>SMVB01294163.1_pt1 | contig 18279 bp, 14 predicted proteins | sample 2456461 | NCBI WGS metagenome assembly SMVB01 (sample SAMN11095934, study PRJNA526329) | marine sediment metagenome | biome: Marine sediment; feature: Surficial sediment; material: Deep marine sediment; isolation source: Hadal surficial sediment | place: Pacific Ocean | collected 2014-05 | depth...
CGTCGCGATGCAGACCTCCGGAGCCGCTGACTATCTCGCCGGTGTCATCACCGAGCTCGCCTTGCCGTTCGGTTTGTACGCGGTAATGGCGGCGTTCATCGTGTTGACGATGGCCCTGACCCAGCCGCTTTCCAACGCCGCCGCGGCGTTGGTCGTTCTCCCGGTGGCGATGTCGACCGCGGCCCAAATCGGCGTCGATCCGCGCGCCCTCGCCATCCTTGTGACGCTCTCGGCGTCGCTGTCGTTCATCGCGCCGCTCGAGCCGGCCTGCTTGTTGGTCTACTCGCCCGGCCGCTACCGGTTCAGCGACTACGTGAGGGCGGGAATCCCGATGACCATCATCGCTTTCGTGGTGTTGATGTTGCTGGTGCCGCTGTTCTGGCCCTTGACCCCGTAGCAGGCGTGCGAGCCATGAGCCCGGATTCCGAAACAGCCCATCGTGATCGGCTGCCGCCACGCAACCTGACGCTCGCGTACCTGGCATTCGCCTACCTGTGCTTGGCGGCGGCGTTGCTGATCCTGGCGGCCACACCGCAGAGCGTCGGCGGGTTCTTCTATCACCCCCGGATGCTCGCGGTGGTGCACCTGGTGACGCTGGGGTGGATCACCGCGTCGATTCTCGGAACGTTCCATTTGATCGGCCCGCTCGCCTTGCGCACCGTGCTGCGGCCGGGGTGGGCCGATTACGCCGCCTGCGCGCTGGTGCTGACCGGCATCGCCGGCCTGGTGTCGCACTTCTGGATCGACCGCTACAGCGGCATGGTGTGGTCGGCCGGAACGCTGCTTGCCGGTCTCGCCTACGTCGCCGCACGCGCCGTCACCGCCGTGGTTCGCGCCCCGATCCAGGGTGGCGTGAAGCTGCACATCGTCCTCGCCTTCGCCAATCTCCTGGGCGCGGGTGTCCTCGGCATGCTCATCGGCCTGGAGAAGCAGCAGATCCACGTGCTTCCCGGCTACCTGTTGCACACCGTGTACGCCCACGCTCATCTCGCCGCCCTCGGTTGGGCCACGATGATGGTGATGGGAACCGCCTACCGGCTGTTCCCGATGGTTCTGCCCGCCGCCATGCCGAAAAAATCGCAGACATGGGTGAGCGCCGTGCTCGTCGAGATCGGCTTGATCGTTCTTCTGCTGGGCCTGCCGGCGAGCCATCGGCTGGCGATCGGGGTCGGTGCCGCGGCGATCATGGCGGGGTTGCTGGCTTTTTTCTCCCAGGTCCTGTGGATGAAACGGCACCCCAAGCGCCCGCCGAAGGGTTTGCAACGGCCGGATTTCGCCACCTGGCATGCCATGCAGGCGGTTGGCTACCTGGCGGTCGCGGCGGGGTTGGGTGCGGCCCTGGCCTTCGCCCCGAGCGGGGCGTGGAAGATCCGCGCCGCCATGGCCTACGGCGTCTTCGGCCTCATCGGATTCCTCGCCCAGATCGTGCTTGGTATCGCGGCGCGGGTCTTGCCGATGTTCGCGTGGATTCACCTGTACGTCGACAGCGACTTCAAGGTCATCCCGCCGTCGCAATACACGATGCACAGCCGCGGCCTCCAGGGCATCGGGTTCGTGCTCTGGACGATAGGGGTGCCGCCGCTGGCCTGGGGATTGAGCTTCGACCGTTGGGCCATGATCTCGGCGGCGTCCGCGCTGCTGCTTACGGCTCTAGCGTGCCACGCGATCAACGGCGTGCTGATCGTGCGCCACGCCTTCGTTCGCGCCTGATCTCCCCGGCGCAGAAGCCATCCGTCGGGATACGAGGGTTAACCGTCGTCGCCTTGGTAGCGGCGGATCCGGACCTTTTCGACCGTAGACCGTCGCGGCGCCGTCCGAAAACAGGCTGCTTTCAGCGGTGCGTCGCGCCCAGCCGCCGATCAGGTACCTACCTACCGAACGAAGCGCTAGGCGCGCTTCCGGGCGAGCTCGAGCGCCAGATCTTCGAGCGTCAACTCGGTGATTTGCTGCAGAAAGTTCTCGCGGAAATGTTTCCAGGTCTCGTGCATGGGGCACGGGACGCTGTCGTTGCACTGATCGAGTCCCAACACGCACTCGGTCGTGATGCGTTTGATGTTCTCGACCGCTTCCAAGATCTCGAGGACCTTGATGTTCTTGGCGGGACGCTTGAGCAGAAAACCGCCGCCGCGGCCGCGCACCGAGTTGAGCAGATCGGCGCGGGCAAGGTCCTGCAGGACCTTGGCGAGGTAGTAGGGCGGGATGTCTTCGGCTTCGGCGACGTCGGCGGCCGACATCGGAACATCCTGGTTGCTCTGCGACGCCATGTGGGTCAAGGCGCGGATGGCGTATTTTCCCGAATCCGTGTAGATCATCGTTGTTTGCGGCCCCAAGATTGACTTTCGATGGATCGAAGAATGATAAGCCTAGTGCAGTATCGGAAAAAAAGACAGTTTTACAAATCTTTACCGCAAAAGTCTTCAACCGCGGGTCGCGCCTCGTGTATAACTTTTGATAAGGAGGCTGCGATGAGACAAGCGAACGACGCTGCGACGATCGCCCACGTCCTCAACCGCATTGCCTTCGGCCCACGGCGCCGCGATTGGCAGCGGGCCGAAGAGCTCGGCGCCGAAGGCTACGTCCGCTGGCAGCTCGAGCCGGAGAGCATCGATGACAGCCGGGTCGATTCCAAGCTCGACCGGCTTCCCACCCTGACGATGGACATCGGCGCGCTGTACCGTGATTACCCTCCGCCCCAGCGTGTCGAGCGTCTCATGCGGCAGGATGAGGAGCTCGATGAAGAATCACGCCGCCGTCTCGCCCGACAGTCGCGCGTTCCGCTCCAGGAGCTCGTCGCGGCGCGCATGGTCCGTGCCGTCGAGAGCGAGAAGCAGCTCAACGAAGTGCTGGTCGACTTCTGGTTCAATCACTTCAACGTGTTGTCGAGCAAGGGGCAGGTTCGCTTTCTGATCTCTCCGTATGAGCGTCAGGCGATTCGCCCGCACGTACTGGGGAGCTTCCGGCGCATGGTCGGCGCGGTGGCCCGCAGCCCGGCGATGCTCGTCTACCTGGACAACTGGCAGAGCGCCGCCGAGGAAGACCGCGACGTCGCCGGCCCCGCACCACGGGCCCGCAACGACGCGGTCGAAGACGCTATCCGCCGCATGCGGCTCGGCGGCGGCATGGTCAATCCGCGCCAGATGCAGCAGGTGCAGCGGCAACGCCGGCAGCAACAGCGGCGCAACCGGCCCCCGGGGCTGAACGAGAACTACGCCCGCGAGCTGATGGAGCTCCACACCCTCGGTGTCGACGGCGGGTACACACAGAACGACGTCCGCGAGGTGGCCCGGTCGCTCACCGGCTGGACGCTGACGCTCGGGGGCCGCAATCTCGACCCTCCGGGATTTGTTTTCCGTCCCGATTGGCACGACGCCGAGGACAAGATGGTCATGGGTACGACGCTGGCCGCCGGCCGTGGCCTCGAGGACGGTGAGGATGTCCTCGACATGCTGGCTGCCCACCCGTCGACCGCGACGTTCATCGCCACCAAGCTGTGCCGCAAGTTCATCGCCGACGATCCGCCGGCTGATCTCGTCGACACGGTCGCCGGGGCGTTTGTGCGCACCCACGGCAACCTGAGGGCGACGACGGCGGCGGTGCTGCTCTCCGACGAGTTCCTCGGCTCTGAGTACCGCGGCGCCAAGGTCAAGAGCCCGATGGAGTTTCTCGCGAGCGCGGCGCGGTCGCTCGAGTTGCCGGTCGGTACGAACGGCCAGCTCGGCCGCGTCCTGGGCCGGCTCGGGGCGCCGCTGTACGGCGCCTCGCCGCCGACCGGTTATCCGGACACGGCGGCGGAATGGACCAGCGCCAACGCCATCTTGGCGCGCATGGATGTCAGCTCCCAGTTGTCGACATGGGCGCTATCCGGTGTCGCGGCGCTCGGTGGTGGTGGTCGAGACGCGGCCAACCGCGGGCGCGCCGGCGGGCAGCAGGACCGTCGCCGTGGTCGCGGCGTCGTCCAGCGCGGTCCGACCGGAACGGTGGAAATGCGTACCGACGCGCTGCTGGCGCAGATTCTGCCGGGCGGCGTCGGCGTCGACACGCGCGACAAGATCATCGGCTGGGGCGAGAGCCAGGACAGCGCCCCGAGCAACGCAGAGATCGCGACATTAATTCTGGGGTCCCCGGATTTTCAACGCAGGTGACCAGGAGTGAGCCCCATGGCAAAAAAATATTGCTGCGACGAATACGTCAGATCGACCGGCGTCTCCCGCCGCGTATTTATTCGCACAGGCGGCGTGGCGATGGTCTCCTTCGGCCTCGCGCCGCGTTTCGTGGGTCGAGCACTCGGTGCCACGGCACCGTCGCAGGGCGGCAAGAAGGTGCTCGTGTGCGTCTTTCAGAGGGGCGCCGTCGACGGTTTGAACATGATCGTGCCGCACGGCGACGGGGACTACTACAAGGTTCGCCGCAACATCGCCATCGAGGCGCCCGGGCGGGGTGACGGCCGGGTCATTGACTTGGACGGGTTTTTCGGCCTCCACCCGGCACTGGCGCCGTTGCAGCCGTGGTACGAGGACGGGCACCTGGCGATTGTTCATGCGGTCGGGTCGCCGGATGCGACGCGCTCGCACTTCGACGCCCAGGACTACATGGAAACCGGTACGCCGGGCGTCAAGAACACTGCGGATGGCTGGTTGAACCGCTTGCTCGCCGAAACCGCCGCAGCCGAGATCAGCGGTCCCCGAGCGCTGATGCGCGGTCTCGCGGTGACGCGGCAGGAGCCGCGCGCCTTCAGCGGGCCTCAGGTATCCCTCGCGGTCGGCGACCTGCAACAGTTTCTCGGTGGCAGCCAGCGCCGCCGCGAGGCCCTCGCCAGTGGCTTCGAAGCCCTGTACGGAGCCGACGACAACGACATCGTGTTGTCCACCGGGTCCGAAGCGCTCGACGCGGTCGCGTTCCTCAAGAACGCCGACCCGCTCCGCTACCAGCCGGCACATGGCGCCCGCTATCCCGCCGTCGGCCTCGGCCGCCAGCTACAGCACGTGGCGCAGCTCATCAAGGCCGACGTCGGCCTGGAGATTGCGTTCGCCGATATCGACGGCTGGGACACCCATCGGCAGCAGGGAGGCGCCCAGGGTGCGCTCGCCAACCGGTTGAGGGAGTTCGGCCAGGCACTGGCGGCCTTCGCCCGTGATCTCGGCGACCGGATGGAGGACGTCGTCGTGTTGACGATGTCGGAGTTCGGCCGCACCGTGGAGCAGAACGGCAGTCAGGGCACCGACCATGGCCACGCCAACGCGTGCATGGTGCTCGGCGGGCAGGTCAACGGCGGGCGGGTGTACGGCGAGTGGCCGGGCCTCGACCGCGAGCAACGCTACGAGGGTCGTGACCTGGCGATTACGACCGATTTCCGCGATGTCTTCGGCGAGGTGGCCGACACTCATCTCTCGCCGGCCAATCGCGACGCGCTGTTTCCGGGCCACGTTCTCGATCCGCGCGCCTACAAGGGTCTGATCAAAGCGTAGCCCGGATATCGCGACGGGTGGCGCACGGCCAGCCGGCAGCACGGGGGCGTTGAGATATCCGGGCTAGTGCTTCGTTGCAGAAATCCGCGTCACATCTTGGCGGCCCTCCACGTCCCTGGCGTTGTTGCGCTTCCTCGAAATACTCCCGGTATTCTTCGTTCAGCGCGCCTAGCCAGGAACGCGGATGACTTGCCAAGCTATAACGCGGATTTCTGCAACGAAGCACTAGTCAGCCTTCGTCGTCGCTCGTGAAGCGGTACCCGACACCGTGCACGGTGTGAAAGTACTGCGGCGTGCGGGGATCCCGTTCGAAGCGCCGGCGCAGCCGCAGGATGAAGTTGTCGATCGTTCGAGACGACGGAAACGCCTCGTAGCCCCAGACGACATCCAGGATCTCGTCGCGCGACACAACCTGTCCTTTTTTTTCGGCGAGAAGTCGGAGGATCAGCGCTTCCTTGTGGGTCAGCTCGTGCTCGGTGCCGTCGGCGCTGCGGCCGCGATAGGTGCGGAAATCCACCTCGTTGCCACCGAACCGGATCACCGGCCGATCGAGGGTCGAGCGCTTGTACCAGCGGTTACGGCGCAAGATGGCGGCGACCCGCAGCAGCAACTCCGCGAGGTGAAAGGGTTTCGACATGTAGTCGTCAGCGCCGTCCTCAAAACCGCGGATGCGATCCTGCAGGTCGCTCTTGGCGGTGAGGAACAAGATCGGTACGTCGTTGCCTTCCGCGCGAAGTTGTCGGCACACAGCGAAGCCGTCCTTGTGCGGCAGCATGACGTCGAGAATCACCAGCTCGTGCTCCCGCCGCCGCGCCGCGTCGAGACCCGCCTGGCCGTCGGCCGCGATTTCGGGCACATAGCCCTCGGCGGCGAGGTTCTCGGCGATGCCTGCGGCGAGCTCCGCCTCGTCTTCGACGACGAGAATTCTTGCGGCGGAGCTCACGTTCCGGCCTCGGGCGTGCGGGCGTCGGGCGCGACCCGCGGCCACGTGGCACGAAACACCGCCCCGCGGCCCGGCCCTTCGCTGTGGGCGCTCAACTCACCACCGCTCTCGATCACGAGGGAGCGAGCGATGTACAACCCGAGGCCGGTGCCGCGTCCTTGGCGTTGCATCTCGTTGCCGGGCCGATAGAACTTCTCGAAGAGCTTTTCCCCGTCAGCCGAGTCGAAGCCGCGGCCGTTGTCGCGTACCTCGACGACCGTTCCCGCAGCCGATGTGTTCGCGGCCACGGTGACGGTGGCGTTCTCGGTTCCGGCCGCTGCTTCGATGGCGTTGGCGATCAGGTTGCGCAGCACCGCCGCGAGCGCCCGCCGGTCGGCGTACACCGTCAGCTCGTCGTTTGCCGAGATCTCGACCGTGACGCCGGCGCCTTGCGCCGCCGCCTCCAGCAAGTCGATGGTTTCGTGGATGCACGGCGCCAGGATCACCGCCTCGGGCGCCAGCGCGAGCTTGCCCTCGTCGATTCGGGCCGTGTCGAGGATATTCGAAACAGTCTCGTCCATGCGGTCGAGGCTCTTGAGTAGACGCTCGATGAGGCGTTCGCGGGTTTCCGGATCAGCCTCGCGATATTGGAGCGTCTCGGCGCACAGGCGCACGCTTGCCAACGGGCTCTTGAGCTCGTGGGTCACTGCTGTGACGAAGTTGTGCTGGCGACGGCGCAACCGCACTTCGGTTCGAACGGCGCGCCAGAGCACACCGATGGCGGCGCTCAGCACGATGAGGAAGAAGCCGCCCTCCCAGGCGTAGCGATTCCGGCGGCTGTCTCGTTCGGCGTCCAACGCCTCGACGATGGCGGCATCGATGTGCAGGTCGGCGCCGTCCTCGCTCACCGCGAGCGCTGGGAATATTGCCGCGACATCGTCGGCCGCGACACCCTGCTCGAGCATTACCTCGGCGGCGTCGAGGCTGCGCCGGTGCGCTTCTTCGAGTCGCTCTCGAACCTCGCCGCTGAACAGCCACTGATCGAGCATCCACCAGCCCACCTGGGCGAGGCAGATCGCAAGCAGGATCGCAAAGGCGATCTGGTGGCGGCGGGCGCTGGCGAACGAGCTGTGCATCTAGCGGTCGGGAAACAGATCGGCGGCGTTGTCGTGAAGGATGAGCCTTCGGGCCTCATCGGAGAGGGCGAGGTCGAGGAACTGGGTGACGTTGTGATCCATGGTCGGGGCGCCGGGGCCCGGCCAGTCGGTGCCCCATAGGCACTTGCCGGCGAGCTTTTGCAGCGTCGGGATGTAGTGCAGGAGTCGCTTCGGTGGAATGCTCGACAGGTCGATGTAGGCGTTCGGGAATCGCCGGACCACGAAGATCGCGCCCGGGGCCCACATCGGCCGGCCGCAGTGGGCGAGAATCATGGTGAGCTCCGGGAAGTCGATGCCGATGTCGTCGCAGTCCATGGGATCACCGTAACGCGAGCGCGCCCCGGGAAACACCGACGTACCGGTATGAATCATGAGCGGCATCCCCACCTCTTGAAGGCGGTGGTAGATGCCTTCGAGCGCCGGCAGGTGCTCCTCCGCGGCGCCGCGCCGGTAGGCGTTGGCGCGCAGTTCCTGGTGCGGTGGGTGGATCTTCAGGGCGCGGATGCCGAGGTCGACCAGCCGGTCAACGGCGGCGGCCGCATCGTTGATGACGGCCGCATCGCGCGGGTCGAGGCCGCCGAAGGGCAGCAGGCGGCGTGGGTCGGCCCTGGAAACCTCCGCGATCCAATCGTTGACGTCGTCCGTGAAGCCCATCAGGCGGGGCGCGACGTAGTTGATCATGCCGATCCGGTCGATGCCGTCGGCATCCATGCGGGCGAGCACAGCGGCGGGGTCGTGCATCATTGCCGCCAGGCTCTCGTAGTCGGGGCGCCCGCGCGACATCACGGCCTGAGCACCGGCGTGGAGCCGCTCCCACGGCTGGATGTGGACGTGGATGTCGGTGATCGGGTAGGGGAGGTCGTGCACGGTTTGTCCTCGCTCCTTGCCTCTTCAGCGCGCTGCCGGTCCCGCAAGGCTCGTGCCCCGCCGTCCCGCAGGTTGTTCAGCACTTTGTCAAGGTAGCCAGGATACCGCGTCGGGCGGCTTGCGTCGGCGCGGTTTGGACCCCACGGAGCGGCGTGTTTTAGTCAGCAGATGGAGCGGTTTCGTGATCGCAAGCACGCTGGCGCCCGTCTCGCCGAGGAGTTCGCCGGCGAAGTCGATATTGGACCTGCGCCGGTCGTCCTCGGCATCCCGCGGGGCGGGATTGTCGTCGCCGACGTCGTTGCCCGCGCCCTCGACGCCGAGCTCGACGTCATCGCGGTCGAGAAGATCGGGGCGCCGTGGAATCCGGAGCTCGCCGTGGGCGCGGTGGGCGAGGGCGAGGCGATGTGGATCGACGCCAAGCTCGCCGCGCGCGTCGAGGCGGCGGTGCTCGCCCGCACGATCGACGCAGAGCGCGTCGAGCTGGCGGAGAAGCTCGCCGATGTCCGTCGCATCCGGCCGCGGATCGATCTCGCCGGACGCACCGTGATCGTCGTCGACGATGGTGTGGCAACCGGCTCGACCGTGCGGGCGGCGCTGCTCGCCCTCGAGCGCGCCGCGCCGGCCCGCCGTATCCTTGCGGTGCCCGTAGGGGCTCCGCAGACGCTGGCCGAGCTCGAAGCGGTGGCCGACGTCGTGGTGTGTCCGCTGCGGCCGCTGTATTTCCAGGCGGTTGGCGTCTGGTACGACGTGTTCGGACAGGTGAGCCAAGCGCAGGTCCTCGAAATCTTCGAGCGCCGAAGGGACACGTGACACCCGGCATGAAAGCTCCGCATGACAACCCGTTCATCGATCCCGGCGACGCTTCGTTCGCGCCGATCGACGACGGCGACGCCGGGCACCACGCGCACGAGGCAGCCGACCTCGCCGCCGCGATCCGGTATCACGATCATCGTTACTACGTCCTTGACGAGCCGCGCCTCGCCGACGGCGCCTATGACGCCCTGTTCCGTCGGCTGCAGGCGCTCGAGGAGGCCTTCCCGGCGTTGCAATCGACCGATTCCCCGACCCAACGAGTGGGTGGCGCGGTCAAGTCGGAGCTGCCGGAAATCGAGCACCAGGCACCGATGCAGTCGCTCGACTCCGGCGCCGACGAGACCAATGTGCGGGACTTCGACGAGCGGGTGCGTAAGGGTCTCGAGCTGGAATCCGTCGACTACGTCGCCGAGCTGAAGTTCGACGGGCTGTCGATCGAGGCGGTCTACCGCGACGGGGTCCTCGAGAGCGGCGCCACCCGTGGCGACGGTGTCCGTGGCGAGCAGGTCACCGACAACCTGAGGACGATCCCGAGCATCCCGTTACGCCTCGCCGCCGATCCGCCGTTGATGCTCGCGGTCCGCGGCGAGGTCTACGTGCCGCTGGAAGGCTTCCATGCCCTCAACCGCGAACGTCTCGAGCGCGGGGAAGAGCCCTTCGCCAACCCCCGCAACCTCGCCGCCGGCGCCATCCGCCAGCTCGACTCGTCGATCACCGCGCAGCGTCCGCTCGACGCTTTTTTCTACGACGTGCTCGCCGTTGATTGGGGCGCCGGCACCGAGATCGGTGCCGGCGGGGCCGGTGGCGCTGATGCAGCGGGGCGGCCCGAGACCCACGAGCAGGAGCTCGACCAGTTGCGGGCGTGGGGCTTCAAGGTCGACAGACGCAGCCGGCGTTGCGCCGGCATCGACGAGGCGATCGCCTATCACCACCGCCTCGAGGCGGAGCGCGACGATCTCCCGTACGAGATCGACGGTGTAGTGATCAAGGTCGACAGGCTCGACTACCAACGGATGTTGGGTGCCCGCTCGCGCAGCCCGCGTTGGGCGATGGCCTATAAGTTTGCGCCGCGGCTCGAGGTCACCACCATCGAGGACATCGTTCTGCAGGTCGGCCGCACCGGGATCTTGGCTCCCGTCGCTTTGCTGGCGCCCGTCCAGGTCGGCGGCGTCACCATCTCGCGGGCGTCGCTGCATAACTACGACAAGATCATTGAAAAGGACATCCGCCCCGGCGACACAGTACGCGTCGCACGCGCCGGTGATGTGATCCCCTACGTTATCGAACGCGTCGACGATCGCGCTGACAGCGAGCGTCCCGCGGCGTTCGAGATGCCGCAGCGCTGCCCGGTGTGCGATGCGCACGTCGTGCGCGACGGCGCCTACTTCGTCTGCACCGGTGGGGTCTCGTGCGCCGCCCAGTTGCTTGGCGCCGTGGAGCACTACGCTTCGCGCCACGCCCTCGACATCGAGGGACTCGGCGCCAAGACGGTGCGGCAGTTCCTGGACGCAGGTCTGCTGCGGGATTCGATCGTCGACATCTACGGGTTGAGCGTCGAAAAACTCGTGCCTCTCGAGCGCTTCGGAGAGAAGAAGGCGGCAAATCTGATCGACGCCATCGAGGCGCGCAAGGACACCACCCTGGGGCGATTCATTTATGGGCTCGGCATCCGCCACGTCGGCGAGCACGTCGCCGAGGTTCTCGCGCAGGAGTTCGGCGACATCGGTGCGCTCATGGAAGCGGACGTCGAACGCCTCGTGGCGGTGCACGAGATCGGTCCCGGTAGCGCCGAGAGCGTCGTCGAGTTCTTCGCCGAGTCTCACAACCGCCGCGTCGTCGAAGGCCTGCTCGCCGCCGGTGTTACCCCCCGGGTCGAGGATCGCAACGAGCTTTTTGACGGCGAACGATTCGTGATCACTGGGGCTCTCGAGCGCTGGAGTCGTGACGAGATCGGCGCCATCCTGGAGAGTGCCGGCGGCCACGTGACCAAGTCGGTCAGCAAGCAAACCGACTACGTCGTTGTCGGTGGAAAGCCGGGGTCGAAGGCGCGCAAGGCCGCGGAGCTCGGCGTCCCGATTCTCGACGAGGACGGCTTGGTGGCGCTGCTGCGGGGAAAGGGCCTCAACGTCGCGTGACGCGGCGGTCGCCGGCCCGCTACCGATCCCGGGCGCGCCCGTTGCCGGCTGCTACAATGGCCTCTCCGTTCCCGTTGGCACCAAGCATCGACCCAGGAAAGCATGAGCGCACCCACGACCCACACCACGCCCGACGGCTCTGTGTTTCGCATCAGCAAAATCCAGGACGATCGCCAGCAGTCGCTTTTTCGCGGCCAGAAATTCGTCTTTCAAGCGGAGAAAGAAACCGCCGAGGGTGTCGTGACGCTGGACGTGACCGTCACGTTTTCGCCGATCGCCATCGCCATCGCTTCACCCGAGGAACGGCTGAGGAACGACGACTACGCCGAAGAGATGGTCAAGCGGGTGCTCGACGGCGGCACCCTGCAGGACGTCGAGATCCACGTCACCAGCGACGGCGCGGTGAAAGTGGGCGACGAGCTGATCGATCGCCTGTTCCCGCTGGTGCCCGCAGGCTAGAAGTCTGCACGGTAGAAACTGGCACGAAGAATCGTGTCCCGAGGATGGCCCACAACCGACGATCAACCCTCTCCGAGGCATTGGAGGACCCCCGAAATCGGCCGCTTTGCGTCCTGCCGCGCAGACTCCTAGCCCGCATATCTCTGCGCCCTCGCGACGAAGGGCGTTGAGATATCGGGGCTAGCAAGCGGCGGCTGGATGCGCTGAGAAGCAACTGGCCGCCCGCGTCATCGACCGGAGGTGGCGTCCTCGTAGAACTCCATCACCTCGGCCGCGACGCGGTTCGGAAAGAACCTCTCGGCGAAACGCGTCGCCGCGCCGGCGTCAAAGTCGAAGTGATCCTCGAGGATCTCCTCGATCGCCCACGCCAGCATCGTGGGGTTGCGCGGCGGCACGACGATGCCGACGCCCTCATCCGGCACCCAGGCCGCGATCCCGGTGGTTTCGGTGACGACGAACGGCGTTCCCACCGCCGCCGCCTCCATGCACACTTTGTTGAGCGATTCGAGTGGCGACGGGACCACCACGACGTCGGCGGCGGCGAGCACCTCGAGGGCGCGCGACGGCGGGACGCTCCCGGCGATGTTGACCTTGTCGCTGACCCCCATCGCCTCAGCCTTGCGGCGAAGCGCGGAGGCGACGTCACCGATCCTCTTCAACGACAGGGACGGGCCGATAATCAGAACCGTCGCATCGCCGATGCTTGCCGCGGCGTCGACCAGATAGTCGAGTCCCTTGAAGGGGTGGAGCCGTCCGAACGACAGGACGATCGGGCGTCCGGCGGTGCCGAATTCGTCATCGAGCTTGGCCCGGGCGGCGGCGCGGAAGCGGCCGCGCTCGTCGCCCGACATGGCGGTCGCGGCGGCCGCTTCGTCAGAGATGTTCAGCGGGATGACGCGACGCGGGTTGTGCGGCGACAGCGCGGCGATCTGGCGTTCGGCGAGCGGCGAGATGCAACGCAAGGCCGCTGCCCGTCGCAGCGTCCAGTTGACCAGCCGCGCAGGAGCCGGATAGCGACGCATCCCATAGGAGCGGTCGCGGACGACGAGGATGTCCTCCCCCATCGGGGTCACCGCCACCGGTCCGCGCCAGCCGCTGCGCACCGTTGCCAGGGCGCCGGCCGCGCCGTGCGGGTAGGCGACCTCGATATGGAGAAGGTCGATGTCGTCGCCGTGGGTGCGCAGGTAGCCGGTGAGCGCCGCGGCCGCCGGCAAGAGTCCAGCGGTGCGAAACACGGGCCGTCCCAACTTGCCCCACAGTCGGCTATTGGGCGGCACCGCGAGCACGGTGGCGGCGGCTTCCGCAGGGGCGTGGCTGCCGGCGTTCGTTGGCGGAGCAAGCTGGTCTCCCGGGGCGCTCGGTGACGGTGTGGTGAGCAGAGTGAAGCTGTGCCCGAGGCGCTCGACGGCGGCGGCGAAGTCCTGGTGCACTTTCCAGCCAAGGGCCGTCGGGCCGAGTGCCGGCATGAACATGGCGATTCGCATGGTTACGGCCTGCCGGTGTTAGGGGCCAGCCAGGCCAGCGCCAGCCGCCTGCCGGGGACGGCGGAGCGCTCGAGGAGGTCGATCTCTTCGGGCCCGAGAATTCGAGCCAGGCGCAGGCCGGCCAGGTACATGACGGCGCCCAACACGGTGAGCCCGACCGCTTCGAGCGGCGACTGCTCCAGGAAGCTGCGGGCGACGATGAGGACCGCGCCCATTGCCGCTGCAACGACCGCAATCCGGGCCGCGAACCGCCACGGAAAGCGGAAGCCGTAGTCGCGACGGCAGATCAGATAGCCGGTGACGCTGACCACGGCGCGGGCGCCGCCGAACAGCATCGCCGCGGCAACCAAGCCGCCGCTGCCGGCGACGATCAAGAAGAACGGCGCGACGATGACCAGGATGGATTGGGTCCACAGAACGGCGCGATAGCGCTCGTCGATCGACAGCCAGATCATCCCCAAGTTGAAGGCCGTCTGCGTGTACAACAGGACCACGAACGTCTGAGTTATCGGCACCGCGGGCGCGAACGCGGGGCCGTACAGCCAGAGGATGTAGTCCGGTGCCATGATGAACAAGCCGACGGCGGCCGGCACGAGGATCACGAGCTGGGCCTTGGACACGCCGGCGAAGGCGCGGCGTAGCTGATCGGGGTCGTTGCGCCCCCGCAGGTGGGTAAACATCGGCCGGTAGACGCCCCGGAAGCTGGCCACCATGAGCGCGACGCTCATGAACGCCAACGTGTAGCCGTAGGAAAAAAGGGCGACATCGTCGCGGCCGAGGATGATGGCCAACGCCGGCACGGCGAACGGTTTGTCCGAGAAATAGATCGACAGCTCGAACAAGAATGTAAAAACGGTGAACCCAGCGAATCGCGAGCGTTCGGCGTCGACCGCCGTGCGGGTCGCCTCCGGGTCGGCGGGAGCGAAGGCGGCGCCGTTCTTACCTACGCTCAGCGAGCGGAGCATGCCGCGGACAACGGCCAGCGCGATGATCGCGGTGATGACTCCGCTGGCCGCTACCATGCCGAACGCCCCGGCAATCTGGTATCCGCCGATCACCACCGCGCCGACCAGCACGAAGTCGAGGCTGCCCTGCAGCAGTTGCAAAGAGTTTGACTGAAGCTGGCAGAAAAACGCGGTAAGGGTGCGCGACACCAGCTCGATCACGGCGCGCGCCACGATCAACACCGAGGCGAGCCGCAGGATGAAGGTGCCCTCCGAGCCCATGTCCAGTGCAGCCGCCAACGGTTGTGCGAACAGGTTCAGCGGCACCAGAACGACCGTGATCAACAGCATCCGGATCATGGCGGCGCGGCGGAGAAAGACCACCACCGCCGGTGCTCCCGCCGACATCTCGATCTCCGGGAGGAACTTCGTCAGGCTGGTCGGGATGCCGATACCGGTGAAGATCACCACCGTGGCCACCACCCCCATGGCGGTCACGTAGACGCCGGCGTACAGCCCGAACCGGTGTGCGACCAGTGATACGAAGGCGAGCCCGACGAGCGACTGCACGGGAATCAATACGGCGTTCCAGAAGGCCGCCCGTCCGGTGCGCTCGATGAGTGTCGGCGAACTCACTCAGCCACCTCCGCGCGGGGCCACGAGCGCGGCGTAAAAGTCCAGATAGTCGTCGGCAACGCGGGCAACCGAGAAGCGAGCGACGGCGCGGTGGCGGCCGGCATCACCGATCCGGCGCGCCCGTTGGGGGTCCTCCAGCAGCCGCACAGCCTCGTCGGCCAGAGCGTCGGGGCGTTCCTGGGGCACGACCACGCCGGAAAGTTCTTCGGTATCAAAGATGAAATCGGTAATGTCCGGAAGCTCGGCAACGATGCACGGGATCGCGCACGCCATCGCCTCGATCATTACCGCGCCGAACCCCTCGCGCCGCGACGGGAAGACGAACAGGTCGGCGGCCCGCAGGTATTGATCGACATCGTCGCGAACCCCCGTCAGCACCACCCGTCGCCGCGCCCCGGCCGAGAGCGCCGCGAGGCCGTCACCGAGAAACTTCGCGGCGGCCGGGTCATCGTCGAAACGATCGACCCCGACCAGCACGAGGGTGGCGTCGGGCGCCCGGGCGTGGATTGACTCCCAGGCAGACAGCAGCACATCGATGCCCTTGCGTTCGATCAACGAGCCGACGAACACCAACAGCCGCCCGGTCGCCGGAAGCTGCAGCCGGTCGCGGAGCGCCTGCCGGTCATCCGCCGGGCGGAATCTTTCGGTATCGACTCCCTGCGGGATCAGCCGGAGTTTTTCTTTCGGCAGGCCGGCGTCCTCGTAGACGCGCGCCAGCGCCGGGGAGATCGCCACGTAGCCGTCACATCGCCGGAAGATGGCGTTACGCAGGCGGCTGCAGCGGAGCGCGTTGGTCGCGAAGCTGTGAGCGTCGTCGGTGCCCAGCAACGTCATCTCGAAGATCATCGGAATGCGGCGCAGGCGTGAGAACAGCCAGGTCGTGTAGAGAGCGTCGCTGAGCGCGTGGGCGTGCACGATCTGGGTGCGCCAGCCGCGCCACAGGAACCAGAGCAGCGCCCGGAACCCGAAGATCTCGCTACGAAAACGCCCGGGCCGGAACCACGACGAAACGAAAGGAATATCGGCCCGCAGCCGCCGAACCCGATAGCCGTTGATTGTTTCCCAGCGCGGGTTGCGCCCCTGTCCAGCGGTCAGGATCGTGGTGTCGACGCCGCGTGATGCGAGCTCCGCCGACAGCACCTCGACCTGAACGCCTTGGCCGGAGAACAGCGGCCGCAGACGTTGGATGACCATCGTGACACTGGGGGTGCCGACACCTCGAGGTGAGGTCGGTTGAACGCTCAAACCGCAGTCTCAATGGGCGGGCGCAGGGAGGCTACTTTTGGGGAGCCTAGCGCGAGACTCTAACGAACGCTATAGCAGGCTGCCGGTGGCGAACGTCGGGAACGAGTGTGGCTCATCGGCCCAGGACGCGCGGCGCTTCGCGGCGGTACGACCGTGCAGCGGAGCGGCCACTTCACCGGGTTGAAATAGATCGAGGTCGAGGCACTCGAGCGGGTCGGTAAAGGCGATCGCAACCTGATCGGGAACGCCGCCGAGCGACTCCGTGCGGACCACCCGGCCATCCATCAGATCGGGTGTAAGGGCGGTGCCGAAAGTCTCCTGGAAGCAGACGTCGACGCGGGTGCCCACCGGGACGTTGAGGTTGATGTCGCACTTCAGACCGCCGCACGAGATATCGGCGATCATGCCGCGGGTCAAGAGAACCGCCGGCTTGTCGCCGCTGACTTCGACACGCAGCTCGACCGAGAGGCCGTTGCGGAGCCGGTGCCGCGGGTGATGGCGTCGTTCCTTGCTCGAGGGGCTTGGGCTCACGGTTCTTTCCTGGTTTTGCGGCGCTGGTGACGCTCATACCGAGGGTACCTCCACCGTACGGGAGAGTAACGAGGGTGCCGCCGATTTTACGTAACGCAAGGACAAGAAAAGGCCGCAAAGCTCAGCGATGACCAGAGATGGTGGTCGGATCGCGGCGAGGCCGAGGCGATGGCAGGGTCACTACTGCTGGCTGTTGTAGAAGCCGCTGTGGGCGCGAATCTGCTCGACCGGAACCACCCGGCGCAACTCCTCGAGCGTTGTGAGGCCGCTGTAGACCTTGCGCATCGCGTCCTCGACGAGCGAGTTCAACCCGTGCTCCATGGCGCTGGCACGTAGCTCGTTTTCATCGCCCCCCGCGCCGATGACCTGACGGGTGGGGCGCTTGACCTCCCAGAACTCGTATAGACCGACGCGGCCGCGCAGCCCCTTGCCGTGGCACGCCGAGCATCCGGTTCCATGTACGAAGCGCGCTTCCGCCGGGATGTTTCCGTCGGGGTAGAACTCGCGCATGATCTGCGGGTCGGGAGTGTACGGCTTGCGACAGTCGGGGCAGTTACGACGCGCCAGGCGCTGCTGGATAACGCACAAGAGGGCGTCGGCGAGCGCTGACGCCTCGAGCTTCAGGTCGCGGAGGCGCGGCACGACCGAGACAGCGTCGTTGGTGTGCAGGGTGCTAAAGACCAGGTGCCCGGTCATCGCGGCGCGGATGCAGGAGATCGCTGTTTCGTCGTCGCGGATCTCACCCACGAGGATGATGTCGGGGTCCTTGCGCAGGAAACGGCGGGTGTACTCGGCGAACGTGTTGCCGATGAAGACGTTCACCTGATATTGGGTGACACCATCGAGGTGGTACTCGACCGGATCTTCGGCGGTGACGATCTTCTTGTCGCCGGTGTTCAGATACGTCAGCGATGAGTACAGCGTCGTCGTTTTACCGCTGCCGGTCGGGCCGGTGATGAGAATCAGGCCCTGCGGGTTGGTAACCAGGCTCTCGTAGCGGGCCTGCACCCCGGGCGCGAAGCCCAGCTCGCTGAGGCTGAGCAGGTTGCGGGTGCGGTCGAGCACCCGAATCACCGCGTCCTCGCCGAACTGTGTGGCGTGCACGTTGATGCGAAAGTCGATGTTTCGGTTCTTGCCGATGCGCATCTTGAAGACGCCGTCCTGGGCGCGCCGGCGCTCGGCGATGTTGAGGCCCGAGTCGATCTTCAACACCGAGATGATCTTCTGGATGTTGCCTTTGTGGATCGGCGTCGTGCGCTCGTGGAGGATGCCGTCGATACGAAACCGGATCTGGGTGCGGGTTTCCAGGTTCTCGATATGGATGTCGCTGGCGCCCTCGGTAACCGCCTCGTACAGGAGCTTGTTGAGGATGCGGCGCATCTTCGGCAGATCCTCGCTGACGGTGATTTCGGAGCGGTCGTCGGCCTCTTCCCAATCAACGTCGGTCTCGATCTCGAGATCCTCGAGGTCGACTTCCATCTGCCGGTTGTAGCCGTACGAGTAGCTGATGCTTTCCTTGAGCCGGGTAGGTCCGGAAAGGAGGAGCTTGAGCTCGACGCCCTGTGCTTCGGCGACGCTCTCGAGCATGTCGCGAACCTGTAGGTTCGTCGGGTCCGCGATC
>SMVB01137366.1_pt1 | contig 18271 bp, 11 predicted proteins | sample 2456461 | NCBI WGS metagenome assembly SMVB01 (sample SAMN11095934, study PRJNA526329) | marine sediment metagenome | biome: Marine sediment; feature: Surficial sediment; material: Deep marine sediment; isolation source: Hadal surficial sediment | place: Pacific Ocean | collected 2014-05 | depth...
CACGCAAAACTCACGCACAAGTCTGAGTTCAAAACTCGGTCTGTTTGCACGCCATGTACGACACGCTACCTATGTCGTCGAATCGTTGCTGCACTTCAAAGAAACTTGAACCGCCGACCACTTGGTTCGTAGTTAGATCACTGAACTGTAACTTGTTGTTTTTCAAAGCATACCGTGGGGCGTCCGTTGCCTAATCTGCACCACAGCGTATAACGATGCAGGACTCATTCACGCAAAACTCCCGCAAGTCTCCGCGGCTTTCACTTTAATCAACTGATTGGTCTGATGAAGCACCTGCCTGAGTACGGCAGGGGCTACTTATGCCGTATTCTTCAAGTTTACCCTCGACACGCGGGTTTTCAGTACAGAATTCACAATCCAACGTAACTTGAGATAACTCAAGAGCACGTTTCGCAGCAGATTTTTGACACCGTAGGTTACCTTGAGTGACGGTGGGTGATCCTGGTTTGGGCACCAAAGTAGGCATCTCCCGATGTTCGATTTGTCAATACCAGAACTTAGCCGAATCTCCTGAATTCATAGTGGTTCATCACCGCCGTCCCCGATCCGCCATGACGACAAGGCGAGACCCTTACCCTCACTCAACACGCCGTGCTGGATATCGCCTGAGGCGCGATCCGGCACTGCCGCTCGGCCTAGCGATACCTGATCTGCCAACATCGCACCAAGCTGGAAGAATTTGCGGCCTGTTACAGCGCTCAATCATTAGATGGCAGGCTCAGCGCCCAAAATACCCAATTCGCTGGACACCGACGCAAGATTTACGCGACCGCTTTTGCCGCGCCTACTCTCGCGAACGCGATAGAATTTCCTATCCTTCGCGGATCGGCAATGATGTCATATGTGTGCAGGCACTATTCATATTCTGTACGATTCGAGTCGATACCAAGAATAAACGGCGGCGCCACACAACGGAATGCCGCCAGGGTCCCAGCCGGGAGTCCACGATGCTGCCGACAAATGCTGCAGGTCACGAGTGATGGAGAAAGATACCGATTTTCAACGACTCACAGGCGTTCTTTTCGTCGGCATGGGCAACTTGCGCCCCGCAACCATCGACAACATTGAATCCTCGGGTCTGCTCCGGGTCGATACCGCTTCAGACATCGACGAAGCGCTAAACGTCTTACGCCGCGAAGCTTATCGCTTCAGATGGATCGTCCTCAGCGAGCGAGTTTCAAAGGAGGCAGCGCAGGACGCGGTTGAAAGCCTCGCCGCCACGCTCGAATCAGATTACCCCTGGATCCGTTCTGCCGCCGGCTGGAATGTGGATGAGAATGATCCCGCCGGCCATCTGAGCAAATTGTTGGACGGGCTCATCGACAACCAAAAAGGCTCGCCGGTATCACACGAAGCACCCTTCTCGTACGCACTCGACATGCGCATGCTGCGCGAAGCCGGGCCGCTCCTTTTTTCATTGGCATGGACGGAAGAGCCGTGGCACTTGGAAGCCGATGCCATCGTGGTTCCTACAAGCCGTGAAGGCACGATGGGCACGCTTGGATTCGCAATGGCGGGCGCAGTCGGAGGTTCACCGCCGCTCCAAGCCGTCGCCGATTCGGCGGTTGCGACTCCGGGCTACGCCCCCTCGACGCCTGTGATTCGACGCCTGGACGCTGCAGATAGCAATATTCCGCCGAGCGCCGTCATCTTTGCAACGGCATCGCCCACCGGTAGCACGAGCGCCACTATCGAAGGTGCCGTCGAGGCCTGCCTCACGGCCATTCAGCTCGCCACAGAAATCGATTCGATTCGAACACTGATATTGCCGATCATTGGAACGGGATATTTAAGGCTCGATGCGAACGATGTGTTGAAGCGCCTCTTCAGCGACTTCGACCCGCGCGTAAAGCTTGGCACTCTGGCCCACGTGATTATCGTGGTCGAGACGCAAGATCAATTCGAATCGCTCACTTACACCGCGAGCAGCGACTCATTGCTGCGCGCGCAGGAGCTTCAAAACGACCTGCCGCGGGGCGACGATCAACTCAACGTCAAGAATGACCTCGACGCACTGGCGGATTCGCTCGCCATGCGTGACATGAGCCCACCGCTCGTCGTCGGCATACTCGGCGGTTGGGGTACGGGCAAGTCGTTTGCCCTGCACTTGCTAAAAGAGCGTTTGCGCAAGATTCGCTGCTGGGATCTTCGCGACAAGGACGTGCTCGATTCTTTTCCCTTCGTTGGCCATATCTATCTCATCCATTTCGACGCCTGGACCTATGCCAAAAACGACTTGTGGGCGAGCCTCATGCACAAGATCCTCGTCGATCTCAACGCGCAGCTCGCGGTCGAGGAAACAGGGCGCGATTACCTGAAGCACGGACTCGATATCTGGGCGCTGCTCGAAGGGCTTTCGACACCGGAGCTCAGGGCGCTCGAATCTGAAATCGGTGCACGCGCTTTGCAGTCGCTCGAAGCCTTCGAGCCCGGTATTGAGGTCGCCAATTCTCTGCGCAGGGCGCTAAAACTCGAAAAGCGCCAGGCAAGACACTCCCTGGCGGACACGAAACGGGCGCTGCGCACGACCGAGCGACAATATTCCGAGCAGCGCGAACCCCTCGCCCTCGAGCTCGAAGGCTTAACGGCATCTGCGGACACGGTTGTCGATCAACGAGTCGTCGAGGACACTCGAGAACAACGCGTCGCGCTCGAAACCGCACAGCAAAAGCTCGCGAGGGACGAGGAGCGCATTCGCCGGGAGGTCATGGCGGAGTATGAACAGCATGCAAAACGCGAAGAATGGAAACTATCGAAGAATCGTCTAAAAGGTGCCTTATATACCGGCGTTGCTGAGCGACTGCCCGACGAGGCAAAAGACGCGCCCGCCGCCATCGTTTCGCTCTTTGACGAGATATGGAACTGGAAGCACTGGCTTGAGAAGCAATCCGCGCAACATTGGGTCTATCTTGCCGCCGGCCTCGTTGGCATCCCCTTGATTTACACATTACTCGATAAATTGGCCGGCGAAGACATCTGGGCGGCTTTCGGCACGGCAGCCGCAACGCTGAGCGGTATCGCCACATCGATTCATGCGTCGGCGAAGTCGATGCGCGAGAAGCTCGAAACTGAGCAGAAAGCGTTCGACGCCGGCATCGAAAAGCGTCGCTCCCAGCTGGTACAGGAGCAAGCGGCTGAGATTGAGCGCCAACTTACAGAGCAGACTATCGAGGATCGGCAAGGCGTCGAGCGCTTGGCGAATAAGCTCGAGGCCGAAGAAGCTCACGTTCGCAGAGAGGCCGAGGAAGCACAGGCCATAGCGCTGAAACAGCTGCAGGAAAAGCTCGAAGAGCTCGACCGCTCCGCCAATCGAGAAATCGCCCAATTGAGCAAACGCGCGGAAGAGCAAGAGCGTCTCGTTGGCATAAGGCTCAAGGCGCCGTCACTGTATGAAGTCATCAAGGAACGTGTCGCGGCCGGCGAGTACGACGAGCATCTAGGAGTCGTTCATCGAGTTCAGGAGGACTTGAAGCAGATATCCGAGGCGCTTTTACCTCGCGATCGACATGATTTCCGGACGTTCCCCCGGGGCGAACCTCGTATCGTCCTGATCATTGACGATCTTGACCGCTGCCCGCCGGAGCAAGTCGTCCAAGTGCTCGAGGCAGCGCAGTTGCTCGTGAAGACCAAGCTATTCGTCGTCGTCATCGCTATGGATGTCCGTTATGTCTCCCGATCGCTCGAAGAATTTTACAAGGGCGTGTTGGTCCCGGACGGCACGCCGTCGGGACTCGACTACATCGAGAAGATCATCCAGATACCGTATCGCGTTCCCGATATCGCGCCTGATGCGATGAAGTCGTTTCTGGAAGGCCAGGTCAAGGTCGAGCTCGACGTACGCTTCAGCGAGTATGTCAAAGAATCGGAGATAGGGGACGGCTTCGAAGAATATTCTCCGGAGGCCGTATTTCGGTCTTCGCAGACGCCCGGCGAGTATGAGCGGCTGCTGCCCGAATCCGTGCAGGTTTTCTCACGGGATGAGCTGGATACTCTCCATCGCTGCTGCTCGGCCGCCGAAGTCACCCCACGCTCGGCGAAACGGCTCGTCAATGTCTTCAAGCTCATGAAGATCATCTGGTTTCATCGCGGCCCGAATCGGGAACCCGACCTGGAGACCAAGAAAGCCATGATCACTCTGATGACCCTGTCGGCTCGTCAACCCGTCGTGATGCGGGAGATCTTGCGCGACCTGGACGGCTTGTTGCGGCGCAATCTTCAATGCGGACAAGAGATCAGTAAACTACTGATCGATCGCCTGAAGCGTAGCCGAAACTCGGAAAACGAAAAAACGATCGACTACCTGATTTCAATTATCAAGCCGGAGCTCGTAGGCACGGCGGTCACATTGGACTCGTTGGGCGCCGAGAACTTCAGGCTCGTTCGCTCCTTCTCTTTCGTTGGCGAAACGATTGACGAAATCGATGCGTTACCGGCGACCACGTCTACGGGGAGTCCTGGCCGCAATAAACGTAAGACGCCCTCGCGGCGGAAGACGACCACGCGTCGCACGAAGAACTAGTCTATGACCTGTTGGGTGCGAATTCCTATTCATGCCATAAATCCGCGAGAAATCCAAAACTTGTCAAGCACAGTATTATGGCTACGATGACTCAGTGATGCGTGATCTCGCCATAATTTTCATCCATCTTCTCGTAACAATCGCCCGCTTGCTTGGACCTGGTGGTGCTCGGTCCGTCGTCGCCGAATCGCTCCTCGTCAAACATCAGCTTCGGATCGTCAATCGCTCAAGAGCGCGAGCGCCGGACCTTCGACCGACAGACCGAATCATTGTTGGGCTATGCGCAATCTTCATGCGCCCTGCCCGTCTGTTACGTTCAGCCATTGTCCTGAAGCCCGCCACGATTCTCAGCTTCCATCGTTCAATGGTGAAACGTAAATACAGCTTGCTTTTCACCCCGAAAACCCGTGGCAAGCCGGGGCCCACAGGACCTTCTCCGGAATTGATTTCAGCAATCGTCGAGATGAAACGACGGAATCCCAGCTTCGGTTACCAGCGCATTGCCGACCAGATCTCCCTGGTGTTCGATATCGAGATTGAGAAAGATGTGGTGCGGCGGGTGCTGGCCAAACATTACCGGCTGGAGCCGGGATCTAATGGTCCATCCTGGCTGACTTTCCTGGGCCACAGCAAAGACAGTTTATGGAGTGTGGATCTGTTCCGGTGCGAGTCCCTGATCCTCAAGCCTCACTGGGTGATGGTGATCATGGATCAATATTCACGGCGAATCATCGGTTTCGCTGTCCATGCCGGCGGCCTCGATGGACCGACAGTATGTCGTATGTTCAATAGCATCATCGGTGGATCCAGGGGCCCACGATATTTGAGTTCGGATCACGACCCGCTATTCCGATTCCACCAATGGAACGCCAATCTCCGGATTCTCGATGTGATGCAAGTCAAGACAGTACCGTACATTCCTCTCTCGCATCCATTCGTCGAAAGATTGATCGGCACGATCCGCCGGGAGTTTCTCGATCAGGTTCCTTTCTGGACTACTCGTGATCTAGAAAGGAAATTGCTTCTATTTGAGAGGTACTACAATCGGGATCGTGTTCACCGAGGACTCAATGGCACTCCCCCCGACGAAAAAGGCAGTGTTATGGGCCGTAGGATCGCTCACATGGACGAATATCGTTGGAAAACGCATTGCCACGGTTTATATCAGCTACCTGAAGCGGCTTGAATTGTAATTCGCACCCAACAGGTCAAGACAGTACCGTACGTCCCTTTGTCACATCCTTTTGTGGAAAAATTGATCGGCACGATCCGGAGAGAGTATCTCGACCAGGTACCGTTCTGGACTGCTCGAGATTTGGAGAGGAAATTGCTGCTTTACAAAGAATATTACAATAGAGATCGTGTTCACCGAGGGCTCGGAGGCTTATTACCTGACCCGCAGCCAGCCAATACTGATCAAAATATTGCTTGCCTGAATAATTACCGATGGAATTCCTGCTGCCGTGGCTTGTATCAGCTACCAGCGGCAGCTTGAATAACAATTCGCACCCAACACGCTACACGATACTGTTGAGGGAAGAATCCGCATATCGGGGACTACGACCGTGTTCATGAATAGCAGCAGACTGCACCGTTGGCGTGTTACCATCAGCCCACATACGGATAAACAGGGGGTGATGAAATGATCAACCAGACTGTGTTCGTGCACCTCATAAGAATCGTCATCGTCACTGCGGGACTCATACTAACGGGATGTAACCAATCGCCGGCGCCTCCTCCCACTACTACTGACCCGCCATCGGAGACCGTCCCAACGCCTGAGCCGCCGCCTACGACATCGGCCACATGCGATGCATCGCGCAGCAGCGCCCCAACCGGGCGCAACGAAACCGACCGCCTGGACGCCCTGCCGCCGTCCGCACGCATCGTCGGCGGCATCGATGCCCTGCCCGGCGACTGGCCTTGGGCTAGCGCCATTGCGTTGACCCGCTCGGACGGCTCACTCTTTCAGTATTGTGGTGGTTCGCTGATCGCCGCAGATTGGGTGCTCACCGCTGCGCACTGCGAGGTCGAAGCTGGAGACAAGATTATCCTCGGTCGCACGAACCTGACGGCTAGCGGCGGCGAGCAACTGGATGTCGAATTCGTGCTCACGCATATTGATTATAACGACTCCACCAACGATAACGACATTGCCCTTGTAAAGCTGCAGACTCCTTCCTCGCAGACGCCGCTACAGTTGATCGACAGCGCCGAAATGGACGCTCAACCCGGTGACCTAGCGACGATCATCGGCTGGGGTCTGCTCAGCGAAGCAGGACAGCCCTCGCCTACTGCGCTGCAACAGGTAGAGGTACCGATCCAAACCACCCCCCAATGCCAGCTGGAATACTCAACGACAATCACAGCTAACATGGTATGCGCGGGCACCAACCAAGGAGGGATGGACTCGTGTCAGGGTGATAGTGGCGGGCCGCTCATGGTGCGCTCGAATGCGCAAGCGCCCTGGCAGCAAGCGGGTGTCGTGAGTTTTGGGATCGGCTGCGCGCGACCCGGTGTGTTCGGAGTATACACACGCGTTGGCCGTTATCGCGACTGGATCGCGGCGTGCCAGGCTTCTCCTGCACAATAGCTTATCGCCGTCCGGCAACGAGGGGCGCCTTCGTCAGCATGGTGCAGGAAGTACGTGCGCGCCGCTTGCGGCGCCCGTTGGTGTACTAAGTCAAACCCGAAGGTCGAAGGTTAAGCCGAATCGCCTGATTCGGCCTTCATCGCTGCGGGCGCGATCCTGAACCTCGAGTGTCCAGGTGCCGCTCACCTCGACGCCCTCGAGTTGGGCGAGTTCAGGCGTCGACGACTTGTCGAACACCCGCTTGATGTCGTCGCGCCACTGGCCGCGCCGATCGTGTAACACAATCGGTGCGATTGCTCGGTTCCGTGGGGTAAGCAGCCGCACGACGAGATCGCCGCGGTACGTATGCTCGATGTCGACTTCCACTTCGAGATTGGCCATTGTTCCCGCGTCGCTGACATTGAGCTTCAGCCGCGCAACTCGCCGGTCTCTGATCGGTACATCTCTTACTGCGCGATGTGTGACAGACCTACCGGCGCTTGCGGCCAGGGCCTGTTCGACGGCCCGCCGCGCGTTGAGACGGCCGTAGCCGTAATGTGGGCTATGTCCTTTCTCGTCGTAGTTGCCGTCGTCGCCTCCAATCTTGTCGCTCGTGTCGGCAAGGACATCCATGACCTTTTGCCAGGAAAGCGCCGGGTTACGTGAGATCACCAGCGCAGAAATTCCGGCCGCCCCGGGACAGGCGGCGGAAGTTCCGCCAAACCCGTTCGTATAGTGCCCTTCAGCATCGCCCAAACGGCTCCTGCCGGGATTAAAACCGGCACCACCGCCGCGATCGGTGGTCCAGATACCGGGGGTGAACGATGGCAGCTTGTGATCGGATGGGAAAACACACCAGAGCGCTTTGCCGAAATCACTGTATGGCGCAACTTGGCCCCGGTCGTTGCTTGCACCTACAGTCATGACCATCGGCGCGCTGGCATAGCCATCGTTCTCTACGGGCTCACGACCGTTGCCCGCGGCCCAGACAATGACACACCCCCGGCCCCTGCGGCCCTCCGTGACTGCGTAAGTCAAGGCGAGTCGCGTATGATCGGGCAGCTCTACGATATTTTGGTGATCAGGGTCATCCGGGTTGGTCCAGTCGCCGTCCGGTGGACCCCAGCTACAGGAAATCACGTCGGCGCCATGATCGACCGCCCAGCGTATGGCCTCCGCCTCGTCCACAGAGCCGACGCCCGAACGCAGCCGGATCGGCATCAAGCGCGACGCAGGTGCGACCCCCGAAGCGCCAACGGTCCCGTTAGCGCACGCTATTCCCGCGCACGGCGTTCCGTGTCGGTCGGACCGAAACTGCGAACTTGCGCCCGGTCTGCGACGCGTTGCATCCCACGCGTCGACGACTTTACCAGCGCCGCGAAACTCTTCGTGGTCCAGGTCGAATCCATCGTCGATGACGGCAATCGTCGTGCCTTCGCCGCGGGTGAGTTCCCACGCTGCTTCGACGTTTGCGTGTTCGTTGACCCGCAGGCCGCGGATCACGCTCGATCGCAGGTGCCACTGCTCGGGAAATGCCTGTCGTTCTCCAATCGGTGAGACCATTTCTGGGTGGCAGAACTCCACCGAGTCGGTTTCCAGTAACGCTAAGGCGATTTCGAATACGGTACGGCCCAGATGCGTGCCTGAACCCGTTGCGCCGACGAAGCAGGCGTTTTTAGCAATTCCGAGCTTGCGCTTCACTTTCAATCCATGCTTGCGAAGTTGGCTTCTGAGCGCACGGTCGGAGACCGAGTCGGCGAACTTGACAAACAAATTCTCGGTGTAGACTACCGGCAACCGCCCTCCCGACGGGCGCAGCACACGACCAGCAAACTGCACCTCTTGTTCTTCTTTGAGAAGTTCTCGTGCGTTATCGCGTTGTGATTTTGAACCACCTGGAGACCTGAGGACCTCGACTCCTGCCTCGTCAAAACGCGCAACCGTGCGGAACGCCGCGATCGCGCGGCGCGCATCGAGGCTGAGCGGCGTCTCCTGCAGAGCTGAGCGTCTAACCGTCCGCACGACCACCATGTCATTAGCGTCGACCAATGTCCGCCGTCCGCGCTTGAGTCCTCCGTAACGAAACTGCATAACCATGTTGGCACTCCCTGTTTGCTGCCATCGATGAACGATGATCGCGTGGGATTCCACCCCCCGGTTGGTTCAAGATTGAACGACGCGTTGTTGGCGCGTGGATTTTATTAGCAAGTTTGCCAAAGCTGATTGCGCAATGGAAGAGTCGGGCAAAAGATAAATACCGGTGGATCCGCCTTTGCGGTTAGAGTACGTGTGTGGGGCGAATTACTATTCTCCGCACAAAAGTCGGAGATTTCAAAGTCTTGTCCTATCCTTTGATTTGGTTACGATGATTCAGTGATACGTGATCTCGCCCTGCTTTTCATACACCTTGTTGTAACCATTGCTCGATTGCTAGGACCCGGTGGCATTCGGTCCGTGGTTGCAGAATCGCTGCTCGTAAAGCACCAGCTGCTGGTCCTCAATCGTTCGAGAGTACGAGCACCAGACCTGCGGCCAAGTGACCGACTCATTGCCGGGCTCTGCGCGACCTTCATGCGCCCTACCCGTTTGTTACGCTCAGCGATTGTCCTGAAACCATCCACAATTCTCAGCTTCCATCGAACACTGGTGAAACGGAAGTACCGCCTGCTGTTCACACCGAAAACTCGTGGCAAACCGGGCCCCAGTGGGCCTTCTCCGGAACTGGTTTCGGCAATCCTCGAGATCAAACGCAGAAACCTGAACTTCGGTTACCAGCGAATAGCCGACCAGATCTCCCTGGTCTTTGACATCAAGATTGATAAGGATGTTGTACGGCGCGTGCTGGCCAGGCATTACCGACCACAGCCTGGATCTAATGGTCCGTCCTGGTTCACAATCCTTGGCCACAGTAAAGACAGTTTGTGGAGTGTGGATTTTTTTCGATGTGAATCACTGATCCTCAAGTCTCACTGGGTGATGGTTTTTATGGATCAATTCAGCCGACGAATTGTTGGTTTCGCAGCCCATGCTGGGACGCTCGACGGGCCCACGGCCTGCCGACTGTTTAACAGAATCATCAGCGGCTCCATAGCACCCCAATACCTGAGTTCCGACAATGATCCACTATTCCTGTTTCGCCAATGGAGCGCCAATCTCCGGATTCTCGATGTGACAGAGATAAAGACTGTGCCATACGTTCCTTTGTCACATCCATTTGTCGAAAGACTGATCGGCACGGTTCGTCGAGAATATCTCGATCAGGTTCCTTTCTGGAGTGCTCGTGATCTGGAGAGAAAGTTGGTGTTGTTTCAGGACTATTACAATAGGGACCGTGTTCACCGAGGACTCGACGGCGCTCCTCCCAACGAACAAAGTGAAATCACGGCTCGAAAGATTGCTCGCCTGAACGATTATCGTTGGGAAAAACGCTGCCGTGGTTTGTATCAGCTCCCAGTAGCGGCTTGAATAATAATTCGCACCCAACAGGTGGATAACGAGCATTTTATGTCCTATGCTTAATATGGGATATATATCGCACCCACAGGAGGTTCATCATGCAAAGTCCCATTCTGGTCGTCGTCGTTGCGGCCGCATCTCTCACCATTCTCGGTTGCGCGAGCACCTTGGCCCAGCAACCGTCTAATGACCTCACCACAATCGACAACTCGGAGCCCGCCGGCGCAATAAGCTCCGCGTCCAGCCAAATGTCAACACGCGACGCTCGCCTGAGTCAGCAGCCTCTTGACTGGAATTCGACTAGAGGTGACGTGTCCACCGAAGCGCAGGATTCGGCGGAGCTGCGTACGACCACCCCCGGGGCGCCGGGCGCCGAACCTGGCGGTACCCCGGATCCGGCGGCAGACGAGGAGGCAGAGTCGCGCCATGGAGAGGACTGGCGAGGCCTGCGCGAGATGGAGGCAGACTTCGCGGACTCGCAGTCTAGCAGTGTCAATTTCGGTACGCAGGACGTGTTCACCCAATACTGTGAAAACTGCGCGGCTTCGAACCTGAACTACCCACAGCGAGCGATCGGCAAGCTGTTCACCAATAGCGGTAGCTGTTCCGCGTCGGTCATCAGCGGCCAGGACGTAATCGTGACTGCGGCGCACTGCTGCTACAACCGTAGTTCGAGCGACTGGATCGGGGGATGGAGTTTCGCCCCCGCATATCGCGATGGCTTCGCTCCCTTTGGGGTGTTCGATTGGAGCAGTGCCACCATACTTACTCGCTGGGTTAATGTCGGCGATCGCAGGTCAGATGTCTGCGCCATCAAGCTACGCAACGATTCCAGTAACAGAGGAGTGACCTTCTATACCGGATGGCTTGGTCGGTCCTGGAACTATTCGACCACGCAGGTACACCACTCACTCGGTTATCCAGGCAACATAGGTGGCGGCAACAAACTCGAACTGTGCGTATCGGAAAGCTTCAATCCAAGCAACAGTTGCGGCGGTGCCTCCGTATTGAACACCGGTTGCTCCATGACCTTCGGTGCGAGCGGCGGCCCCTGGGTGCGCCATTATCGTAGTAGCAATTGGGTAAACTCAGTTGTTAGTGGATATGAAAGCGGCACCTGCACTGGAAGCTTCGGTAGTACCTACAACGGCCCGCGTTTCACGAGCAATAACATCGTCCCGATCTGTAACGGTGCTGGGTGCTGAGAATGTGCATCTGTAATCACTGAATCAGTTCCGAACGAACAGTTGCATTATCACTGCGCAGTTATCGATGGTGTTCAAGTAAGGCGGAGGAGGATCGACTTGGCTTTCGCCGGAAGACCAGGCTAACCGAGGCAGACATCGATGCGTTGCAGTGCGAATGTGGGTGCTGCGGCTGCTTGAGTGCGGTCGCCAATTGCCAGAGAATGTGGCAGCGGATATGTGCGAGTGCGTTCACGGCGGCGACTTCCACGCCGAAGTTTCGGTGTGATCGAACTCAGCGCTATCCAAGCAAAGCCGCGTTCGCCTAAGTTGTTGGTAAAAAATGGTTCGCCGACAGTTTATTCAGCATACGGAACTCGCCGGCATGGCGACGATGTTCGTCGGATGCCGAAGAAAATATCCAGTTCTTGGCGAGTGCCCGGCACTCACTCCCGATTCGTTGGTTGCGGATCACACATATTCATGACGGTACTATCCGACCGTTTTTCGAGCATGAGCAAGCACGCGGTATGGCTGTGGGTCCCGAATATTCATGTCGCTTGATCTCATTGCAAGTTCATCGAGAGCGGGTAAGCATTGTTTGGTAATTTGCATCCAAAACTGACCCATACGTACTGCCTACAATATTGCCGCTCTACAAATAGTAACTTACACTCTTATTCAAGCCGCTTATTTGGTCCGACTACTGACGGTGAACAATTAGTTGTGGGAGATATGTGGGATTAAGTGTCGCGTATCCATTTTTGGGCCACGGGAATCACTTGAGTTAACTGGCGCAATATTGGCGCATACCAGTTAGCTCGAACCAGCTTCAACTAGCACATAGAGCCAGGGGCGGCTCCCGTCACTTCAATTAAAACAATTACTTACAACTCGCCTTGCGCCTTCGGGAGACAGGGGCCGACTTGGTTACTAACTATGTCGTTCTATCACTAGCGATGCACTTTTCGCCGGATGAATGCGGTCCGTTTGCGTATTCAATAGATACAGATTTTTGACGCGATTAGTCTGCGAATACCCGAGTGGCTGCTTCGCCGGTTAGTCTGTCCTCAATGATTCTTAAGAATCTGGACGAGCTTTGCTATTCGCCAATAAAACCTTAAGACGCAAATAGTGCTTGTACATTTCTTTAGTTGGACCATGGCGCTTACTTTCTCGCTCGGTTAGTGCATCCATCACAATCTTCACCGATGCACGAATTGGCTGCAAGGTGGCATCAAATGCCTGTTCGGTGATGTGAATAGATTTTATTTTTGCCGGGATTATGCGCTGCGATCCAAATAGCAAACTCACGTAAGGCAAAGATCTTTTGCTGCTTGATCGAAAAAGCCTCGCGAAGTATTTGGCGATACCAGGAAACCCACTGTTTCCTGAGGTGTTAGTTATCTCATTGAATACATCGGCGGGGTAAGCCAATAACTCAATTGCCGATAGAAAAGGCAAGACGCCATGAGATTCACCGTCCTCATCTTGCACAAAAAAATCATCACCCAGGTTTGCGTCCACCGCCAACACGAATGAGATCCGTTCGCGGGCCTCCCCACGTTTTGAGAAACTGCTCTTCAGGTGCGAAGGAAGAATCCTGCGCTGTATGGTTTCGGGATTAAGCTGAAAAACGATCGTTCTTGGCTGCTGGCTATTTGCGTAATAGGCTACAAAAGCACCCTTCATAATTTTCGATGACAATGAACTATCACCCATCAGGTCTGACCTACCGTATCAACTTTCAATGGGTTCGCTGGCAGCCTCATCTCTCTCCCATCCTTCATTCTGTATGACGATCTTTTCGATGGCCACAACAGACTCATTTGCATCAAGATCCGGTAACGCCGAGTACTCTGATACCCAGCAACGACGAATAACGTAAGACTTGGAAACGGAGCCTTGCAGATTGATCAGATTAAGAACAATATCTTTGCGGAAATTTTTCAGGCTCATTGCAGAATCTCCATCAAGATTGTTCACAAGATTTGCCCATTGTTCGAAGACGGGATCATGCGATACGCCTTGCTCCAATGTGATTGGCATATATTCAGTACGGCCCGGTAATTTTCGGGACGATGTGGGGTTGCCGCCTTCTCTCCACTCAATGACCTCTGTTTTCTTATGCAGTGCGGAGACCTTGGTCAGGCCTGCAACGGGTTGGCCATCGATTAGAATCTGAAACTTGAAGTTTCTATACGGATCATGCCGGTGCGCATTCGCCGGGAATTTAGGTGCAGCCATTTCCTCCTCCTTTCGTGAATTAGCCTAGTTTAAGCTAATCCGAATTTTTTCTTAATACAATGACCTGCGCAGTCGATCAATCACCTATCGAATCGACAGCCGCTAGCGGTCCGCGAGCTAGCTCGCCTCTTTTGTCTTTTGTATTATGCGAATTATCACAAACTCGGCCGGGCGCACCGGCGCGAGACCGACTCTAATGATGAGACGACCGTTGAGGATGTCGTCTTCCGTCATGGTCTCGCGACCAACAAAAACAAAGTACGCTTCTTCTTCATTCATACCAACCAACGCACCCTCCCGCCACAGGGTACGCAGGAACAGCGCAACAGTCCGTTTCACGCGATCCCATAGTATTTGGTCGTTAGGTTCGAATACAGCCCACTGCATGGACCGATCGATCGAGGCCTCAATGAAAATACAAAGCCGGTGCACGCTAACGTACTTCCATTGGGGGTCGCTAGTAAGCGTGCGACCCCCCCAAACGCGGATGCCGCGACCTGGAAAACGCCGGATGACGTTCACACCGCGCGGGTTCAGAAGCTCCTGCGTATCTTGATCGATGTCGTACTCCAGATCGAGCGCGCCCGTCACCGGCTCATTCGCCGGTGTTTTCCAAACGCCGCGGGTGTTGTCGCTACGCGCGTAGATGCCACAGACAGAACCACCCGGTGGCACCTTAATGCGCTGACCCGTCAGCGGGTCACTCGTGTATAGCCACGGGTAATAGAACGCGGCGTACTTTGTATCGTTGTACTTGCGTGGATTCAATGTCGTGAAATCTGCGACGTTCGCCGGCGAGTCAATGACTGCGAAGCGGAACCGATTCCGCTCGCAATGTGTGATCAGGGCGCTGATCACGTCTGGTGGTGCAGCGGGCGCATGAATCAAGGCAACGTCCTCGTAAGAGTCCATCTCGAGCGCTGCGAGCCCCCGGCGATCATCGATATTGCTTGTCAACCCCTGATAATCAGCCACCGTAATGGGATCACCGTCAGCGCCCGCTCCTAACGTTTGCGAGAGAACGACTCCGGGCGGCGGCGTGTTGTCGGCAAGCTGAATGGTTATCAGGGAGGAGTTGCCGCTGTTGATGCGTTTGTCGTGATAGTCCGCGTGCGCCGGGTCCGTGCGTATATCGTCGAAATCCTCACTCATCACAGGTCGCGGCAAAGTGTCCGGGTCGGCCACCGGGTCGAACGGCGCACCGCCTTGCGGGAAACTGTCCCAGTCAAAGACTCTCAGCCGAAAACCGACGGGGCTGCCGTTCAACTGGGTCGTACTGTCTTCCAACCGCACCCAAATTCTATTGCCCGCTGCACCAGGACCCACCGCAGAAACGGTGAATGCGCCAAGTGTCGCGGTGGCGGTCTGATTGTTGGCCCCGACGATGCGTGCGATATAGCAGCGGCGGCCGCCATTGGCGAAAAAAGCGCTGACGGCGTTAGGCATGTATTTACCGGCAGCAAATACATTGCCGAAGCAACGCAGATAACTGCCGTAATCGGTGACAATAGCGGGTTTGACCGGACCGCGAGCTGTCTCACCCAGAAACGCCACGATGCTGGTTGGCACGCCCTCGATGGTCTTCAGACCGCGCTCGATTTCCTCGATAAATACGCCTGGGGTTAGATACTCTGGCATTATCTGAGTCCTTAGTTAATTCGACACCGGCTTCGCCCTAGCCTCGCCACCTGCGATTTTCTGACAGCGATCGTCACCGTATCGTCGCAGCATTTCTCGAACTCTGTCGCACTTGATCCCGACCGTCTTGCAGGCACTTTGGTCTGGGAGGCCGCGAAAACTCTACGGACTGATGGTATCGCCGATAGCGCAAATCTACTCGCCTTTGTAGCTACAATACTAAACGGTGCTTATAACGCAAATAGCATTTGGCTTTTGCTCACGAAAGGAGTTTCGCAACAGAATGACGCAATAGCCGCCACTGAGAATCCGGACATGTCGTGCACTCGACAGGAACTGCCCGGCTCGTCACCGGGTCGTTCTGCAAGTGATCAGATGCGACGCCTATTCTGCTGCGTGAATTTTGCGGGATAGCGCTCTTCAGACGATCGGGTTACTAACCAGGTGCTTTGCACATAAATACTGCACCACCCAACCGCTCATTGCGGGTCATTTGCGTGTTTAGGGATTCTGGCATGACTAGCGTATTCATACGCGAATGTCCGCTCTTCCCGAAAGCGGACGTTGCTTCCGGGCGGTTACACCGCTGTGCCGTCGCACCAAGCGAAAGCACCCCTACGAGCATCAACAGGAGCGATATGCAGATTCGCGTGTCACACGCTTGGTGAGATACAGATGCATTCACCGGAAACGATCTCTCGAAATGTTCAGACAGTTGGCCTGATGTTGGCATTTAGTCGGAACAAGTTCGTCGGGTCGTACTTGTTCTTGATTTCCACCAGCCGATCGTAATTCTGCCGATAGTTCCTGATGACCTTATCTGTGACGTACGCATCGGGGTCGCCGTCGTTAACATAGAACCCCTGGGTGAACGGCTCGAGTCGCGTCCAGAACTGTTTGATCCAGGCCACGTGCTCGGCGGGATCATCCACGAAGCTCCAGTCGAGCCCGAGCAGCAAGTTTCCAGCCGCGTCACGGTGCGAGAAGGCGGTGGCGTCATTCGACACGCGGCCGATCGCTCCCCCGCCCTGCTGGTAGATGATGTTAGTGGTACGGGACGGGTGTCCTTCGAGACCCTCGACAATGGCCGTGATCAGGCCCGCGGACATCTCCGGCACGAAACCACTCTTGAGATACCAAGCGCGGGCCCTCGGTTCGTCGACGTCGCCCGACCGTTGGAGGGCGACATAGTCCATGGCCTGGATGCCGTCGACCAGCGGCGTACCCAACCTACGGATGGGAGCGAGAGCGCGATCCGCCGCGTTCTCCGGCCCCGAGTAGCAGATCAAGAAGCCGACCACCGCGTCGGCGATACCCCCGGGACCCACTGCGCTCGCGATACTCCCTCCTTCCGGCGGCCGAAACATCAAGAAGATCATGTCAAGCTCATCAGGGGCCTCGGGACCGTACTCCGCATACATATTCAGGACGTCCCGCGCTCTCTCGATCGGAAACAGGATCGGGCCGCCCAACACCTGCCGTTGCATCGGATGGAGCCGGAACTCGAACGACGTCACGATACCGAAGTTCCCACCTCCGCCACGCACGCCCCAGAAGAGATCCGGGTTTTCTTGCTCGTTCGCTCGACGGAATTGGCCGTCGGCCGTCACCACGTCGACACTCGTGAGGTTATCTATTGAGAGACCGAACCGCCGGGCCACCCGGCCGAATCCACCTCCGGTGACCAGGCCCCCAACCCCGGTATGCGACACGGTCCCCATGGGGGTAACCAGGTCGTAGGCCATGGTTTCGTGATCCAGCTGCCCCAACAGGCTGCCGCCGGTCACCCGAGCCCTGCGAGCCACCGGATCGACCCGAACATCGCGAAACGGAGACAGGTCGATCATCATGCCTCCATCGCAGGTCGATCTACCCGCAGCACTATGCCCCCCGCATTTCACAGCCAGCAGCAGACGGTTCTCTCGGGCGAAGTCGACCGCCGTCCGGACATCCGCCGTGCCGGTGACTTGCGCGATGAGGGCGGGGCGTTTGTCGAAGGACGGGTTGAGAACGCGTCGCGATTGCTCGTACGCCTCGTGGCCTGGCAACAACAGGTTGCCCTGCAATCTGTCCCCAAGCTCCTGCACGGCTGCTCTTTTCAGCGTGACCTCGACGCCGTCACCGGTGACGGCGTTGACATCCGCGTCGACTTTCATCGAGGCACTGAGAATTGCTGTGAAACCTTGGCCAACAGGCAGGGAGGCGGCGATTGCCGCGGCAAGCGAGGTCTGGACAAAACGGCGTCGATTCATGGCTGTGGCCCCTTTTTTTGAGCGGCGATGCAGGTCAGGCGTTGCACATCTTTTGAATACAGCTTAGTACAAGAGATTGACGGTCGCTAAGAAATAGGGTCCCGGGTCGCGCCTGCCTGTAATTTCTGGGCACTACATGTAATTGACGAATGTCCGCTTCTGGGTGGTAAGCGGTCATTCGTCAGGACGATTTCTGACACCCAACCGCTAACGTCCGCTTTTCTCCAAAGCGGACGTTCGTATGACCAATATTCGAGTGAAATTAGGGTCCGCTTTCGGCCAATACCGGCCAGTGCAGAGAGTTTCAATAATGGATGCGCCGAGTGAGCTGAGTCACTGCGTAGTCACATGATCACTGCATGTTGATGGAAGCGGGACCCAC
>SMVB01065307.1_pt1 | contig 18266 bp, 11 predicted proteins | sample 2456461 | NCBI WGS metagenome assembly SMVB01 (sample SAMN11095934, study PRJNA526329) | marine sediment metagenome | biome: Marine sediment; feature: Surficial sediment; material: Deep marine sediment; isolation source: Hadal surficial sediment | place: Pacific Ocean | collected 2014-05 | depth...
CGCGGCCCGGACGCCCAACTGCGCTCTCTCTTCGTCGGAAAGATCGGGGACACAGCGCGAATCCTGATCTCCGACTCGCATCTCGTCACGGCGCGGGACCAGACCTACTACGGCGCGGTGGAGATCGACGGTACGGCGGAGCTTACCGGGGACACCCTGCACTTCACCGACGACATCACATCGGTCGCATCGGGCCCAGACGAACAGCTCACGGTAAACGTGCGCGAGGGTTTGCGGTTCGACGGCAATATCGATCTGCAGAGCACCGGGACCTTGCGGATCAACCTCGACCCGGCGTCGGCAGATTTTCCTCGCGTCGAGTTTGGCGACGACGGCGTCAATCAGGTAGTGATCGCAGACACTGTCGAGATCTTCGCCACGCCCGAGGCAGAACTCGACGGGTTCAGCGGCGAGATCCCCGCAACCGAACGCGCCTCGACCACCGCGACGATCGGAAAACGCAGCGGCGACCTGTTCTTCGATGTCGATAAATTCGCCATGTCCCAGGGCGAAAAGCTCTCGGTCGGGGGCGCACTCACGATCGGAGCCAGCGGCAGCCAGGAGGCCCTGATCGGAGATCTATCGGCGGTCACCATCGACGTCATCGCCAGCAGGATCGCCATCGTTTTGCGCAGCGCAGGTCAGTACCTGGGCCTTACCGGATCGCTCGAAGGTGATGCGGGAGTCGACCTGGTCGCAAACACGATTCACTTGAACGGCGCCATCGAACTTCTCGGCACTGGAAAGGCGCCGAGTTTTGGTCTGCTCGACCCGTACACGGCAGACGCAAACCTCGCGTCGTTTCCGGTCGCGGGCTTGAACACCGACAACCGCGCCATTGCTGCCGCGGACTTCGATTGGGCGCTGGCCGACGCTCCCCCCGATCTGCACCCCGAAGGTGCAGTCCGGGACGATTTTTCAAACGTGTTCTTCGGTGAGGAGCTGGTACCTGCGCCGACAGCCTGGCGAGCCGAACCCGCCATTCCCCTGGACGAGGTCCTGCTGGCACAACTCGGGATCGAAACTCGCACCGACGCTCCGCGCGTGATCCACGGCCGACTCGACGGCGCCGGCATCATCGACGATGTCGGCACTGATCTGCCGGACCGCACGACCAATCGGGTCACGATTTCGGTTTCACGGGTGCTGGCAAGAGACGACGATGCCGTGGGAGATCGCTTCGAACGTCTGTTCGGAGGTGACGGATCTCGCACACAGCAAGTCGGTCGGGCTTTGCAGCAAGCGTTGGACGGTTATCGGCTCACGAGCGGCACGCGCCGGGTGCTGGGCTTCGAGTTCCGGCGCTATCTGCGCAACCGACCCAGTTCACAATATGACGCCTATCGGGCGCTGGAAGATCTCGATGCGCTGTTCTCATACCATCGAAACCTCGGCTTGACTCCCGGGGAGTACAAGCGGATCCAGCGCCGCTGGCTGGAAGAGATCAAACCCGACGGGATCAGCCTGGATCAATTTGCTGAAGCCATCCACCCGTCGCGATTTGTTCGGGGGAGTGACATCCTCGAACTCTTCGGGAATTGAGTATTGAAATGACGTTGACACGTTTGACATCCCGCATCCGAACGAGACTGGGGCGCGGCCTCGGCACGCTACTCGCGTGTGCGGCGCTCTCGCTGACGCACGGGGCGTCGGCCCAGACTTTGTTTGTCGACGAAGGCGTCACCGATCACACGGGACACTCCCACACCTTCGAATTGATCGATGAAATCGTGACCGGTGCAACGCCATTCGATCTCGATCTGGCGGACCTCTCCTTCAGCGACATCGAGGACTCCGATTTCCCGGACGCGATCCTGACGGACGCGATCTTGGACAATGTCTACATTCGCAACTCAATCTTCACGGACGCCGATTTCACCGGCGCTTCAATTCGGCGAGCCATCGTTCGGGGGGGGAACTTCGACGGAGCGGACTTCTCGGGAGCCGATCTCAGCAACACCCAGTGGAGCTGCGCCCCCGATCCGGACGGGGATTCATCCAGCGCCTTTCCCGATCTCTGCCCGACGTTTATCGCCGCCGATTTCATGGCAGCCGATCTCACCTCCGTCTTCTTCGGCCCGGAAACCGCGGGTGACGAGTTCGTGTTTTCCGCCGCGGATTTTCGCGGAGCCAATCTCACCGACGCCGTGTTCGCGGGCCTGTCCGAGCCCTGCCTGGCGCCCATTTCTCCGGCGACCGCCTGGTCCTGCCTGCGCTGGGGCGATGAACCGGCATCCGCGCCCAACACGGTCGTTGCCGGTCTGACGCTCCTGAGCAATTCCGACCTGCGCGGCTCCGACATGCGCAATCTCGATTTTGACGCTTCAGACTTTAGCGGCGGACTGATCGCCGGAATCCGCTTTGCGGGCTCGACCTTCGCGGACACGACGTTCGATGGGGTCGTTTCCAGCTGTGCGGTACTCGACGCCGCCGACCCTGAGGCTGCCCCCGAAGCAGCTCTTTGCACATTTTTCACCGACACCCCGGCGGAGTATCCAGCCGGAATCAAAGCCGACTTCCGCAACACTGCGATCAGCGATACGAGCTTTGTCGGGGCGGGTCTCGGAGGCGTCGATTTTACGGATGCAATTTTCAGCAATGTCGTGCTCGACGCGGCCGATCTGGGTTGCACCACCAGTTCGAACGGCATCGACGACTTCGATGAGGACTGTGGCGATTGTGCCGTCTTTTCCGGAGTGTTCATCGATACGGGGCTGGTCGCCGGCAAGCACAATATCCGCATGCGCAGCGTCAGCTTCGACGACATCCTGGCCTGCTCGGTGATTCGCCCGGGCGCAGCCCTGATCGACGACTTCAACTACATGGATCTCGACAGCGCGATCTTCAGCGACGCAAACGTTCTGGCCGCCGGGGTTGATTTCATCGGCTCGAGCCTCGTCCTCGCCGATTTCAGCAACGCGGTGGTTTCGAGCACGGACTTCAGCGGCGCCGACCTCACTTCGGCCTTGCTAACCGGCGCTGATTTTTCGGATGCGACCTTCGATGGCGCAGTTCTGGACGGCGCAACCGCCATTGGCAGCACCTTCAGCAGGGCGAGCTTCATGGGTTCGTCGACGTCTCTCGTCGGCGCCGTCATGACGAGTGCGATCTTTGACGACGCAAGCTTCGCAGACGCCGACCTCACCGGGGCAAACCTGAGCGTCACGAACATGCAGGGCGCGACGTTTACCGACTCGGACCTGGGCAATGTCAACTTCAGCAGCGCCGATCTGCGGGGCACGACCTTTGCTGTCGCGAGCGGGGTCTCGAACCTGTCCGGTGCCAACCTATCGAACGCCCAGGTCGACAGCGCCACGAGCCTCGGAGGTTCTCGCATCGACGGCATCAACTTGACCGGGGTAGATCTTACGTCCAGTCCCGACTTTTTCTTGGGCACAGCGGCCTTCGTCCCCGGAGCCGGTCAAACCGCCTCCGACGCACAAGGGGTGGACCTCACTTCCCGGGACCTCACGGGCTTCGACTTTTCGGGACTCACCCTGACGAATTGGAGATTCGACAGCACGGTTCTCATGGGTACCGACTTCACCGGCGCCACGCTGGACGGTGCCAGATTGACCAACCTCCAGTTCAACGACTATTTCAGCAGCCTCGTTTACGACGACGAAACGTCATTCGCCGGCGTCAACTTCAGCGGCTCGAACCTGAGCGGCCTGGACCTCGCAAACTTCGACCTGAGCGGCACCAACCTCACCGGCACCAGCGTGACCGGCACCAGCTTCGCCGGTGCCAACTTGAGCCGGGCCGCACTCGTGAGTCTCGTCGCTGTTTGCAACGGCACGGTTGACTGCGCGGAGTTTACCGGGGCCAACCTCTACTGCGCAGATCTCGGTAGTGCGGGCTTCGCTTCCTTCGTCACCCGGGACGGCGCGGATTGTACGGGGAACCTCGAAAGCGCAACCGAGCTCTTCCAGTCCGTCGTCCTCACGGATCCCGACATGCTGGCACCCGGAAGTGGCATCCAACTGAGAAACGCGACTCTCCAAGACTACAATTTTTTCAATCTCGATTTGCGAGGAGCCAACCTCGAGAACAGTGACGTAAGCGGTGCGAATTTTTCGGGAGCGATGCTCGACGGCACCAGTATGGCCGGCGCAACGATCTGTCGGACGGTCGATGTGACCACCACTTGCGCCAGCTTTTCGATCGCGACGAGCCTGGTGGGCGACACGGACTGCGACGAGCAGGAAGCTATCGACTTCGGCAGTACGGACTTCAGCGAAGTCCCAGCCGGTTTTTTCGACTCCAGCACGGACTTTTCGTGTGTGAACTTCACCGATGCGAACCTCAGCGACGACGTGGCGGCTCTGACCACCGGATTCAGCTTCGATCCTTCGATGACTTGGGATGGAGCCGTGCTGGCGGGAGCAGATTTGCGCTACCAAGATTTTTCGAAACCGGGACTCGACGATTTTTTCACCGTCCTCGGTCACGCGGCCGAGAGTCGCAAAGACATTTGCGCCACGGTTGCCCAGATCATCGCACCCATCGACACGACTCCCGATCTCCGCTCGACGAACTTCAGCTGCGCAACCCTCACGGGACAAGACATGTCGAACGCGGACCTGCGAGACGCCAAGTTCGTCCGGGCCACCATCGGAGGCACGGGTTTCAGCCTGACGGGTGCTGAACTGGAAGGCGCAGACTTTGCGGATGTCGACTTCGGCGTCGCGAACTTGGCCGATATCTTTGAGGACGTGTCGAAGGTCACGGAAAACGACGGCGTTACGCTCGTCACCGACGACGCCGACGTCCCCTACGAGAACCTCAAGCGAGTCTCCTTCGCCCACGCCGATCTAGAACTCACGTCGGGGTCCCTCGACCTCAGCCATGTAGATCTCAGCGGAGCGAATCTCGTGGGTGCGAACCTCACCGGAGCCAACCTGTTCGATGCCATCCTCGATGACCTCGCCAAATCCGGCGACGTCACAGCCCTTTGTGGAACAGTTGCGGCTTCAACGGAAGCTTGTGCCCCCTTGGAGCAGACGACAGTCTCTTGTCTCGTGCTCGACGACGCGAATGTCGAGGGGGCGAGCTTCCAGAACATCGACTTCAGAAATCTGTTCGTGGGCGGAACCACGGGTGCTGACTTCTTTCAGCGAGTCGCGATCCAAAGCATTGACTCACGCGACCTGCCCAACCTCAGCCGCACAGACTTCAGCGGTGCCAACATCGCGGGTATGAATTTTGACAACCTAAACCTCACCGACGCGGCCCTGTTCAGTCTGGCCCCGGTTTGCGACGAAAACGCCTGCGCGAGCTTTGAAAAGTCGATCTTCGGAAGCAGCATGCCCGAGATCCTCGTCAACTTTTCCGGACGCGATTTCATGACGGCCAGCATTGCCGGCGCCAAATTCGACAATGTCTCCCTGGCGAACGTCGACTTCACCGAGGTGGGGAACCTGTGCACGACCGATATGACGCCCGTTTGTCTGACCATCACCGGCAAGAACTCGAGTCTGTTGTCCGCGGATTTTAGCGGCCTCGATCTCACCCTCGTCAGTTTCGGCACCGGCGCTGATAAAGTCATCAACTTTGGCTTCGCCCAGTTTACAAACGCGGATCTTTCGGCACTCGACCTGAGCGGGCGTGACTTTACCGGTGTGGACTTTACTGCGGCGGATCTATCCGGCGTGAATTTCGAGATGGCCACCCTGGCGAATTCCGTCAGTGGTTGCAACACGGATACAGGTACCACCGTCTGCACGAATTTCACCGGAGCCAATCTGTGCGGCGTCGACGCGCGGGGTGCGCAGTTTGAAGGCAGCTTCGCCGACGTCAGCACAGCGACTACGGTGACCTGCACGATCTCGGCGACCTTCAGCGGCGCCACCTTCGTCAACGTCGACTTCGTCAACGACCCCAACGACCCCAACGACACCACGAATTTCACCAACGCCAATCTCGACAACGCCTTCTTCGATCCGACTGTGACCTTTTGCGCGCCGACGGAGGAGGATTGCCTGGTGATCACCGGGGCAAGCCTGGTCGGCGCGACACTTTCGGGCTTCGACTTCAGCACGGCGCCGGTTGGCTATTTTGCCGACGTTCTGAATGACAACCTGCGTGAGATCGACTTTTCGAGTTCGGATTTGTCGGGCAAGGATTTCACGAATGCCGATCTGAGTTTTGCGAACCTGAGCCAATCCGATCTGAATGGCGCAAGCTTGATCGGCGCAGACTTCAACAAGACCCAGTTCGCCCTGGGCGCGGTCAGCGAGGGCAGCAGCTGTACCCTCGCCACCGGGGCCATCGCGGTCGACCTGCGTGGCGCAGATCTTCGGAATGCAGACTTCAGCCGCGCGCTCCACTTTCAGCGGGGTTGCATCCTGGTAGACGCGACCACCCTGTACGACGTCAATACCGAGTTCCCTCCGGGCTTTGATCTGCTGGCGGAACTCACCCTTGGAGCGCCCGCGCCGGCGGGGTCCGGCGGAACCGCGATCCCCGAGCCGAACTCGTTCCTGCTTCGGGGCACGGCCCTGGCTCTGCTCGGCTTGCTTGCCTGGCGCCGAAGAAGCCGCCGCTAAACCGCCGCGCTGTAGGGTGGCGCCGGGTCGTACTCCATCATGCGTTGGGTGTTGCGCGCGTGCTGGGGGCTGATCATCTGTCCCACGATCCAGAGTGACATGTCGATGCCCGCCGAAACTCCGGCCGAGGTGACCAGGCGACCGTCGCGCACATAGCGGATGCGCTCGAGCACCTCGCTGAAGCCTTCGTGCTTGCGCAGTTCTTCGACATAGGCCCAGTGGGTTGTAATCTTGCAGCCCTTTGTCAGACCGGCTTTGCACAGGATCATCGCGCCGGTACACACGCTCGTCACCCAACTACAGGCTGGCGCCACGTCCCGCAGCCAGTCGAGCATGACGGGGTTTTCCATTTCCACCCGACTGCCCTGCCCGCCCGGAACCAGTACGACGTCGAGGGCGGGCGCATCGTCGAAGCTGTGGTCTGGAAGCACCCGCAGCCCCTTTGCGCAGCGCACCGGGTCCGTGGTCTGGGCGATCGTGACCACCTTCATGCTATCCCGACCCATCGCAGCCATGCTGAACACTTCGTAGGGTCCCGCCCAGTCGAGTTCTTCTGCATCGGGGTAGAGAACAATACCTACCGTGGTGATCTCGCTATCTTGATTCGCACTGGAACGCATCGAATCGGTCATCCTGTCTTCTCCTATTGATCGCGCAGGGCCTTGGCGTTGCCCCGAAAACGGTCGCGGTAGTCCGCCGGCGCCACGTGCAAATTGCGCAGAAAAGCTCGGCGCATGGTTTCACTGCTGCCGAAGCCACAGGCAAAAGCAATGGCTTCGACGCCGCCGCGAGTTTCTTCGAGCCGCCTGCGGGCGGCTTCCACTCGGGTCGTTTCCACGAAGCGGGCCGGTGTGCTCCCCACTTCAGCGCTAAACACCCTGGCGAAGTTGCGCGGACTCATCGCGCTGCGGGCGGCCAGGCTCTCGACGCTGAGATCGGCATCGGGGTGCTCGACGATATAGCTCTGGACTTCCCGCAGGCTGTCGCGCTCCGCCAACTGCGCTGAAAGCTGAGCACTGAACTGCGACTGGCCGCCGGGCCGCTTCAGAAACATGACCAGGGTGCGGGCCACCAGCAGAGCTGTCTTGCGACCGTAGTCTTCTTCGACCAGGGCCAACGCCAGGTCCATCCCCGCAGTGATGCCGGCCGAGGTGTAGACATTGCCGTGTTTGATGAAGATGGGTTCCGGATCGACCTCCAGACCCGGATAGGACTTGCGGAGACGCTCGCAGGAACCCCAATGGGTGGTGACCCGATGCCCCTCGAGCAACCCGGCTTCGGCCAGCAGGAAAGTTCCCGAGCACACCGATGCAACCCGGCGAGCCCGAGGCGCCATGGCTTGAATCCACGCAATGTGGGCGGCACTCTGAACTGCGCGTTCGGTTCCGCCACCCCCCGGCAGCATCAAGGTGTCGAGGGGGCTCTTGTCCTCGAGCGCGTCGTCGAGGCTTTTTTGCGCGACCAATTCGAGCCCGGACGACATGCGCACAGGTCCGGAAACCCGGGCTGCCAGTTCAATCGAGTAGGCGGGTCTCGGGGCGCGGCCGGCCTCTCCCGCTCCCTCTAGAACCCGCGACGCGATCGAAAACACTTCCAGCGGGCCCGTGATGTCGAGGATCTGCGCGTCGTCAAAGGCCAGCATGAGGATGCGTCGAGTGCGTCTGGTTTGTTTCTCGACCCCAGCGGATCGGGAACTGCTCGAAGCTTTGCCGGATCGGTTGGCCATGACCCAAATTTGCCAGCCGGAGGACCTGTCAGCAATGACCTACAGCCCTCTTTTTCTGCCAAGCGTCGATCAGCGAGAGATTTGGGGGCTAATCCGCGGGCGAGGCAGCCGGAGCCACCTCGATCACCTGCCAGCCCTCGCCCAGGTTCTCGAGCACCCGGGCTGAAGCCTCCCGATCATCGGCGGCGCGGATCTCCACGCTGCGGGTCCGGGGTGTCCCGACAAGTGCAGCGCGCACGCAGAACATCGTCGACGTCGGTGTGGCAGCTGCAGCTTCTTCGGGAGCGCCCTCGGCTTCCGCAGCCAGCGCGGGAACGAGGTGTTGCATCAGGGCGTCGTAGCGGTCGCTGTCTCCCTCGACCTCGAGTCCAATCCCCGAGTCCCTGATTGCGACCGCGGAGCGGTGCACCTTGCACTTCCACACTACGCGCGCGGCGACATCGGTGGAACGCGGCCCGTTGTCCGGAGCAAAATGCAGCACGACTCTCGAACCCACCTTGGGGGTCACTCTGGAACTCACGAACAATCCGCCCTGAGAGACGTTCAGCACCATCCCGAGGTGCCGCCCCTGATCGTCCTCGAACTCGCAGGGAATGCGTTTCTTGTAGCGGGGATGATGTTGGACCTGCACAGCGACCTCCTGAGCCGGGGGGAGATTCTCGGACTCAAAACAACATCGTCCGGCGGGCGCCGGGTCTTGAATGCCCGCTGTGTCCTATCGCCCGGGGCCTGACCGGCATCCCCCTCAGCTCGCCGAAGTGATAGATTTTCACCCCGAGGAGGATTTTGCAGATGGCTTTTCATCACGTCGCGGTTGCCGCCCAGGACATGCCGGCAATAGACGCGTTCTACAGCGAGGCGACCGGGTTCGAGCTGGTCAAGGTCGAAATCGCTCCCACGCCGGATGGAGGTTGGGCCAAGCACTTCTTCTACGACACCGGCAACGGCGAGATGATGGCCTTCTGGGAATTGCACGACGAAAAGATCGGCGACGACTACAAGACCGCGCTGTCGACCGACCTGGGCATGCCGCCCTGGGTCAACCACATCGCCTTTGACGCGACCGATAGGGGTGACCTCGACCGGAAGCGAAAGCGTTGGGTCGATGCGGGCTATGGGGTTCTGGAAATCGATCACGGCTGGTGCACTTCGATCTACACGATGGATCCCAACGGGACCCTGACCGAATTTTGTTTGACCACCAGAGAGTTCACCGATGAAGACCGACGCATCGCAAAGAACGCGGTCTTCAGTGACGATGTCCAGACATCGCCACCGCCAAAGGTGATCAATTACGAAGCCAGCGTGGCGCCCCTGCACACGAGAATCGAACGCCCGGCATCGTGAGAGCCAGCTAACCCCAACTCGCCGGCAAGCGAGAACTCGCATCCGAGGCAAGCTTTGACTCTCGTTTCCAAAACCTACTGGCTCGGTGCGCCGTTCTTCTTCAAGCGCGAACCCGAACACGCCAGGCTGCGGTCGCTGTGTTTTCACGCTGCGGATCATCGCCAACTCGGGGGGCTCTACTGGACCCCGGAGAACAACCCGAAGCCCAGAGTTGCCGCAATTTTGATGCACCCGAGAGTGGACTTCAGCCGCCACTACACGATCCCGCGCCTGCTCGAAGCGGGCCTCGGCTGTCTCACGGCCAACACGCGCAACCCGAACAACGACACCACGACAGTTCACGAAGAGATCATTCTCGACCTGGGCGCGTGCGTGCGGGTCTTGAAGCAAGAGCACGGCGTCGAGAAAATCGTGTTGATCGGAAACTCGGGCGGCGGCTCGCTGGACGCCTTCTACCAAAGCCAGGCGTGTCTTTCGCCTGCCGCTCGCATTGCGACGACGCCCGGTGGCGCGGCGACCGCCCTCGGGGCGGCCGAGATGCTTCCCGCCGACCTGTTGATCCTGATCTCCGCACACAAGGGCCAGGGCATGGTGATGAACCAGTGCATTGATCCGGCGGTGACGGACGAGCGCAATCCCGACCTCTGCGACCCGGAACTCGACATGTACTCCGCGCAAAACGGCTTCCGCCCCGCCCCCGAATGGAGCGAGTACAGCCCCGCCTTCGTGACTCGCTATCGCGCGGCGCAACTGGATCGAGTGCGCCGTCTCGACGACGAGGCGCGACGCCTGATCGCCGAGAATCAGCAAGCTGTCGAGGCCCGGGACGACCCGAGCTTCGCGAGTCTCGACTTCGACGCCCAACACGCAATCCTGCGCCGGGAAGCCCGGCAACCCGTGATGACCATCTACCGCACGATGGCCAACCTTCACTACGCGGACAATCACCTCGACCCTTCGAGCCGGGAATACGGCTCGCTTTTGAGCGACCGCCCGGATCTGATGAACCAACAGATCATGGGTTTCGGCAGGCTTTGTTCACCCCAGGCGTGGCTTTCGACCTGGTCCGGTCTCTCCTCCAACGCAAACCTGCTCAAGACCTTACCGGGAGTCGACATCCCAACCCTCGTCGTCAACGCCGGACGCGACCGGGAAATCTATCCCGAGACCGATGCGAAACCGATCTTCGCCGCGGTCGGCGCAAAAGACCGCAGCTTCATGGAGTTCTCCGAGGCGCGGCACTACTTCGAGCCCGAGTTCGGGGCCAGTGAGGCGCCAGACGTGAAGCTCCTGATGGACCGCGTGATCCCATGGATCGAAGAGCGGCTCTGAACCCGCGCCCCGCGCGCAACACTGCGTTTGTGGCGCGATCCATATTGCGCAGCCCCTGCGCATGGGCGATCGTTGACCCCGATCAAAAGCTAGAGGGTGCCCTTCGAAGACCCCAAATCTGAAAGATGGAAGACTTCGAAGGCGGTTCCCCGGCACTTCGCGAACCATTGCGATGTCGTGCCGGAGGGCTGCGGGAAGCCGGTGAGAATCCGGCGCGAGCCCGTCGCTGTAACTGGGGACGATGAGCGGATCTGTGCCACTGGCCGTGCGTGCCTCGCCCAAAGGGCGTCACGCAAAGGCTGGGAAGGCCCGCGACATCGAGTGATCCAGGAGCCAGAAGACCGGCCCTCTGTGTGGCAAGTGGCTTTACGACTCTTCGGAGCAGGAGTGTAGAGCGGGACGCCGGTCCGTCGTCATACGTAGGGCCCCGGCGCTTCGCAGCAACCCCTGTCCATCGGTCCAACCCATTGCCGCCGCGCTTGCGATCCGGCCGCGCCGTCGTATCGACGCTGCCGCGTTGCACAACCCTGCGTCCGGGACGACGCACGATGGGAAGGATACGAACCATGACAGGCATGAAGGAACGGCGGCCCGCGCGGGCCGCTGCTGGGCTGCTTTGGGCGACGCTCGCCCTCGCCGGGATGAACGATTTTGCATCGGCCGAAAACTGTTCCGGGCCCGGTTGCTCGATCGCGGAGATCGAGCTCTGGAGTAGCGAAGTCGTCGAGTTGATCCGGGGGCCGATCAACATCGATGTACCCGAAGCGGGCAACGTCACCTTTGGAGATCCGCTGGACATCCTGGGCATCGCGTCTGGAGACCCGCTCGAAGCCGTCTCGCTCGGCGATGGCGGCTCGGTCACGGTGAAGTTCGCCGAGCCGATCTACGACGGGCCGGGCTTTGACTTTGCGGTCTTCGAGAACGGCATCAGCTCTGGCGATCCCAGTCTCCACTTCATGGAACTGGGCTTTGTCGAAGTGTCGAGCGACGGCATTCAATTCGCCCGCTTTCCCAACCTCACTTCGCGCATGACACCGGTTGCGGGCTTCGAAGAGACCGACCCCGACGACTACGCCAACCTCGCCGGCAATCGCATTGCGGGCACCGGCACAGAGTTCGACCTGTCGGATCTCAGGCTTCACCCACTGGTGGTGAGCGGCGATGTCGATCTCGATGCGATCGAGTATGTGCGAATCGAAGACGTCGTGGGCAACGGCTCCCGGTACGATTCCATTGGCAACCCGATCTATGACCCGTTCCCCACCTCGTTCATTACTTCGGGCATCGACATCGACGCAGTGGGTGCCATCAACGTTCCCGAACCCGGGGTCGAGACCACTCTGATCGCAGGTGCGGGAGCGCTTGCCTGGCTCGGGCGCAGGCATGGCCGCAGAATCGTTTCGAAGCGGTGATGAATCGCAGTTTCAAACTTGGTTGGGTCACCCAGCTTGCAGCCGCGCTCGCACTCGGGGCCGGCGCGCCGTCACGGCTTGCGGCGGCGGAAGCAGAAGATCCGATGGATGAGGAGATCGAGGTCATCCGCGTCGTCGGGGTCAAGATGGGTGAGTTGCCCAAGCACCCCACCTCGTTTGCAAGCGAGATCGATCTGCAGCGCTTCGAAGGTGAGCAGCGGCGGCTCGAGGATTTGCTCGCCCAAACGGTGGGTGTGCAGCTTCGGCGCTTTGGCGGTGCGGGGGACCGAGCCGAGATTTCGATTCGCGGCTTTGCTTCGTCTCAGGTCGTCGTGCAGCTCGATGGCATGACGCTCAACGGCGGCCGGGGGGGTGGCGTCGATCTCGCCGGCATTCCCCTCGCCCAACTCGAGAGCGTGTCGGTCACCCGAGGCGGGAGTTCTGTGCGCGCCGGGAGCGGCGCGATGGGCGGGGTGGTCGAACTGCGAACGCGGCGCCCCGACTTTCCGTCTCGACTCGTCAGTGTCCAGGGCGGTTCCTTTGGCACCTACGACGTCTCCGTGTACCGCACCCAGCCAGGTCGCGTGGCCGACCTGGGATTTGGCTACAGCGGTTTCACGACGGATGGAGACTTCGAATTCGCCCGAGTCGGAACCCTCCTCAACGGCGTGAAGGTTCCACCTTCGACGCGAAGCGCAACTCGTATCAACAACAAACACGAACAACACAACGGAAACTTGAGCCTGGGGTTTGATTTAAGTTCCATGGGCTACCTGCTGGCACAGCAAAGTTTTTCCTACTCGAGTCGAGGCGAACCGGGACTCGAGCGGGGAGTCGCGAGCGCCATTGCAGGGCAGCAGCGCTTTGCCCATCAACGCATCTTGCGCAGCCTCTCCCTGCTGCGTTGGGAAGAGATCGAGTTGGGCCTCGACGGCGCTGCGCTGCAGGCGTCGATTCATCACCGCCTCGAAAAATCGAAGTTCACCGACCCCCAACCCTCCCTCGGGTCCGGTCCGATCGAAGACCAGTTCGACGACATGTCGACGGCACTCTCCCTGCGACCCGAGTGGACCGGCGCGGGTTGGGCGGGAGATCATCGCGTAAGCGGCGAAATTTTGCTGACCCGGGACGCCGCACGCGAGCGCGGAGACCGGCTGCGCGAGCGCGTTGGCTTTGCCCTGGTTCTGCGCGACAGCCTTTCAATCGCAAGTCGCGTCGTACTTGAACCGGGCGTGCGTTTCGATTGGAGCGACGAATCCGGAAGCCACTTGATCCCGAGCCTGGGAGTGGTCGTCACCGCGAGGCCGTGGCTGCACTTCAAAGGCAATGTCAATCGCTCCTTTCGCAACCCCAGCTTCCAGGACCTGTACCTGCCCGACCGCGATTCGAGCGTCGGCAACCCCGATCTCGACCCCGAAAGCGCCACCAACTACGACCTCGGCTTCGAGTTGGTCTTTGATACGTTGTTCATCTTTCGCAACCTCCGGCTCGCGGCTTCGGTGTTTCGTTCGGAGATCGACGACTCGATCGTTTGGTTGCCGGTCAATCAGTTCAAGATACGACCCGAAAACACTGGGCCCAGCATCAGCGAGGGCGTCGAAATTTCATCCAGGGTCTCACTCGGTCGCTACCTCGACCTGTCCGTCAACCACACGGAGTTGCGGGCAAAGACAAAAAAGGGCGGGTTCAGGTTACCGGGTCGCGCCGACCGCGAAACCCATCTGCGGCTCGAACTGGGCCGCTCCGAGGTCTTCAAAGCGGTTGCGGAAATGCAGCGCACGGGTTCAATTTCCCTTTCTGATGGCGGGACTTACATCCTGCCCTCTCGAATTTCATGGAACGCTTCGCTGGCCTTCGAACTGAGCCGACTGGGCAAGCGCCACGGGACCGATCCAGAACTGCGGCGGCTGTGGGTTCACTTGGCGATCGACAACATCAGCAACATCGCGATCCGCGACAGCCTTTCGTTTCCCCAACCCGGGCGCAGCCTGCGATTGGGAGTCTCGGCGCAATGGTAAACCGCACCCTCGCACTCGTGATCGCGCTGGTCGGACTTCCCTTGCTCGGAAGCAAATGCGGCGAAGGCAATGGTTTGAGCGGGAGCCCGCCGCAACGCATCGCACGTTCCGAAGGCGAATGCGTTCCGATCCCGAACAAGTATCCACCGGGTTTTGCTTGGTTGCCGGGGGACGCCGGGCATGTCGTCGCGGTGTCGGACGGTCTGCCGGGCGCTCTCTTCTTTGACATGAACGGCGAGCGACCGGAATCTCTCGCTCGTGGCGAATCGAGAACCATCCCGCCGGACAGCGATGGCGATGGCTTCGTCGACGAGGATCAACGCTTGTGCGATTCCGACACGAAATCCAAGTTCGTGATACTGGGTGAGCCACTCGGAGTTTCCGAAGAGTTGGCGTTCATCGCCGGAAGCGGCTACGAGCAGGTGATGTTCGTAAGCGCGCCCAACGGCGAACTCGCTCGCTTCGAGGTGACGAATCCTCCGGACACGCCATCGGGCAGCTACCACGGTGAAGACTACCCGTACCTGCCAGAGACCCATGGCCTGCGGACCGCGATCAGCACCAAGGCCTGCATCTACTTGACCGATGGGCCGGGGCTCGCTTCGGACGGAGTCGAAGTGCAATCGGATCCCTGTTGTGATCGCCTTCCGAACGTGCCGAGTTTTTTCACGGCCTTCACCGCGGGTTTGGTTCTCGCCGCAGACCATCTGTACGTCGCGACTTCGAACCTCGATCTCGACAACAGCCAGCTCGGCCGGTTCTTCCCGGGGACCGTTTTGGTTTACGACTTCGATCCATTGGCGGATCCTCCGACCCTTCAACCCAATGTCGACACCCCGGTGCTGTTCACGACCGGGTTCAATCCGACGGGGGTCTCGCGCTATCTCACGCCCCGGGGTCGCGAACTCGTATTCATCACGAACACCGGCGCCCTGCGCCCCGCCGTCGGCCGAGAGAACATCCTGACGCAATCGTATCTCGACGTCATTGACGCGGCGTCCCAGCGCATTGTTGCAACCATCCCCATGGGCTTCGCGGGCCTCAGCTTCGACGGGCTGGCGATTGATCCGGCCCAGCGCGTCGGTCTGATCGGCTCCTGGAATCTGCCGGTTCTCTACGCGATCGATCTGCGGGCCTTCGACGATGAGTCACTCTACCAGCAGAGCGAAATCATCCGGCTGGATGGCAGCGACCCCCAGTTTCCCGACGCGCGCATCTTCGACGCAGAGCATCCCTTCGAGATTCCGGATCGCCAAGACGGCCCTCATCCCATCTTGTGCGAGGGCTGGACCTTTGTGGCGATCAACGAGGCGGGGGAATCTGCGTATGTGCTCGAGCAATGCGATGGGACCCTTACCCAGGTCAATTTGCTCGATCCGGAACTCAGCTGCGAAGCTGCGGGCGGTAGTGGGGTTTGTTGCGATCGGGTGCCACTCCCACGCAGCTGCTTTTCGCTGGGAGCCATCCAAAATCTGACCGAACCCTTCAACACCGTGACACCCTTCGACCACGCTCCATCGCAGATTGGCATACGGCCCGGGGAACCCGGCATCGACTACACGGGGCCAGATGTCTTCTATGCCGTCGACCTGCCGGACGGAAAGTTGTGCCCGCTGTACATCGACTCGTTTTGATGCTGGTTCCGAGATTCGAATGGAAGGGCGCGGGGTCGCTCGGGGTCGCTCGGGGTCGCTCGGGGTGTAGTCGAGCCGCCGTCAACAGCAGTCGAGGCCACCGCCGCCTTCGTTGCGCGCGTCGTGCCAGTGCCCGCGCCCGGACAGCAGACCACGCTCGGCCGCGAGCCGCAGCGCACGTGCCGGATCGATCACCCTGGGACCGTCCCGGCGCACACTCGCCTCGATGCGGTCCCCAGCCTCGAGAATCAATTCCCGGTCGCCGTCGAAGGCCATGATTCCGGGACCGGTGATCGTGATCTTCTCTCCGAGTGCAAGCTTCCGCACCGAGCGGATGTGGACCGTTCGGAACAGGCCGGGGGAGATCGGCACTCGTAACGACTGACCGCCGCGCTCGTGAGGCACACACTCGACCAACACGCCGAAGTCGTCGTCTGCTCCGCAGGGTTCGAGTAAACCGCCAATCGGCGACATCCCGACCGAGGCGGCCTCGGCTCGAGACAGCACCACATCGCGAATCAGAGCCGGATCGACCGGCATCAGATTGCCGACCTTGTCGCCTTCGAGTCGCACTGCGTCGATGACGGCGAGAGTCTTCTGACCTCCGGCGCGCGCTAGATGGACGATCTTGGCCGGGCGGGAGACTTCTTCGATCGCGATGCCTCCCGATGCCACCAGCCCCGCGGCAGCGCCCGCCAGAGTGGCCTCGACCAGCATCGGAAACACGTTGTTGGTCCCGGTCGAGATCGGCACCAGCGGAGCGTCGGGCCAGACCTGGGCGATCGCGCGATTGGTCCCGTCGCCGCCCAGCACCACGATGGCTCCACAACCCCGGTCCCGCATCTCGAGCACCGCTCGCTGGGTATCGCCGGCGTTGAGACGCGCATCGATGTCGAGCAACTCGATCTCCGGGTCGATGTTCATGCCCTCAATCGCGGACTGGGCGATGCGCGTGGGGTCCCGGACCAGCAAGATGTGCTCGGCACCGCTCGCCGCCGCACCGATCACCACCCGCGCGATTTGATCGCGCTTGCTCTCCCCCGTCACCCGACTCGCACGCGCCGCGAGACGGCGCACGTCCTTGCCCGACATGGGGTTTGCGATCACCCCAACCGGGCGTACAGCGTTGTTGGAATCAGTCATGCAATTGATTTGCGGCCGCTCGTGTCTTCCGCGTCTCGAGGGCGGACCGACCGGCATCTTCTCCTCGGGGTGTGTGCAGCATAGAGCGCATCGCCACGACTCGCATCGACCACTGGACTCGCTTCGATCCGACGAGCCGACAAATTGACGCTGCCCATGACTCGGTTTACCGTGCTGTTCGATTCTCCCGGAGCCCTTCCCCATGGCAGCAGCCACAAGCCAACGCACCGACCTGCTGTTTCTCTGTGTCGCGAACTCTGCACGCAGCCAGATCGCCGAAGGACTGGCGCGCGCCATGGTTCCCGGGTCCATCGGGATCCACAGCGCGGGCTCTATTCCGGGCCGGCTACACCCGCTGGCCACCCGGGTGCTGGCGGAAATTGGGATCGACATTTCTCATCAGCGCTCAAAGGCGATCCGCGAGGTTCCGACCGAGCGCATCGCGATCGTGATCACGCTGTGCGGCGAAGAGGAGTGCCCGGTGTTTCCGGGCGAGATCGAGATCTTGCATTGGCCCCTGGCAGATCCTTCGGACGGGTCCGATTCGGCTAGCGACGCACTGGGTCGGTTCCGCGAAACCCGCGATGCGATTCGGGCTCGGCTGCGCACGTTCTTCGACGAACGGGCAACCCAAACGAATGCAGCGGACCCAGAAGATCTCGACTACGCTCGGCTCCCAATTCGCCAGGCGTGAAGCCGCCACCGGAGAACGATCCGTGTCCAACCTCGAACTGAATCTAGACGACCTCGACATCGAGGTGCTGAAGTCTCGGATCAGCGAGAAGTGGAACACCTATCCCGCCGACGTGCTCCCGGCCTGGGTTGCCGAAATGGACTACCCCCTCGCCGATCCGATTCGCGAGATTCTCGTCAAAGCTCTCGAACGAAATGACCTGGGCTACCCGATCGGACTGAACGTCACCGGGCTGCCGAAAGTCTTTTCAGAGCGCATGGCCAGTCGCTTCGGCTGGCAGACCGAAGCGAGACGCGCCGATGTGATTACCGACGTGGTGCAGGGAATCTACGTGGCGATCGAGGTGTTCTCGGAGCCGGGAGACGGGATCATCGTCCAGACCCCCATCTACCCACCCTTTCTCAACGCCGTA
>SMVB01245690.1_pt1 | contig 18255 bp, 15 predicted proteins | sample 2456461 | NCBI WGS metagenome assembly SMVB01 (sample SAMN11095934, study PRJNA526329) | marine sediment metagenome | biome: Marine sediment; feature: Surficial sediment; material: Deep marine sediment; isolation source: Hadal surficial sediment | place: Pacific Ocean | collected 2014-05 | depth...
GAAAGTGGTTAACGACGATTGATCGGGCGTCAGCCTTTGACCAGCGCGGACAGATTTGCGTAACCGAGTTGTGCGTAAGCAAGCGGGTTTGCAACGCTCGCATCCTGTTCGGCCTCAACAACTGCCCAGCCGCTGTAGCTGACACTGTCGAGCGCCGCGAACAATCCTTTGTAGTCGATGCAGCCGTCACCGGGTACGGTGAATACGCCATTCAACACGGCGTCCAGAAAACTGCAATCGCGATTCAGGCACTGGTCCATCACCGTCTTGCGAACATCTTTGCAGTGAACGTGACCGATTCTGTCCGCATATTGCTGCGCCAGCTTCACGGGATCGGCACCGGCGAACATGGCGTGTCCCGAGTCCAGCAACAGGTAAACGTCGTCACCCGTTTCATTCATGAGGGCATCAATGTCGGCGCCTGTCTGCACGACCGTTCCCATGTGATGGTGATAGCAAAGTTTCAGCCCCTTATCGGCGGCGGCTTTGCCAACCTCCGTCAGGCGGCGGCCAAATAATGACCATTGATCGGCTCGCAGTCGAGGGCGCTGCGACAGCCGCGTGTCCTTGCTGTCATGAATACAGCCGCTGACCTCGGCGAAAATCAGAACACCGCAACCCATCGCCTGTAGCAGATCGGCATGGTCTGCCATGGCGGCAATTTCGCTATCACTGTCTCGCGATATCAATTGCCCGCTGTACCAGCCGGAGACCAGCGACAGATTGTGCTGAGCAAGAACACTTCGCAGCACAGCAGCGTCGCGCGGAAACTTGTGACCCAATTCCACGCCGTCGTAGCCTGCGCCAGCTGCTTCTGACAGGCAGGTCTCGAGCGAAATATGGCCGCCGACATATTGCAGGTCGTCGTTCGTCCATGAAATTGGGTTGATGCCAATTGACAAATTCATATCAACGCCGTTTCTGTTGTTCTGCGTAAGCCGTGTGCGCGCTGCTGACGTCATTGTTGTCTGAAACCTGGGCAACGGGAACGTCCCACCACGTGCCACCGGCTTCCGTGGAGATCACGGGGTCGGTGTCGATGACCACCACGGCAGTCCGGTCGGCCGCATGTGCCCGTCCGAGCGCCGCATCGAGATCGGCGATGCCGCTCACTTTCTCTGCATGCGCGCCGAGCGCCGCGGCGTGTTGCGCGAAATCGATTTCCGGCGTTGCCGATGCATTCTGATAGCTGGTCGGCCACAAATTGTTGTAGCCCTTTCCGCCCAGCGATGTTTGCAGGCGGTTTATGCAAGCAAATCCATGATTATCCAGCACGACGATGATCAGCTTCTGGCCAAGTGCCACTGACGTCGCGATTTCGGAATTCATCATCAGGTAGCTGCCGTCACCGACCATGACGACAACGTCCCGCTCCGGTGCCGCCATTTTCACGCCCAGCCCGCCCGCAATTTCATAACCCATGCAGGAATAGCCGTATTCAACGTGGTAACTCTTATCGTCCGATGCTCGCCAGAGTTTGTGCAATTCGCCCGGCAATCCACCGGCGGCACAAACGACCGTCGCGTTTTCACTAAAGCGCCGGTTAACGACGCCAATGACTTCTGCATCAGAGGGCAGCGCCCGCTCGGCCGCAGTTGTTACCTCTTCCGTGATGCTGTTCCAGCGTTCGCGAAGCCCGGAGGCCAATTTGCTCCATTCGGCATCGACCGACATGGCGTTCGCCTGGCTGCCCAGCTCCTGCAAGCATCGCCTGGCATCGCCGCGCAGTGACACGGACGACCGCTTTGACAGGTCATGTCGAGCGACGTTGATGCTTAGCATCGGAACGTCCGGCCTTTTTACAAGGAGGCCGGAGCCGGTCGTAAAGTCCTGCAGCCGGGTACCGATCGCTATGATCAGGTCCGCCTGCACCGCCAAATCGTTCGCCGCCTGCGTGCCGGTTACACCGATCGCACCAACATTGTATGTGTGCGTCCAGGGGAGGGCGCCTTTACCCGCCTGCGTTTCGCACACCGGGATGCCATGCTGCATCGAAAAATCGGCGAGTGCCGCTGTAGCGCCGGAGTAATGCACGCCACCGCCGGCGATAATCAACGGCCGTTTCGCGTCGGCCAAAAGGTTTGCGGCGGCGGCCAGTTGCCGCGAATCCGCGCCCGTTCTCAATATGCGATGCACGACCGGCTCGAAGAAGCTTTCCGGATAATCCCAGGCCTCGGCCTGCACGTCCTGCGGCAAAGCAAGCGTCACCGGACCACAATCAGCAGCATCCGTCAGGACGGACATTGCCTGCGGCAGAGATTGAAGCAGTTGTTCCGGACGGACGATTCGGTCCCAGTAGCGTGACACCGGTCGGAGGCAATCGTTGACTGTCGTGGTCGGACTGCCGAAATCTTCCAATTGTTGTAACACCGGGTCAGGCAGTCGATTGACAAACGTATCACCCGGTAGCAGAAGGACGGGCAGCCTGTTGACGTGAGCAACTGCGGCGGCGGTCACCATGTTGGTGGCGCCGGGACCAACCGACGTGGTGCATGCCATCAGCCTGCGTCGATTCGATGCCTTGGCATAGGCGATCGCCGCATGCGCCATCGATTGTTCGTTGTGGGCGCGAAAGACCGGCATCGTGTCGCCGGCGTCTTCCAGTGCTTCACCCAGTCCGGTGACATTGCCGTGACCGAAAATTGCGAATACACCGTTGACCAATCGTTGTTGCTTGCCGTCGACGGCGATGTGTTGTGCGCACAGGAAACGGACCAGTGCCTGTGCCATTGTTAGTCGCGTTTTCATTGCAAAGATATTACTCGTTTTGGGGCCGCTTATCCGCTGGCCTGCTGTTTGCTCTTGCTCTTGCTCTTGCTCTCGCCGTTGTCGGGCCCGGTGCTTGCCTCCCGCCAGAACCGAATCATTGTCTTGTAGTTTTCGGCTACCTGGCTGACAACGCTCTGGTCGTCGATTTTGCCGTCGAACCATAGTCGTGCGGCCTCACCAAAAATGCTGCGCCCAACCGCAAAACCTTTGCAAACAGCGTTCGGCGCCGCTATGCGAAAACTTTCTCTGAGTTCGCCCTCGGGTGCGTCGAGCCCGAGCATCAAAACACCGTGGCACAATGGATCAAATGCTTCGATCACTGCACCGATTTCTTTCCACGCGGCTTGTGACTGTGACTCGAGTTTCCACCATGCGGGGAGCACGCCGAGATTATAGAACCGGCGCATCACGTTCGGGATTGTTGCGTCGTCACAGTCCAGGTCGCTGGACGTCGCGATGATCTCAATTAACAGTTCGCGTCCGAGGTCGCGACAGTCCGCATACAATTGGCAAATCCGGTCTTCCTGCTGCAATCGAAGCTGCAGGTCGTCGTCAGGGTGATAAAACACCAGGCACTTGACCACGTGCGAGGCCGGCCATCTGGAAAGGGGAAGCCCGATATTGTTTCGCGGGTCGAGTTCCAGCGGTCTCGAACCGGGAATTTCGACGGGCCGCCCGATCCACCATTGTTTGTCAGTCATGCGAGCCAGGACAGACTCTCCGTAACGTTCATCGACAATGATGCCGAGGGTTGTGTCATCTGACAGATCATCCGAAACCTTGAGTACAGCGTCGCACACAAGCGATTTGAATTTTGCGATCTTCTCCGCCGGGGACTCAATTGAAACAACCAGGTCCTCCAGTTGACGCCGGTGATCGAAGGCCAGGATAAACAGGTGGTCGGGTGTTCTGCTGCGCGTCGACGCTTCGTGCAAATACTGGATACGACGGTCTTTGTCTGGCCGGGAAATTGAGTCGGCTCGCAACAAGTAGTCAACGAGTTCTATCTTGGTCGGCATCGCTGGTGTGCAGCCATGTCTGGATACCACCAGCGCACCGCAGGCGTTGCCCGAGCGGGCACATTCTTCCCAGCTTTCGTCGTTCAGCCAGGCGTGCAGGAAACCGCTGAGAAAGGCATCGCCCGCACCCAGTGTGTTCAGCACTTCAACCTGCACCCCTCGAACGGTAATTCCGTCATCGAGAGTGTCGGGGATGTGGCCCTCGTATATGGAGCAGCCTAGTGGTCCTCGTTTCAACACGATAGTCGCTGTCGTTTTTCCCCGAATGGCCCGCAGTGCAGTCAGCACGTCGCTACTACCACCGGCAATTGCAATTTCTTCCTCGGTGCCAACCAGCAGATCAATGTCGCCGAGCTGTGACTGTATTCGTTTCGTCACAATGTCTGATTCTACAAAGCGCTCCTCGCCACCGCCTGCGGCGACCAGCCCCCACAGTACCGGTCGATAGTCGATATCCAGAACAACTCTTGTATCGTTCGCTTTCGCGAGCTCGATCGCTTTGCTGACGACATCAAATGTCTGCTCGGTCGAAAGATGCGTGCCGGTTATAGACAGTGCTCGACTGGATGCGATGTAGTCATCGTCAAAATCATCAACGTGAACGCCCATGTCGGCACAATTTTCGCGATAAAAGATATGCGGAAAAGAATTTTTGTCCGCTATGCCGAGGATTACCAGGGCCGTCAGTCTGTCTGGATCGGTGACAACATGACTGACATCAACGCCCTCATGGGCCAGTGCCTCCCTGACAAAGCGACCCATATGCTCGTTGCCGACTCGCGTTAGCATTGACGACTTTGTGCCGAGTCGTGCGAGCCCGGCCGCCAGGTTTGCAGATGAGCCACCAAGGTACTTGGCGAAGCTCTGCATGTCCTCCAGGCGCCCGCCCACCTGGTCGCCATATAAATCAACGGCGGCTCGGCCCAGGCAGATTACGTCCAGATGCTTCTTCATTGAATCGTGTCAGTTCTTTGGCTGCCAGTACTGGCAGTCCGGTTGCATGATCCACCTGTGTTCTTCGGTGAATTCCGGCACGCTGTAGCGGTCATCGGGCAGGTGTCGAATGACCCATGAGTAGTACATGCCATAGCCCGGTGCCGCGCACTGTGCGTGGTCGTTCAGGTCGAGAATCTTAACGGTGTCGTTGTTGCGAACTTTTAAAACAGTGTCGCCAAGTTCACCGTGACCATATCCCTGCGGCTCGGTAAAGCGATAATGATAAATCTCCGGTTGCGCGTGATGGTGGGGCGGATAGCTTGACCAGCCTCCCTGGAACGTTACGACTTCACCCAGAACCAGGTCCGTGTTGGGGTCCGAATTGGTGTCGTCAAATATGGTACGGACGTAACGCAGGCAACGGTCGTCAACCTGGCCCTTGCCGCGAGGCTCGTTTGCAACGTCTTCGGGGTTGAATACGCGCGCGTCGAACGGTTTAGTGTTGTCGCACGAGTACACTGTCCATTCCGTGTCTGCGCTACATTGAAGGCTCAGTTCGGTGCCGGCAGATGCGTGAATGCAGCTCGATGACTCATCGAACAGGGACTCGCGGCTGAAGCTGAATGGCAGGCCGCCGATCTCACCGGTTACCGTGCCGCTCATCAACAACCACGCGGTCTCGCGATCCGTGGTTAGTGAGAGAGACTCGCCGGCCGACAGCTTGAGCACATCAAGTGTGATGGGGAGATTGTCTTGTTCTTCGTCGTCGCGAGTAATGTTAGTCGTCCCCGGCCCGAAGCCGCCGCGATGATCTGTGTAATGAATGGTCATACTTACCTCTTCGGCGGTCAGGCCGCTGTTTCGTTGATTTCTACCCAGCATTTTTTACTGCTGGATGACTCGATAGCATCTGCCAGTAACTGGACTCTGCATCCGTTGTCGAAGTCGGAGTAAACCGGCTCGCCGGTTGTGATACTGCAAAGCAGGTTCCTGACTTCAATGATCTTGAGGTCGTTTATGCCAAGCCCATGGCCCGACGCAGGACAAAAAGCGCCGTAGTCCGGGTGTTCGGGACCGGCCAGTATCGTTCTAAAGCCGCGTTGCCCGGCATCATCTCCACAGGCGTAATAGCGAATCTCGTTCATGCGCTCCTGGTCGAACTCAAGGCTGCCTTTGCTGCCGAATATCTCGAATGTCAGTCCGCACTTTTTGCCTGTCGCGATTCGGCTGATGTCCATGGAACCGGTGCAGCCGCGAGAAAACTTCAGAAGTACCTGGGCGATGTCCTCGTTTTCCACCGTTCTCATTACACCCGACACCGGGTCCGGCCTTTCCGCATGCACGGTGGTCAACGAACCCATTACGGCGTCGATCGGCCCGAGCAAATACTCGGCCATATTGATCAGGTGCGTACCGAGATCTGCCAGGGCGCCCTGGCCACCTTGTTCGCGCAGGCAGCGCCAGCTAAAAGCGGTTGTTGGATCGGCCAGGTAGTCTTCCTGGTAGCTGCCACGAAAACTGAATACGTCGCCGATCTGGCCCTCGGCGATCATTTGCCTGGCCATTTCCACAACAGGGTTGCACATGTAGTTGAAGCCCATCGACGTTCGGACGCTGGCCTCGCGCGCTGCGCGCGCAATCTGCATCGCTTCGGTACCGGTCAGCGCCAGCGGTTTTTCGCAATAGACATGTTTGCCTGATTCGATCGCTGCCAATGTCATCTCTTTGTGTAAATGATTGGGTGTACAGATATCGACTACGTCGATATCCGGATCGTCACAAACCTCCCGCCAGTCGTTGGACGATGTTGCGAAGCCCCAGGCCTCTGCCAGTCTGGCTACTTTCTCACTGTTGGTGTCTACCAGGCAGCTTAAAATCGGCGCAGCGATGTCCGGAAATACGGTAGCAACGGAACGCAATGCGATGGCATGTGCCTTGCCCATAAAACCGGTTCCAATCAGGCCAAATCTCAAATTTGTCACCGCAGTGCACCACTTGGAAGGATTTCCGAAAATTGTTTCGCACACGTTCTGGCGTTGCCGTTCGGCAAGTACCGAGTGCTATACACTACCGAATTGGAACAAATATTTCAATCGTGTAGAAAAATGAAATATTCTTTCGAAATCAGTCGGGAACACGCACCGGTCTATTGAGCTCACACGATTGCTGTGCGGCATCGGCGAGCTGCAGGGCTTTGAGTCCGTCGTCGCCGAGCGGCAGGTCTATATTTTCACCGCCGACTGCGCGCAGAAATTTGTCGAGCTGCAATCGGTAAGCGTCGGCGTAACGTTCCAGGAAAAAGGGCAGAGCGGGCTCTGTCGAGAATCCGTTGCTGCCCGCAGTCTCGACAGAGGTCGAGGTGTGATTATTCGCGCGTGCCATGCCGAGCGATCCGAATACCTCGACTCGCTGGTCGTAGCCGTAGCTGCAGCGCCGCGAGTTGGTGATGTGGCAGATGCGGCCGCTGCTGGTTCGAAGTACAGCGACTGCGGTATCGATATCTCCGGCGTCGCCGATCTGCTGATCGACCAGACAGCTTCCGGAGGCGAAGACTTCGATCGGTTCCTCGCCGAGCATCCAGCGCGCCATGTCGAAGTCGTGGATCATCATGTCCCTGAAAAGGCCGCCGGAACGCTTAATATATTCGACCGTCGGAGGAGCCGGATCGCGACTGGTGATACTGACAACTTCGACATCACCGACTTGCCCACTAACGATTTGCTGCTTAACTTGTTCGAATGACGGGTCGTGACGTCGATTGAATCCGAGACAAAGAAGCACCTGCTCGCGGGCAACCACCACCAGACTCTCCCTGGCCGTCTTAACATCGAGATCGAGCGGCTTCTCGCAAAAAATTGCTTTGCCCGCAACCGCAGCTGCCTTTATAAGGTCGGCGTGAGAGTCCGTGGAACTGGCAATGATAATTGCATCGACTTTTGCGTCATCGAGGAGATCCTGGACAGAGGCGACTTTGGCATTGCATTTCTTTGCAAGCGCAGCTGCAGCAGGTTCGTGCACGTCAGCAATGTACAAGACTTCTGCCAGGGGATTCTGGTAAAGGTTGGCGGCGTGGATCTGGCCGATTCGGCCAGCGCCGATAATTGCTGTTCCGGTCACGTTCTATCCTGCTTGAGTCATATTGCTTTCTGATCCATATTTATAGGCGTAACTGATCACAAGCGTTTGCGCGAGACACATTGAAGCGGTCAATGATCGAAACTCACGGACTTCTGCATCCTTGATTTCAAAACAGACGGCGGCATCTTTCGCCACCGGGCTGAGACGCGAATCGCTAATCGCGATTAATGGCGCTCCATTGGCCGCGGCGCGCTCGGCCACAGCCACGGTGTCGTTTGCGTACGGCCGGAACGAAACCGCAATGACCACGTCGTCCGGCCCCAGCATCCAGCTCTGTTCAGAGGTCATTCCGGCAACACCGTCCAGCAGAAACGCCCGCTTTTCCACGTGACTCAACGAGTAGGCAAGATAAGCGGCGACCGGAAACGCGCGACGAACCCCGGCCAGGTACACGTTATGCGCGTTGTGTATTAGCTCGATCGATCTGTCCAGATCCGTCTTGCGAACCACGTCGCGAAGATGCTCCAGCGCAATGATGTTGCTCTCCACGAAGTCCTGCATCACGTTGTGCGGAGAAAGCCAGTCGACCTCGCCCGAACGCTCGCGAAACTGCCGGATGCGTTCGGAATAGCTCGGGCTCGGCGCGGCTGTCAAAATCTCGTCACGAAACAAGCGCTGCATTTCGCTGGCGCCCCGGTAACCAAAAACCTTCGCAAATCGAACGATGGTAGAGGGCTGGACGTCACAACGCTTGGCAATCACCGACAATGTTTCAAGTGCTATATCATTTGGATTTTCAATGACATAACTAGCCACCTGCTTGAGCCTCGGGCTCAGCTCATCGTATCGTCTGGCGATCTCCGAGCGCAGTGATTCGAGGTTGTCCGGCGCTTTGACTGGCATGCGTGATGCTCCCGCATTCGTGAAACGACACAGAGTGAAACATATTTTTCACGATTGGAATAGCTGTTTCAGTTTGGTCTGCTGCGGACTTATGGCTGCCATTTCGCATTGGGTAAATCCAATAACTCATGGCGATATAGCCTCTTTGGCCGATTTAGAATAAATTTTCCAATATTTTTACTATTGAAAATTTTTGTTCTATACTGTTGCTTCGCCGGTAATCGGGTAATGGCGGGGGCGCGAATTGAATATTTTTTTCGGTGGTGCGCAGACACAGTATGTCCAGCGCATAGGAGTACTTAAGATGACCAGAAACACAATTTCAGCCACGTTGGTGGCAATCGGTTTGATGGCGTTGGCGCCAATCGCTGCGGCACAGTATGTCGCCGGCGAAGTCACAGACGCCAATCGAACAGTAGTCTTCAACGGTGCGATTGTGAAGATTACGGAACTCGGCAGGTCAACAACGACCAATGACCGCGGACGTTTCCATATGGGAAACGTACCCGCTGGTTCCTATACGCTGGTTATTTCTTATCTGGGCGCCGCGGATACCACTATTTCAATCCAGGTGCCGGATGCAGGACTGGACATGGGCGAGGTGATACTCGGGGGCGAAGGGACGGAAGCGGCAGCGGACCTTGAAGAGGTCGTTGTGTACGGCCAGTCTGCCGCCATCGCCGGCGCGCTGAACCAGGAGCGATCAGCCAACAACCTGGTGTCTGTACTCGATACAGACGCAATGGGGCAGTTTCCGGATCAGAACGTCGCGGAATCGTTGCGTCGCCTTTCCGGTGTGATGGTGGAAAACGATCAGGGTGAAGGTCGATACGTCGTCATTCGCGGCATGGATCCCGACTTGAATTCGACCTCGATCAATGGCGTTCGGGCAACCTCCGCAGAGCCAAGACGCGCTTTGCAGTTGGACGTCATACCTTCCGATGTACTGGATGGACTTGAGGTGGCCAAAACGCTGACCCCGGATATGGACGCTGATGCGATTGGCGGTTCAATCAACGTGAAGACGCTTAGCGCATTCAGCCGCAAAGGAGCGTACGCAAAAGCCAGGGTCGAAAGTTCGTACAACGAAAATGCCGAAGAGTGGAACCCGAAAATTTCGCTGGCCGGCAGTAATATCTGGGAGTTTGATAGCGGACGTCGCTTGGGCGTAGCCGGCGCAATCAGCTGGAACGACCGGTCACTGCTGGTCAACAACAATGAATCGGACGACTGGGACGTTGCAGATAACGGCAACGATTTTTCCGAGGAATTCCAGCCACGATTCTATACTGTGCAGCGCGAGCGAACGGGTGGAGTCCTGAACTTCGATCTGGACATTTCCGATACGACCACACTTCACCTGTACACTTTGTACAGTGAGTTTACCGACACTGAATTGCGTAATCGCACTACGTTCAAACTGGACGGATTGGATGAGGCTACCGCAAATGGATCAGGCGCCGCGTTTTCAGAGGTTGAAGTTGAGCGAGATACAAAAGGCCGCAATATTCAGGGCCAGGTCGCCGAGAGTCTTTCAGTTTCGTTCGGATCCGCAACCCAACTTGACACCTGGTTGATCGAAGCGAACCTCGGGTATTCCTGGGGCCGTGAACGAACACTCGACCAGGTCAATGGAACCTGGGTAGCCGAATTTGAATCCGGCGACGGAATTATCGCACCTGGGGACAACGTGTTGACGATCAACCGGAGTAACCCGCAGATACCGGTAGTCGAGTCGGATTACTGGGTGGCCTTGCAGGACGCATCGCTCTATGAGCTCGATGAAATTGAGCATCAAGTTGAGACGAACGAAGACACCCAAACATCGCTGAGGCTTGATTTAACCAAAGACACGAGCTTCGGTAGTGTCAAGTTCGGCGCAAAAGTTCGCTGGCGAGAAAAGAAAACGGACGAAACGATAGAGATCTATTCTGGCGATGGCACCTGGTTTCTGGATGCTGCCGTTCTACCGAATGGCGGCGCAGCTTATGGTTTCCCGACACCGATGGACCCGGTGCCTGATAATAACATTGAAAGAGGCATTCTGAATTCCGGTATCGGCATCGATCTTGAAGTTTTGGACTCCGAAATCGACTCGAATGTCGCAGATTTCACGTATGACGAAAACATATACGCTGCATATATAATGGGGACGTGGAATACAAACCGGGCGACATGGGTTGCTGGTTTGCGCTATGAGTACACTGATCTGAATAACCGTGGCAATATTGTCGAGTTCATAGAAGAGGACGCAAACGCACCGGGCGACCCCGCGGAAGACACGGTGGTCGTTACCAGCATCCAGGACAAGAGTTCGTACAGCGACGTACTGCCAAGCATCAACCTCCGATTTGAGTTCAATGAAGATCTTATTGGTCGTGCTTCTGCCTACAAGGCTGTTGTTCGTCCGAGGGTTGAGGATGTCGCGTACAGGGTTGAGATTGACGACAACGAAGCTGAACTCGGTAATCCGGAACTGGATCCTTACCGGGCCTGGAACCTCGATGCGTCGATCGCCTACTACCCGACCGAGTTGAGCGTTATTTCCGCCGGCGTGTTCTACAAGAAAATCGAAGACTTCATTTTCGTGCAGGTGCTGGATGACTACGCATGGCAGAACAGGGTATTCGACGAAGCCCAAATCGCGCTAAATGGCGAAGACGCTACGGTGCTCGGCTTCGAGTTCAGTTACCAGCAGCACTTCGGATTTCTCGGCGCTCCGTGGGACGCCTTCCTGGTGGCAATCAATTACACCTACGTTGACAGCGAAGGTGATACAGGTGACCGCAAGGTTCCATTGCCGAAGCAGTCGTCCAATATTGCGAACTTCATGATCGGCTACGACAAGTACGGCGTCGATATTCGGCTCGCGATGAAGTATCGGGATCGATACATCGACTCACTGGAAGACGAAGGATACGACCGCTATACGTCTGATCACTTGCAGTGGGATCTGACCGCGAAGTACCGGTTCAATCAAAACTGGCAGGTATACAGCGAGGTCGTAAATATCAACAACGAGCCTGAGTATTACTTCGCGGGCAGAAAGAGCCGGATGCTGCAGTACGACGAATTTGGTACGTCATACGCACTCGGTGTTCAGTACAACTTCCAGTAAGTCGACGCGCTATCGGTCGAGCATCTGGCTGGCACGGCGCGAACAAATCAATTCCCCCGATTTGTTTGCGTCGTAGCCAGGCCTGTCTTGATCCGGAGAATCGTTTGTTGAAACATTTTGCAAGCGGACCGGGCAAACCACCCCTTTCGGGTTGCGGAAAGATTAATCGTCTCTTCGCTGTGTTGATTGTGCTGGTGTCAGCAGCCGCCGCCGCCGATGATTTCGTTTTCAGATACGGTCACTCGCAGCCACCACAAGCACCGCGCAGTCAGTCGATGGTGTTTTTCAAGGAACAACTGGAACGTCGAACCGGCGGGCGCATCACCGTTGAGAATTACTTCTCCGGAACACTGGGGAGCGAGCGTGAAATGATGGATATGGTCGCGACCGGCGTTATGCAGGGAACCCGCGGCGGCCTGTTTATCGACGCAAGCCCGAAATACGTTTTGTTCATGCTTCCTTTCATAGTTGAAAACTGGGACCAGGCGACGAGGCTGGTCAACAGCGAGTTGACTAAAGAGATCAATCGCGATGCAACAAAGAATGGTTTTCACATACCGGCCACCGGAATCAGCCAGGGGTTTCGGGCCCATACAAACAGCGTGCGGCCTATACGCTCACCGGCGGACCTTGCCGGTCTGAAAATGCGCGTGCCGCCGCAGGAAATTTACGTGCGAACCGCGATTGCGTTCGGTGCCAGCCCACAGGAGATGCCGGCATCCGATATCTACAGCGCGCTGAAGACCGGTGTGCTCGACGGCCAGGACAATCCACCGTCAAACATCTGGGACTACAACATCTACGAAGTTCAGCAGTTCATGACGATCACGCACTATTCAACCGGGCCGGATCCCTTCATTGTTGATCTCTCCTGGTATGACGCGTTGCCGCCTGACTTGCAGCTTGTCTTTGATGAAGTCGCGGTAAGCACGATGAAATATTCGGACAAGCTGAACAGGGAACTTGAATCCGACTACATCGAAAAACTCACAAATCATCTACAGGTCGATGTTTTGACACCAAACGAAATCCAGTTATTTCGTGAGCTCGTTGGACCCGTGTACCAGTCCTATGTCGAACGCGGCATTATATCGGAAGACGAGATTCGCCGGGCGCGTTCGATCGCGGTGGGAGACTAGATGACGTCCAGAACCGACAGAATAATTGGTCGACTTACGGCGGGTCTTGAACATCTTATGGCGATCGCGCTGTTCGCGATGTTCGCGATTGTATTGCTGCTCGTCGTTCTACGTTATTTCTTTTCGACGACAATCATCGGTGGCAACGAGGGAACGGCCATTGCCTTCGTTTTCCTGACCGCGATAGGCGCCTCTATCGATTTGTTTAAGGGCAGACACATTTCGATTAGCTGGTTCACTGACAGGCTCAATCCTCGAACCAAACGTTTTCTGGAGCAGGCAAGATTCCTTATCCTGGCCGCGCTGAATATCCTGATCCTGTACTACTCGGTGGTGTGGATCGATCGCACGGGCTCGTTTCTGATGCCGGCGCTGGGTCTTCCACAGTGGGTAGCGCAGGTTTGCATACCCGTTGGCTGTACGTTGAGCGCGCTTTACTGCCTGCTTCGCCTGTTCGGCATCGAGCCCGAACTCGATGACGAGGGTTACGGCTAGCCACTATGCTTATTCTAACTATTGCGTTGCTTGGGTTTCTGGTCGTTGGCGTGCCTGTGGCGTATGCACTCGGCCTGTCGAGTCTCGCCTATTTTCTTGTGATGAGCCCGGAACTGAATGTTGTCATTCCGCAGCGACTTTTCTCGGGAATGAACAACTACGCGCTGATCTCTTTGCCCTTGTTCATCCTGATGGGCCAGATGATGAATGCCGGCGGGATTACGACAAGGCTTATCAATCTTTCGATGTTGGTGGTTGGCCGGCTGCGCGGCGGCTTGGGCCTCGTTAATATCACGGCAAGCATGATCTTCGGTGGCATATCCGGATCGTCAACGTCCGATACAGCATCCATTGGTGCAGTGATGATTCCGGAAATGAAGCGTCGTGGTTATCCAGCGTCGCTCGCGGCCGGCATCACGGTGGCTTCGTCGACCATGGGCATGATCATCCCGCCCAGCATTCCAATCGTGCTGTATGCGATAGTCGCCCAGGAATCGGTAGGCAAGCTATTCCTCGGTGGCCTGATTCCGGGCCTGATGATCGGCGTGCTGCAGCTTGTCCTGATGTTCGCCATCGCCTCTCGTCGCAACTACCCCAAAGAGCGTTGGCAACGGAGCGATGTGCCACTGTTGCGGCAGTTCTCCGAGTCGGTCGCCGTCCTCGCGATGCCGTTGATCGTTGTGGGCTCAGTGGTACTCGGTATAGCGACGGCCACCGAGTCTGCCGCTATCGGTGTGGGCCTTGCGCTTGTTATTGGAATACTGGTTTCGGGCATTCTTTCGGCAAAAGACATTCCCCAGTCGCTAAGAACGGCAGCCCTGATGAGTGCACGTATCATGATTATCATCGCGTTCTCGCAATTGTTCGTCTGGATATTGGTTCTTGAACGCGTGCCGGAGCAAATGGCACAGGTCGTAATCAGCCTCGATCTTGGCCCGGTAATGGTGTTACTGCTTATCAATGTAATCGTGCTGGTGCTCGGGACGTTTATTGATGTGAGTCCAGCCATATTGCTGTTGACGCCGACGCTTCTGCCGGCGGCGGAAGCGGCGGGGGTTTCGCCACTGCAGTTCGGGATCGTTTTGATTTCCGGGCTTGCGGTCGGTGCATGCACGCCCCCTGTGGGTACCTGTCTCAACGTTGGAGCGACTATTTCCCGGTTGCCGATTGGCCAGGTGTTCGCCGGCGCGGCGCCGTTCTTGTTGGCGAACTTGTTGACCTTGCTCGCCATCAGTGTATTTCCATCGCTCGTACTCTGGATACCCTCACTTTGGATGTCCTGATGCTTTCCTGATTTTTCTCAATAACGTCCAGGAGTTTGATTAATGACAAAACACGTTGTAGTTCTAGGCGCCGGCGCAATGGGAAGCCTGTTCGGCGGCCTTCTCGCAGAAGGCGGTCTCAAAGTTACGTTGGTAGATCCGTGGCAGGAACACATCGACAATATCAAGCAGAACGGTCTGCAAATAGTTGGATTTGGTGGCGATCGCTTTATTCCGATTGGTGCTACGACCAATGCCGCGGAGATTGAGTCTGCCGATGTCGTGCTCGTACAGTGCAAGGCAAACTTCAACGCGGCCGCCGCGAAAAGTATGCAGCACCTGTTTACGGAAGCGTCGAACACTGTCGCGATCAGTTTTCAGAACGGACTGGGTAACGAAGAAGAACTGGCAACTTACTTCGGTGAAGACCGGGTGCTGGGCGGGCTCACGGCACAGGGAGCGAATGTTGAGGGACCCGGTGTCATTCGAAACCACGCCGAGCTTCCGAGTTACATTGGCGAAATGTCGGGTGGCATCAGCGAACGGGTAACGGAGATAGCTGAAACACTGTCAGGTGCTGGATTGCCAACAGAGGCGAGCGCGAGCATTCGACAGGATATCTGGCGGAAGCTGATGGCAAATATTGCGATCAGTGCGGTTAGCGGAATCACCGGCCTTAATATCGGGCAAATATTCAACGAACACCGCGCCGACAGCGTTTCCTACGCAGCGCTCGAAGAGGCGATCGCAGTTGCCAACGCGTCCGGTGTCAACCTGACGGCAGACGAGGCGCGCGAGATACTGGCAAAAATTGCCGGACCGAACGGCACTCCTGGTAACAAGTCCAGCCTGAGAGTGGATATCGAGAACAGTCGTCCCAGCGAAATCGATTACATCAATGGTGCCGTCGTTCTACTTGCGAAGAAACACGGCGTTCCGGTTCCGGTGAACGAGACGCTGGTGACATTGGTGCATGCGGTGCAAAGCCACTACCTGGCGTAAGTAAGGAGCGACAACATGAAGAATGAGTCAGCTGAATTCTGGACGCCGGACTTATCGACTCTTGCTGAGGCAATGCAACAGGGTCTCGAAACTCACTATGCTCAAGTCGATGTGTCAGTGGTGGACTGCCCTGATCTCTTGGCACACGGCGTTGCCTGTTCCGGAATGAGCGGCTCCGCTGCATTGTTTGAGTTTGGCGGCGAACCGTACGCGCATAATCCGAAGTATCGCGGCGAGAGTGTCAGTATTTTGGACATGATTCGCGCGAGCGGTATTCCGAATGCGAAGGCGTTCGGTGCTGCAATGGCGGATATGGTGGCAATCAATGGCAATAGCGGCGAGCTTATACCCAATGCCGACCCCGCTGCAGAAAACCTGAGCCGGGTCGCGAGAGTTGGCAGCGAGCTTGAGTGCCTCGTTGAGGGATACGATTCACTCGTCTGCGGGCCGATTGCGAACCTGTTCGTTAGCGAAGGGCTGCCAGGTCCGGTAATCAAACTGGATGTGCGTACAAGGACCGGCGAACAGGCTTCGTTGACGCAAGCTATAAGAGAGAGTCTGGAACCGATAACGGGCGGCGACAAGCATGTCGGCATGGGCGGTGTGTTTAACGTTGTTGCCGGTAAAGTGAAGTCGCATGTTATGCCGAACTACGCTTGTTTGCCGTCCGGATACTACGACGTAGTTGAGGAGCGGGTGGTTAAAGACTTCCTGCAATTTTACGACTACATGGGCCCGGACTTGCTGGCCTTCTGTGCTCTGTGGACCGGAGACCCGACCCACGGCGATCTGCATTTGCGCGACTCAGGTGAACACACACATTTCTATAATACTAACGACGGCCTGCAGCAGGCCGGGCATTATCACGGTGACGTTACGCCGGACGAAATTCACTACATCGGATATTTTTCACCGGCAGAGAGGATTATTCGATTTGGCGACATATATAAAGAGTTGGGTATATCGCCGTAGCCTCACTAGAGGTCGTACCGAACAACGTCATGTTATCGATAAACATGGCCTCTTAGAAACGATACGTGAAACCGAGCGCGAAAACTTCGCTCTGGGTGTCTTCGAACCGCGCGTATGCGCATTGCGGACGTTATCGAGTTCCGCCGCGGTAATGACTTCCCAGGATCCGGTAAGGTTCGTAAGTGTAATACTTCGGCACAGAATCGAGCCGGATATGCAACCAATAAACCCCAAGCCCGGATGTACTGACCCAAACGGGATGATCACCAACTCGCTGCTGCAGCGCCGCAGCAACCAACGCCCACAACTGATGTTGCTGGTCCTCAGGCGCGCCACGCGCAAATGTGGAGATCTGCGAGTAAGCGGATAGTGGCTCGCGCGGGCAGGGGACGATCAGCGTTGCATCACCGCCAAGGTTTGAGAATTCGATCACCGAATCACCCGCGTTGAAGTGATCTGCGAAAGCCCGCTCGTCACTTTGCACGCCAACGAGTGCCTGGCTGTCCACAAGAACAAATTCGAAGGTATTCGTCATCGTAGAATTTGTGACCGGCGGCGTCTCCCAGAAATACGCGGAGAAGGGCGCATCGGCAAGCAGCGATATGAAAGAGGAGCAAAACGACCGATCGTTTTGCCATAGATCCACAACCGTTGACCAGGATAAAGGCTCGCGATCGCGGAGCAACCGATATTGCAATACACGGCCATCATGCAGTTCTGTGATTTCGGCGCCGAATGGTTCCAGTAGTTCGGAGTCTTTTGCCGCTCTCTCATTCATTGCTGGTTGTCTTTCCTGATACGCCGCCTGCCAAGAAACCACACGAGCACCACCAACGCCCCGAAGCCGGTATAGACCATGGTGAAAATCCACGGCTCGGCCTGATAAAACAAGGCTGCGTGCAACCAGTGTTCGACAAACGTCTCTGTATACCCGGACTGTCCGGCCATCCGACGCAGCTCGTTTTCCCAGATCGTCAACGGGCAGAGCTGCCCGATCCAGGCCTGCAATACGACAACGCCAATTGCCGCCATATGAGCAATGCGGAACTTGTGGTTGCGGACCCAAGACCAGCCGGCAAGCAGACCGATCAGAATCAGTACGAAACCGGCAACGACAAACACGACGAACGCGAAATGAACGATGAGAATCGTGTCGGCCAGCAAGCCGTAGAGGGTCGCGCAGGTCATTGGAGGCGGGTCCGGTGATCTGTTAAGTGGCGCATCGTGATGCAGTTTAGTGCAATTTTGCCAGGGCATTCGCTTACCTGGAACGAAAAATGGTGCCAGACACCTTTTACGATAGCGACGATTAGCAGCAATGATCGCCCAACCGTCGAGTTGAACTGCCTAGGCAAACCCACCCAGGACTTTCCCAAGATCCCCGACCAGCTTCCTTAATGTCCCCGTAACCAACACAAACTCCGCATCCATCCTGGCCAGCGGGTCATTGTAATTTTCAACATCATCATCCATCCCAATAAACCGCAATTTACTGATCACACCATTTTCATCAAGCACGCAGCTCATGATGTTGTCGTATTCGATGGCGAGATGCGTCAGCC
>SMVB01428517.1_pt1 | contig 18255 bp, 15 predicted proteins | sample 2456461 | NCBI WGS metagenome assembly SMVB01 (sample SAMN11095934, study PRJNA526329) | marine sediment metagenome | biome: Marine sediment; feature: Surficial sediment; material: Deep marine sediment; isolation source: Hadal surficial sediment | place: Pacific Ocean | collected 2014-05 | depth...
CACGGTCATCGCCAAGATGATCAACGACGTCGCCGGCCCCGCCATCATCGGCGCCGATGCCATGGCCCATGAACGGGTCTGGCAGATTCTCTATTGGACCCTCACCCCCTGGGGCCAGTCGGGCCAGGGCAGCCACGCCATATCGGCCATCGATCTCGCCCTTTGGGACATCAAGGGCAAGGCCCTGAACCAGCCGATCTGGAAGCTGATCGGCGGCGTGCGCGACCGCATCGAGGCCTACGCCACGTGCGGATTTTCCTTTTTCGATCACCAGCAACTGGCCGAAATCTGCCGGGCCATGGTGGGCAAGGGCTATGGCGCGCTGAAGATGCAGGTCGGCCGGCCCGGGCTCGACCGGCGCAACGCCACCGTCCCGTTGGCCGAGATCATCAAGGAGGACGTCAAGCGCGTCACCGTGGTGCGTGAGGCCGTCGGCCCCGACATCGAGCTATCGATCGATGCCGGTTGCCGGCTCGATCTCCCCAGCGCCGTCGAACTCGCCCGGCGCCTGGAGCCCCTGAACATCGCCTGTTTCGAAGAGCCCATCATGCAGAACGACGTGCGGCTGCTCGCCGACATGCGGCGGCGGACCACCATCCCGCTCAGCGCCGGGCAGAACGAAGGCCAAAGCTACCGCTTCCGCGACATGCTGGTGGCCGGCGCCGTCGATATCGTCCAGCCCAACACCATCATCACCGGCGGCATGACCCTGTGCCTCAAGATCGCCGGCATGGCGGCGGCCTTCAACACGCCGATTTCCAACGGCGGCGGCTGTCCCTACCACAACATGCATCTGCAGGCGGGCGTCGCCAACGGCACCAGCATCGAATACCAACTCAATTCCGCCGGCGCCTGCCAGATGATCTTCGACGGCTTGCCGGAGATCGAGGACGGCTGGCTGCGGCTGCCCGAGGCCCCGGGGCTGGGATTCTCCCCCAACGCCGAGGCCGTCGCCGAATTCGCCGTGGACTGAGTCCGCCGTCAGGTGCCGCCGCGCGCAGGACCTTTCGCCGGCGACATCCGCACCAACCAGATCATCAGCGCCGCGGCGCAGATCGCCGGCACCATGGTGGCCCCGTAAACGACGACCACGGCGTTGCCGACGGCGATGGGGTCGGTGGCATCGCCGAGCCCGGCCATGGTGGACAACACCCCGGCCGCGGCGGCGCCGAAGGCCGTGCCAAGGGCGCGGATCGAAGGCATGGCCGCGGCGGTGATGCGTTCTTCGCCGGGCCGCGCGTTGCCCATGGTGCGGGCCTGGAGGTGGACGAAATGGATACCCACGCCCACGCCCAACACCAGGGCGGAGATCGTCAAAACAACCAGTGAGGACGATTGCGCGGTTACGGTGATCCCCACCAGGCCGGCGATCATCAGCACCGGCCCCGCCACCAGCGCCAGATCTTCACGCCGCCCCGACCATCCGGCCACGGCGAAGGTGCCGGCGGTCCAGCCAAAGGAAATGACGATGGAGACGAAGCTGATCAACAGCGGCGTGATCCCGTGGACCACCTGTAAAAGCAGCGGCAAGAACAGCAGCACCGCGATCTGGACCATGCCGCTCAGGAATAGGATCCACAGCGCCGGCCCGATCGGTGAGAACAGGGAGAAAGCGCCGGTGGGGTAAAGCCGGTTCTCGGCCCTGCGGTCGAGCCACAGCGCCCAACCGATGAGCGCCACGGCAATCACCATCAAACCCACGCGGGCCGCCGTGCCTTCCATGGGCCCGGCGAGGCCGACGGCGAACACCCCGGCGGCCAGCATGGAGAGCCGGAAATAGGGCAAGCGGGTGGAACCGGCGGCGGCGGCTTCATCGCCGGGATCATCGGGCAGCTTGAGATAGACCAGAGCGATAAAAACCGCGACCAAGGGAAACATCACCCAGAAGGTGCCGCGCCACCAGCCGATCTCGGCGAAGGCGCCGCCGATCACCGGGCCCGAAAGCTGGGCGAACATCCAGACCGCTTGGGTGAGCGCCAGCGCCCGCTTGCGCCGCGCCGGGGAAAACCTGGCGCTGATCAGCGCCAGGCCGCCGCCGTTGAGCAGCCCCCCGGCGAACCCCTGGACCATGCGCGCGGCGTTGAGAACGGTTATGTCCGGGGCCAAGGCGCAGCCCACCGAGCCGATCAGGAATACCGCCGCGCTGGCAGCGAATCCGTTGCGCCGCCCCAGGGACGCCCATAGGGGCCCGACGCAGGCCGCGCCGACGATGGCGCCGATGGTGTAGAGCATGGTCGGCCAAGTGTAGTAGGCGGCGCCGCCGATATCCGCCACCACCGTCGGCATGATGATGGCGATCACCAGGATTTGGGTGGCATGGAGGGCGGTGGCGAGGATGACGATCCAGCAAATCACGCCGTCGGTTCCCCGCAGCAGATCGCCCCAAGAGGTGGATTCGGTTTGCGATTCAGGTGGCATCGGTGGGTTCATGCGTGATGCCCATGAATTTCTTGGCTGTCATCGGCGGGATCGTCCTGGAGGCGGCCAGGGAAACACCCGGCACCGCGTGAATATAGCCCAGGACCGGTTTCCTTTGAAATTGTCATGGGCCGCCCGGAAGTGTTTAATCGCCGGGACGCGCCCACCGATCAGCGCCATGGAGGGGGTATGGTTATGACACCGGAAGAAAACGAGAGGCTGACACGGGTCGGTCCCGGCACGCCGGCGGGCGAAATGCTGCGCCGCTATTGGTGGCCGGTCTGGTTCACCGAACAATTGACCACCAAGCCGGTGCCGGTCCGCATCCTGGGCGAGGACCTGGTGCTGTTCAGGGACGGCGCCGGCCAGGCCGGGCTGATGGACGCGCGCTGCCCCCATCGGGGCGCCGCCCTGACCCTCGGCCGCGCCGAGCAACGGGGACTGAGGTGCTGCTACCACGGCTGGCTGTTCGCCACCGATGGCCAATGCCTGGAGCAACCGGCCGAGCCCGACGGCAAGCTGGCCGCCGAAGTGCGCCAGACCGCCTACCAGGTGCAAGAGATTTCGGGGCTGGTCTTCGCCTATCTCGGGCCCGACCCGGTGCCCTTGCTGCCGCCCTATGACCTGCTGCACGCCGAGGGCCGCCACCGCATCATTCGTGCCGGAATCGACCACTGCAATTGGCTACAGCGGGCGGAAAACGGGGTCGATCCCATGCACTCCATGGCGCTCCATGCCGGCGTCTACCCCGATATCGCGCTCCAGCGGCCCGAGGTGGAGTGGACCCGCACCTGGTACGGGTTCCGCCAAAGCTCGCGCTATCCGGGTCAGCTGGAGAACGTGAGCCACCAGATCTTCCCGTCCCACACCCGGCGCTTCGGGGCGCGGACCGGCGATATCCCCAGCCACTATATGCATTTTCGCGTCCCCGCCGACGACGTCACCACCACCACCTTCTACCTGCGCGTCTATGCCGATGCGTCGGAAGATTCCGATATCGAGTGCAAGGGCATGACCCACCACCAGCGCGGGGTCTACCGCCATGTGGACGACGGCTGGTGGGGTATCGCGTCCCACGACCAGGACCGCGCCGCCCAGGAAAGCCAGGGCCTGATCCACGACCGCTCACACGAAACCCTCGGCACCTCGGACCGGGGCGTGGTGATGCTGCGGCGCATGCTGAGCGATTCCATCGAATTGGTGGCGCAGGGCGTTGACCCCATCGGCATCCTCCGCGAGGCGCCATCCCCAGACGTCATCGTCTTCGATGCCGGCAAGAATTTCGGCGAGGGAAAGGAAGCCGCCATGGGCGCGCCGCCGCCCACCCGCAAGGCGTCGTGAGGGTAAGACCCCGCCGCCGGGTTAGGCGGCGTCGGCAGCGGCGGCCGGCAGTTGGGCCAAGCGCGGCGCCACCTCTTCCATGAACAGCCGCATGGAGCGTTCACGCTGGTCGTGGGAGCCCCAATCCTTGCCGCAGGTCAGCAGGAACACGCCGAACCCGCCGACCTGGTCGTACAGCGCCTTGACCTGGTCATAGACGCTGTCGGGATCGCCGCAGAAGAACATCCCCAGGTCGATCATCAGTTCCATGGTGAGATCGTCCCGGGTTCCGCCGTCGGGGATGAACATGTCGAGCCGCCCCTGGCGGGCCGGCATGCCGATCTCGAAAGCCGCCAGGTCCCGCTTGGCCTGGGCCGGAGAATCGGCGACGTAGACGAAACGCGATATGCGAATGGCGCCGCGCGTGGGCGGCCGCGCCGCCGGGCCCTCGGCGCCGAGATAGATTTCCACCATCTCGGCGAGCCGCTCGGGGATCGGGGTCCAGCTCATCAGCGGATAGAACCCCTTCTCGGCGGCGAGCTGCAGGGTGCCTTCGGTGCGCGAGCACGCGATGGCGACCTCCATGTGGGGTTTGGTCAAGGGCTGGGGAATGATGTGCCAATCCTTGCCCTGCCAAATCTCGCCGTCCCAGTCGAAGCGCCCGGGCGCGGTCCAGGCCGTGAGGATGAGGTCGATGGCCTCGGTCATCATCACCCGCCGGTCGCCGGGCAACTCGCCCCGCTGGCCGTTGCCGTCGCCGAAGCCCAGGCCGAAGCCGGCCATATAGCGCCCGCCGGTCAAATGATCGCAAACCGCGCAATCGGTCGCCACCTGGAGGGGATGGAAAAACGGCAAGGGGCGGATGCCGGGCCCCATGCGGATCTGCTTGGTCAGCGCCGCCGCCTTGCAGATGAAAAGATCGGCGCAAGGCAACTGGTCCGGCGCCTGCATGCCGAGAAGGGTTCCGTGCTCGCTGATCCAGGCCTCCCGGACGCCCAGCTCATCGGCCAACACGATCTCGAACAGGTCCTCGTCGTAACTCGGCTTGGCCACCGGACTGGTGCGCTGGCCATTGGAAAAAAGCCCGATCTGCATGGTTGCCCTCCCCTCGGGGTCGGCGCGGCGAAGGCCTCGGTTGCCGGCGCCTCGAGCGGCGGCGGATCCTCGTGCCAAGCCTGCGCTTCCCCCTTAATGCAATTTCTTAGTTATACCAAATATCTCTTTTTAATCAGTTGATTGAAAGAAATTTCTAAGCTTTATCCGAGCCCTAATTCCGCCTAGACCCGCCGGTCCAGGGTCACCGAAACGCCCGATTTTTCGACCTCGATGCGGTCGATGTCGGTGCGCTGTGCGAGTTCGGCGACCAGGGCCACCAGGGGATGGCTGGCCAGCCTGTATTCGGTGATCGCGGGCGCCGCGCGCATGGCGGCGATCTCCTCTGGGGTCAACAACCAGCGCAGCATCAGTTCCTCATCCGACACCCCGGCGCCGCCGAACTTGGAACGCATCTCCTCGAGCGAGAGTTCCTCGGGTTCCCAGGCCGCCAGCTCCCGTGCCCGCGGCCGGTCGAGCACCTTGTCCTTGACGTCCGGGTCCATGGCCTCGCTCGCCTCGCGGCCGAACTGGCCCAGCGCATATTTGATGATCTGGTCGGTCACCTGCTTATAGGGTTCGCCGGCGATGACGTTGATCGCCGCCTGGCTGCCCACGAACTGGGACAGCGGCGTGACCATGATGGGATAACCGAGATCGGCGCGCACCCGGGCCGATTCCTCCAGGGTTTCGTCCAGCCGATCGCCCAGCCCCACCACCCGGAGCTGGTGGCCCAGGTTGGAGATCATCCCGCCCGGCACCTGATGAAGATACTGGGAAGTGCGGTATTCCACCGGGGCGCCCATGGGAAACCCCTCGCGCTTGGCAATCTTGACAAGGTCGGCGGACACCGGCCGCAGCAAATCTTCGTCGATCATCGGTTCATGGCCCAGCGTGCGGGCGTTCTCGGCGACGTTGAACAAGGACGGCAGGGATGAGCCGTCGGCCAAGGGCGGCAGCGCCGTGTTGATGATGGTGATGCCGAGCTTGATGGCCTCGAGACAAACCAGCGGCGCGAGGCCCGTGGTGCAGTGGGTATGAAGCTCGACGGGAATGCCGCCGGCGTTCTCTAGGATGATTGGAACCAAGGTGCGGATGGTGTCCAGGGTCAGCAGCCCACCGGGATCCTTGAGACAAAGCCTGGGCACCTGGAGAGAGGCGGCCTGGCGGGTGCGCTCGGCGTAATATTCATTGGTGTGCTTGGGCGAAACCGAATAGATCAGGTTGAGCACCGGCTCCAACCCGACCTCCCGGCACAGGCCAACCTTGTTGGTCCAGCCTTCCAGGTTGTTCCATTCATCGGAAATCCGCGCCTGCCTGATGCCCGCATCGGCCATGCATTGCACGAACAGGCGCTGCATGCACCGGGGATTGAAATCAAAGGTCTTGACGCGGCCGACGATGACCCGAAGCGGCGTTTCCGTGATCCGGCCGGCGACCAGGCGGATGCGCTCCCACGGGTCTTCCTTCAATTCGCGCACGGCTTTCTTGACGTGGGAGCCCGACAGCAATTCGATGGCGTCGAACCCCGCGTCATCGAGCCGATCGGCCACCGACAGCATCATGCCCGTGGTCATCCCCTCGGCCCAAAGGCTCTGGTGGCCGTCGCGGATGGTGGTATCGACGAAACGGATCTCGCTCATAGGCCTTCCTTCAATGCATCGAGATTGGACTCTAACCAGCGCGTGTTCACGCTGCCCTTTACGAAGTCCAATTGGCAGACCAGCAAGCGGAGGAACGGGATGGTGGTTTCCACCCCGGTGACCACGAAGGCGGCCAGCGCTTCCTGAAGCCGCGCCACGGCCTCGATGCGGGTCCTGCCCTTGACGATCAGCTTGGCGAGGAGCGAATCGTAGTACGGCGTCACCAATTCGCCGTCCCGGCAATGGGAATCCACCCGGATGCCCTCGCCTTGGGGGGGGCGCCAGTGGGTGATGCGCCCGGGCCGGGGCTGGAAACCGTCGGCCGCGGCCTCGGCCGTGATCCGGCATTCGATGGCGTGGCCGTCGGTGGCGATATCCGATTGGGCCACCGACAGGGGCTCGCCCCCGGCGATGCGGATCTGCTCGACCACCAGGTCCAGCCCGGTGACCATTTCCGTCACCGGGTGCTCGACCTGGATGCGGGTGTTCATCTCCAGGAAATAAAAGCGCCCGGCATCCCGGTCGACGATGAATTCGACGGTGCCGGCGTTTTCATAGTCGATGTGCCGGGCGATGGTGACGGCGGCGGCACGAATTTCGTCCCCCATTTCGTCACCCAGCGACGGCGCGGGCGCCTCCTCCACCACCTTCTGGTAGCGCCGCTGCAAAGAGCAATCGCGCTCCCCCACCTGGACCACGTTGCCCGCCCCATCGCCCAGCACCTGGACCTCCACGTGGCGCGCGTTGACGATGGCGCGCTCCATATAGATCGTGTCATCGCCGAAAGCGCCGCGCGCCTCGGCGCCGGCCATGGCGAAGGCGTCGGCCAGGCCGTCCGCGCCGGTGACGATCTTGATGCCGCGCCCGCCGCCGCCCGCCGCCGCCTTGATCAACACCGGATAGCCGATCTCGGCCGCCGCTTGCACCGCGTCCCCAAGGTTGGCGATCCGGTTCGAGCCCGGCACCACCGGCACGCCGAGACCGGCCACCGCCGCCCGCGCCTCGAGCTTGTTGCCCATGCGCGCGATGGTCTGGGCGTCGGGGCCGATGAATTTGAGGCCGCGGGCTTCGCAGGCCCGGGCGAGGCCGGGCCGCTCGGCGAGAAACCCGTAGCCGGGATGAAGGGCATCGGCGCCGGATTTTTCGGCGCCGGCCAGGACGGCATCGATGTCGAGATAGCTCTCGGCGGGGGGCGGCGGCCCGATGGTCACCGCGGAATCGGCCATCTGGGCGGCCATGGAATCGGCATCGGCTTCGGAGCAGGCGGCGACCGACTCGATCCCCAGCGCCCGGCAGGCCTTGATCACGCGGACGGCGATCTCGCCGCGGTTGGCGACAAGCACGCGGGAGATGTTCACGGTGCCGGCTCCCCGGCGGACGGCGCGTCATCGGGGGTGACGAAAAACAGCGCCGCGCCCTTCTCGACGAACTGGGCATTGGCCACTTTGATCTCAGCGATAATGCCCTTGGTGCCCGCCGGGACCGAGGTAAAGACCTTCATGACCTCCACCAGGCCCACCGTGGTGTCCGCCTCGACCCGGGCGCCGACCTCGACGAACGGATCGGCGCCGGGTTCCGAGCACCGGTAGAAGGTGCCCACCATGGGCGCGGCGATGGCCACCAGGCCATCGGGCACCGGCAGATCCTCAGGCAGCGGCGTGGCTTCCGCGGCGGCCGGGTTGGACACCTCTTCGGTGGGCACCGAAGCCCTTGGGGCCGCGTCCCCGGCGGGTGCCCGGGCGGGTTGGGAATCCGCGGGGATGTAGCCGCCCTTGGAGACGGTCAGGTTCAAATCCGCCGATTGCAGCCGGAAATAATCGAAATGGGATTGTTCGATCAGCTTGAGGATTTCCAGGACGTCGTCTTCGGTCAGGTCCATCGACTTTTGCTCTCTCTCTTCCGCGAAACACGCGCCCCTGTTCTTACAGGATTTCTCAGGCCCTCGCCATCACGGCCCCACCGCGCCGCCCCCAGGACCACGAGAGGGGCCCGAGCGGGCTTGACAAGATCGCCCCGAGCCTGAAGCCTGTGCCCAGGCGGGGCCGCCATAAAGGCCCCAAGGAATTGGGCCGGCATCGAAGCGCCGGCGTCCATCGACGGGGGGTTCAGATGAATCTAGCGGGATGCGCGGCAATCGTGACGGGGTCCAGTTCGGTGACCGGAATCGGCGCCGAATGCGCCAAGGCGCTGGCCGGGCGCGGCTGCAATGTGGTGATCAATTACCTTTCCAACCAACAGGGCGCCAAGGAGACGGCGGCGGCCTGCGAGGCTCTTGGCGTGGAAACCCTGATCTTCCAGGGCAGCGTCGCCGACGACCAAAGCTGCCGCGCCATGGTCGCCGCGGCCATGGACAAATGGGGACGGCTCGACGCCCTGGTCAACAACGCCGCCGTCACCAAGCCCATCAAGCACGTGAACATGGACCAACTGGACGGCGACGAATTCATCCGCATCTACAAGGTCAACGTGATCGGCGCCTATCAGATGATCCGCGCCGCGCGGCCCCATCTCAAGGCCAGCGGCGACGGCGCCGTGGTCAACATCTCGTCCACCGCCGTGTTCCGCGCCGCGGGCTCCTCCATCGCCTATTGCGCGTCCAAGGGCGCGCTCAACAACATCACCATATCCCTCGCCCGGGTGCTGGCGCCCGAGGTCCGAATCAACGCCGTGTGCCCCGGCGGGCTGCTGGGCAACTGGACCCGCAATATCCTGACCGAGGAGGAATACCAAAAGCGCGTCGACGAAGCGGCCAACGAATACCTGTTGGCCAAGGCGATCTGGCCGGCCGACGTGGCCAACACGGCGTTGTGGCTGATCGAGGGCGCGACCCATATGACCGGCGAAGCCGTCCGCATCGACGTGGGACGCCACCTCCAGTAACCGCGCCGGGACTCCCCCATGGCCAGGGCCGCCAAAGCCAGCATCGCCTCGCCTTCATCGGCTCCTTCGCGGTCTACCTCCTGCCCATCATCACGCCCCATGTGACCGTCGTCTGGGGGGTGGCGCTTTGGGCCGAGATGACCGGCGCCGCGGCGGCCCGCCCCATGGCCTGGCTGGCCGCCGATCTCGGCCTCGCCCTGGTGGTGCAAATGGCGGCGGGCGGGATCATCTATTGGGTCGCCCGGCGGCCGACCATGGTCCGCGGCCTCACCCTCCTTGCCACCGTGCCGCTGTTTTACTTCGGCCTGACGGTGGGCACCCTCATCGCCATCGACATTTTTCCTGATCGAGGGCGAAAAGCAGGGCGCCCATGGCGACTGGGCGCTGGGCGCATTGGGTGGCGGCGGTACCATGAACGGCTTGCGCCGGGCAAACCCGGCACGTTAGTGTGGCGGTGGTTTCCAAACCACTTTCAACCGATTGGCGTCGTAACAACGTATTCTCATTAACAGGGAGAACGGTGATGAAAAAATTGCAAGCCAGTAGCGTCCGAAGTGGCAAGGTGGTCACCCGGCGTGGCCTTCTCAAAGGGGCTGCCGTGGCCACTGGCGCGGTCGCCGTGGCCACCGCCTCCAAGGGGCTGGGATTCCCCTATATCGGCAACGCCGAGGCGGCGAAAACCACGACCTGGCGCATCCAGACGTCGTGGCCGGGCGGCATCGGGCTCAAACTGTTCAAGGACTGGTGCAACGGCATCAAGGAAAAGACCGGCGGAGAGCTTGCCTTCAAGCCCTTCGGCGCCAAGGACGTGGTCGGCGAATGGCAGCTTTTCGATGCCGTAAAGAACGGCGTACTCGACGCCATGAACCCGTTCACCCTCTATTGGGCGGGGCGGATGCCGGCTTCCGTCTTTTTTAGTTCCTATCCGCTGGGGCTGCGCACGGAAGGCGAGTGGGACACCTTCTTTTACGGCCTCGGCGGCCGTGAGATCGCCCGCGAGCTGTTTGCCAAGTTCGACATGTTCTACGTCGGGCATATCCAGCACGGCCCCAACATCATCCACTCCAAGGTGCCGATCCGTTCCATCGACGATTTCAAGGGGCGCAAGATGCGTGTCCCGGGCGGCATGGTGGCCGAGCTGTTCTCCGCGGCGGGGGCCAAGACGACCCTGCTTCCGGGCTCGGAGATTTTCGCCGCATTGGAGAAAAAGACCATTGACGTCGCCGACTACGTGGGCCCGGCCATCAACTACGCGCTGGGCTTCCATCAGGTGACCAAATACATCTCCATGGGCCCATCGGGCTTCATGTCCATCTACCAGCCGGTCGACCTCATGGACCTGACCGTGGGCATGAAACAGTGGAGAGCGTTGTCTTCGCGGATGAAGCATTTCGTTGAATGCGAGGTTCATTCGTACTCCGACCATCATTTCGCGGGCATCCAGAAGGCCGACCAGGAGGCCTGGAAGAAGTTCGAAAAGGCGGGCACGGTGGTGACCCGTCTGTCCCAGAGGGACGTGGATGCGTTCACCAAGCTGGCCATCCCGTTGTGGTTCAAGTGGGCCAACAAGGACAAGAACGCGGCCCGGGTGTTCAAGATCCAGCTCGACTACATGATGTCGGGCAGCCTCGGCTACGTGACGCCGTCCATGATCAAGGGGCAGTCTCTCAAACTGTAAGGGGTGCGGCACCCCCCATGGCAGGAATTGCCAACAACGGCGGGGGGCGCCAATTGCGGCGCCCCCCGTCCGTTATGCGCGCGCGTGACATCCCGGGACCGGTGACATGCCCAGCCTGACGTTCATCCTGCCCCACTGGCTGTACTGGTCGGGTCTCGTGTTGTTTCCGTTGGTCGCCTTTTTCATGGTGCGGCGGCAGGCGGCGGCGAAATTCCAAGCAAGGGCCACGAACCTGCCCGTCGCCTATCTACTGTGGCTTTTCGGGGGGTTCGTCGGGCTGCACCGGTTCTACGTGCGCAGTTTCCTGGGCGCGGTCTACATCCCTCTTTTCATCGCCATCCTTTTCGGCAACAGCCGGGGGCGCCAGGCGCGGGACCAGGTTTCCGGCGCCCGCAACGACCTCATGGGCGCCAAGTTCGACGCCGAGCGCTTCCAAGAGGCCGCCAAGCAAGGCAGGGACAGCGCCCAGGCGATGTTCGCCAAGGCCGAGCAGGCGGTGGCCGCGACCCAGGACCAGTTCGCGGCGGCAACCGCCGACTTCGAGCAGTGGCAAATGGTCTCCGGAGGGTTCGCCATCGCCATCGCCGTGCTGCTGGCGATCGATGCCGTCGCACTGCCCTGGCTGGTGCGGCGCTGCACGGAACGGGAGGGGCCGGCCGGGCCCATGCCCATGGCCGGCAAACCGCCCGCCGAGGTGATCGAGGACGTCACGGGGCCGGCGGCGGAGGTCGGCCCGACGCGCCAGGTGCATTCGCGCATCACCGGCGCCATCGACAAGATCAACGGCTTCAGTGGAGAATTCGTCTGCTATTGGTCGGTGATCGCGGTGTTCGTTTATTACTACGAGGTGATCGCCCGCTACGTCTTCAATTCGCCCACCAATTGGGCGCACGAATCCATGTTCCTGATGTTCGGCATGCAGTACTTGCTGTCCGGCGCCTACGCCCTGCGCGAGCAATCCCACGTCAGAGTCGACGTGCTTTACGCCTACCTCTCCGACCGCGCCAAGGTGATCACCGACATTGTCACCTCGGCCTTCTTCTTCATTTTCACCGGCGCCCTGCTGGTCACCGGCTGGATCTTCTTTAGGGATTCCATCGACGTCTGGGAAGTGTCCTTCACCGAATGGGGGATTCAGTACTGGCCGATTAAATTCTCCCTCGTCCTCGGGGCCGTGCTGATCATCCTTCAAGGGCTCTCGAAGCTGATCAAGGACGTCGTAGCCCTGACCCGGATGGGGGCGTAGCCCATGGGCCTAGAGATCGAAATCGGCTGGCTCACCCTGCTCATGTTCGGGTCCCTGGTGATCCTCTTGATGGCGGGATTGCCTCTGGCCTTCGTGACCGGCGGCCTGGCGTGCATATTCCTCTTCCTGTTCGGCGACGCGCGGATGCTCAACATCCTCCCGTCGCGCATCTTCCCGTACATGACCGACTATCAGCTTTCGGCCATCCCGCTGTTTATCTTCATGGCCTCCATGCTCGAGCGCGCCGGCATCATCGAGGAGATGTTCGACGTCATCTACAAGATTCTCGGCGGCCTCAAGGGCGGCCTGGCGGTGTCGACCATCATCGCCTCGACCATTCTCGCCGCCATGGTCGGCGTCATCGGCGCCGCCGAGGTGACCATGGGCATCATCGCCCTGCCGGCCATGCTCAAGCGCCATTACGATCCCGAATTGGCCTGCGGCTCGATCCTCGCCGGCGGCACCCTCGGCATCCTAATCCCGCCTTCGATCCTGGCCATCCTGTTCGCCGTGGTCGCCCAGCAGTCGGTGGGGGAGTTGTTCGTCGGCGCCGTGGTCCCGGGGCTGATGTTGTCGGGGCTCTACATCCTGTACGTGACCGGGCGCAGCTACCTCAACCCGGCGGTGGGGCCGCCCCTGCCGCCCGAAGAGAGGGTCTCCACGCGCGAGAAGTTCCGCCTGCTGAGGGGCATGGTCCCGCCCATAGTCCTGGTGATGCTGGTGCTGGGTGTGATCTTCACGGGCGTGGCGACGCCGGTGGAGGCGGCCGGCATCGGCACCTTCGGTGCCATCGTCGTCGCCGCCCTCCACCGCCGCCTGTCGTGGACCGCGCTCCGCCAGGCGGCGCTGACCACGCTCAAGGCATCGACCATGGTGCTGTGGATCATCTTCGGTGCCTCGATCTTCGTCGGCTTCTACATCGTCAGCGGCGGCCAGCAGTTCGTCACCGAAAGCCTGCTCGGCACCGGTCTCGGCCCTTACGGCATTTTACTCATCATGATGCTCATGCTCATCATCCTCGGCATGTTCCTGGATTGGGTCGGCATTCTCTTGCTGGCGGTCCCCATCTTCGCGCCGATCATGCTGGCGCTGACCTGGGACGGCCTTTTCGGCCTGCCCGGCGTGGCGCCCGAGGACGTGCGGCTGTGGTTCGGCGTGGTCTACATGGTCAACATGCAGATGTCGTTCCTGTCCCCGCCCTTCGGCTATGCGCTGTTCTACCTCAAGAGCGTCTCGCCGCCCGAGATCACCATGGGCGTCATCTTCCGCGCCGCCATCCCGTTCCTCATCCTCCAGGCATTTGGGCTGGCCATGTGCATCATCTTTCCGGAAATTATCCTCTGGCTGCCCAGGCTGGTGTACGGCTGAACGCGACACGGCGCCCGCCGGGAACATGGATTCCAAGGCCATGCTCTTGGCCCCGGCGGGCGCGGGCGCCCTCCCCGCCTAGGGGCAAAAAGATGCTATGGTCGGCGGCGATCCATCGCGGAGGCCCGGACATGGCGAAGACCATCGCGTCCTACGGGGAATTCTGGCCGTTCTATCTCGCCCAGCATTCGAAGCCGACGACCCGCGCCTTTCACTACGCCGGCGTATTGGGCTTCATGGCCGCCGTGCTCTACGCGGGGCTTACCGGCGAATGGTGGGCGATTTTGGCGACCCTGCCGATCCTCTACGCCTGCGCCTGGTTTTCCCACTTCGCGATCGAGCACAACCGGCCGGCCACCTTCACCTATCCGGCCTGGTCGCTGATCTCCGACTTCAGGATGTTTGCCGTCGCCGCCACCGGCAAGATGGCCGCGGAGCTAGAGAAGTACCAGATCCGCCCGCGCGCCTAAGCACGCGCCGGCGCCGCCGTCCCTAGGACGCTACTTGCGCGACCATTTGGTCTCGACCTTGGGGACGGGGACGCCGTCCACCGCGATGTCGTCCACCCGCTCGTCGAAGAAACAGATCAGCCCCTTGATCTTGGGGCTCTCGGCGATGGGCTCGGGGTAGGACCAGGCGACGTCCTCGAATACTTCGCCGCCGATGCGGGCCGAGAAATAGACCGCTTCGCCCTTGTACGGGCACGAGCTGCGGGTCGCAGAGCCTTCCATCAGGTCCATGCGGACGTCGCCCTCGGGGATGTAATAGCGGACCTGGTGATTGGTCTCGAAGGCAAACAGCGCATGGGTGGTGCGCGCCACCTCCTGGCCCCCCAGCATCACCCGGACCTCGCGGTGGGACCGGCACACGTCCAGCCGCTTGTAAGGGTCGCGGGGGTGGACGAAAATTTCCTCGTCCTCCTCGAACCAATGATCGACCCGGTCCCAATAGAACGACACGGTATCCTTGATCACGGCGATTTGCGGGTAGGGGTCCTCATAGGACCACACGGCGTTCTCGGACAGCTTGCCGCCGGCTTCGATGGAATAATACGAACAATGGCCCTTCCACCCGCAATGGCTGTGGTTGTCGGTGGCGGTGAGCAGGTCCATGCGCACGTCGGCGCGCGGGAAGTAATAGACCGGCGTGTGCCGGGGTTCGCGCATGAGCATGGCGTGGGTGGTATCGGCGATGGTCTCGCCGGCGAACCTCACCCGCACCCGGCGCGGGCTCTCGATGAATTCGATCCCGTAGTCGGGGTTCATGTCCCAATGATTGCGATAGACCTTTTTTTCCGTGGTCGCCATGGCCGTCTCCCTCAAATTCGTATCAACCGCTTCGCCGGGCCCGAATTTAGCCCCTTCCCCGCAACATGCAACAGGGCAGGAATTAGTGGTGGCTTGTGAATCCCCTGGTCAATCCCTGGTGATCCTAGTCTTTAGCCAACCCTCTACTTCCCCAAGCGTCAAGAATCGCGTGGTGAGATCTAAGATCAGATGTTCCAGGTCGTCATCACTATGGGTGGATGTCTTGTGCAACACATAGCCGCTTTCTCCCAACAACATATAACAGAGGGTGAATGCGGTTCGCTTGTTGCCGTCGATAAACGCATGATTGACGGCGACAGACTGGATCAGAGCGGCCGCCTTGGAATAAATTGTCCTGTGGTAGCCATCGTAGGGGGCGCAATCGCCGATTCTAAAAGGCCAAGATCGGCCATGCCGCCCCGGCCGCCAAAAGTTAGCGCCATTTGGTGTGCCGCGAGCGCATCACCAAGGGTTATTCGATAATGGGACTTACTTCTTGGCAAGCCGTTTCAGCGCCTTGGAATGTATCTTTCCGATGGTGCGGATGGCCGCTGCGGACGACGGCGATGTAATCACCACTTTTTGGGTAGAATGCTTGTTGTCGCGAATCTCCCAAACGAGGGCGCCACTGGCCTTCTTGCCCTTTGAGTGAACAGAGAACCTACCGGTCTTGGCGTCTTTGGGTGATTTTGCTCGCGTAGCCATCAAAATATCCACCTACGTTACTCAACATATGAGTACTCCGTTTACAAAGCTTCAACAAGCCTCGCACCTATCTCTCAAACGCCAGGAAGTGCTGGAATTCCAACAGATAGCGCGAGCATTTGAGGAATGATAGGGCCAGGGTCAATTGAAAATTTCTCCAAAATGGAGAATCGTTTTCCCGCGAATACACCAAAACGAATTACCGTGACGAAAAAAATACACCAAATCTGGGTAACGCCCCACGAATTGTACCCAAAAATTGAGTATTTCTTTTATTGAGATGGTTCCCTCATGAAACACGCCCTTGGCCTTGCCTTCCTGATCGCCGCCCTTGGGGGCTGGGCGGTGCCTGGCGGCGCCGCCGAGCGGGTGGACTTGGAACTGGTCATCGCCACCGACGTGTCGCGCAGCATCGACGAGGGCGAGGCCCGCCTCCAGCGCGAGGGCGTGGCCGCGGCGTTTCTCGCCGGCGACGTGGTCGGCGCCATCCGTTCCGGCCTGTTGGGGCGCATCGCCATCGCCTATATCGATTATTCTTCCCGCCCCTACAATTTGGTGATCGTCGATTGGCGGGTGATCCGCGACCAGGCCAGCGCCAACGCCTTCGCCGAGGCGCTGCTCAGGGCGCCGCTCAGCGAGGGCCGCAGGACATCCATCGCTGATGCCATCGAACACGCCGTCGAGATGATCGAGGGGAACCGCTTCGCTGGCACCAGGCGGGTCATCGACATTTCCGGCGACGGCCCCAACAATCACGGCAATCTGGTGAGCGACGTGCGCGACCAAGCGGTGGCGAAGCGCATCACCATCAACGGGCTTCCCATCGTCAACGATCCGGGCGTGCCCTTCCGCAGCCGCTATTACCTGCCCGACCTGGATCGGTACTACGCCGGTTGCGTGATCGGTGGAAACGGCGCCTTCCAAGTACCGGCGCGGAATTTCAGGGATTTCGCCCGCGCCATGAAGAAGAAGCTGATCCTGGAAATCGCCGGCCTGGCACCCCGCCCCAGCGCACCTCACCCCAGTGCGCCCGGGCGCCCGCCCATCATCAAGGCGGCAGCGCACGGCGGCGCGCCGCCGCCGGCCGGGCCGGGCTATCGCCTGGGCTGCGATATCGGCGAACGCATCCGCGCCCGCGCCTGGGGCGACCCCGACGATCCCTGAACACCGGGCATCTCGCCGATCATCTCGCCGGTCATCTCTAGCGCCGGCGGCCTTGCCCTCTCGGGAAGTCTTCTATTGGGCGGCGGCCATGGCCTCGCCTTCGGCGGCCTCGGCGATGCCGTCGAGGAAGATCTTCCAGGCGAACATGGAATCCTCCACCGCCCCCATCACGTCTTGCCGCGTGACCACGCGGGTCTGGGGCAGATACTTGACCACCGCATCGAAAGCGCCGGAGCCGTGGATCTTGTCCAATTCCTCGTGGAGCAACCAGAAATCCACGTCATGGGCGCTCAACCCCAGGCGCGCCATCCAACGCCGTCCCTCGTTCTTGGACATGTCGCCGCAGGCCACCTGGTTGACTTGTTCGAGACAGGCCTTGGCGGTGCAGCCGATGAGCCAATGATGATCCCGGGTCAGGGTTTCCCATATCAACATCGACGCCCTGGTGCTCGGCAGGGCGACAGCCTCATGGACCTCGGCTTCGCTCAAGCCCACACTGAGCCCCATGCGCACCAGCTTCAGGAAATGAGACTTTTCGGGGATGCCCTCTTCCTCGAACAGGTTTTCCCGGACGATGAAACGGCGCACCTCGACCTCGGGGCAGGCGCCCACCACATGGGCCCAGCAGCACCGGCTGTGGCGGGTGAACACGCCATGTTGTTGAACGTAAATGCCAGCGCCATGCTTGGTCAGGCGATGTTCCGAATAATCGAACCACTTGATGGAATCCATGACCCGCCGGATGGTCCCGTTGATCTCCGGCATCAGGCCATCGGTCGCTTGATGGTTCATGGGCTAGGGCAATCGAGGCGCCGCCAGGATAAGCCTGGGGGCCGTCATGTTCTTGCCTGATCCGCCGGCACCAATGGAAGCGCCGCCGCGGCCAGGGAGATTTCCGGTTCCTCGCGGTAAAGGCCGAAGGGTTGCAGGATGGGAATATCGTTGGCCGAAAACAAGATGGCGTCATCGACCGAAGACAGGTTGGCATGGTGGTGCCAGCTCCAATTGGGAACCACGAAAGCGTCGTGTTGCTTCCAGTCGATTTCCTTGCCGTCGACGGTGGTTCTGCCGGCGCCGCGGACCACGAAATAAACCGCGCTGGAGGTGTGGCGGTGAGGTTTGGTCTCCTCGCCGGGGCGCAGCAACTGCACCGAACAGCCGAGCGTCGGCAGCGTCGGGCCGCCGGTCATAGGATTGACGTAGTCGAGCACCACGCCGTCATAGGGAGAGCCTTCGGAATCGGCCAGGGCCAGCAATTGGGGCAACACGTCCTTCCAGGCATAGCGGAAGGGGATGTTTTCCCGTGCCAACCTTTCCCACACCGGGCGCAGGAGACCGGCGCGCGCGCCGATGTGGTCGGCCTGGCCTTGGCGCAGCGGCTGGGTGGCCTCGCCATAGGGTTCGTAGAAGGTCTGGTTGAGGCCGATCACGAAG
>SMVB01016396.1_pt1 | contig 18254 bp, 12 predicted proteins | sample 2456461 | NCBI WGS metagenome assembly SMVB01 (sample SAMN11095934, study PRJNA526329) | marine sediment metagenome | biome: Marine sediment; feature: Surficial sediment; material: Deep marine sediment; isolation source: Hadal surficial sediment | place: Pacific Ocean | collected 2014-05 | depth...
CCAGATGGTCGATTTCAATATGTATGATTTCCGCCTGAAATATGACCGTGAGATCATTTCTGACAGCCGCGCCCGTGCACATTACTTCAATAACATGGGTGTTGAAAGCATGTTGGCTGGAGATCCTGTGCTGGCACTCGCGAATTTTCGTGAAAGCATCCGGGAAGATGACTCTTTCAGTGCAAGCTGGATAAATTTAGGAACCCTGTACAGGCGGGAAGACTATCCGGGCTACGCTGAAACGGCTTACATTCAAGCCTTAAAAGTGGATGATCACAGCCTGGTTGCAATGAGTAATCTGGCGAATATTTTTGAGGAGGATGGCCGTGTTGAGCTGGCCGCGATTTATGGAGCCAAGGTCAAATACCATCGCACTCGTAACCCCTACTACCATTATCAACTGGCACGAGCAGCATTCGATCTCGGCGACTACGAGACCGCAATCGACCATCTGAAAACGGCTGTCCGAAAAAACAAGAACGAAGACATGTTTTATTACCTGATGAGCCTCAGTTATCACAATAGTGGTGATAATGAAGCGGCTCAGCGTTGGATGAAGAAGGCTGAAAAAGTTGCCGAGGTGGACGCCGACAAACAAAAATACAACCGTAAACTGGATATGCTGATAAGTAATGGAACCAGCGGCTAAGGTTGGCTACGCCCGCAGCTAGTCCACGGAAATACCTGCCGCGACGAGGTGGTCTTTCAGTGGCTGTAATTGCTGCTCGAATTTTTTCCACTTGTTAACGGATCGCGTATGAGCCTTCTCGCGTATCTGAACCGAACTGGCAGTGGCGCTGGGGGTTTTGTTTTGATCGAAATCGAGGCAGGCCTGCTCGAAATCCAGGCCCAGTTTGTCCAGTAAAATCCGGGTCTGCCCCTCGCTGTCTGCCACAAGCGATTCGTACTCAAGGTTGATCATGCGGTCTTTCAGAAGTTCCTGCCAGTGTTTTCGCATTCGATCATAGGCTACGTAGTACCGGCCAAGCCCCTCCAATGAATAGGAAAACTTGTATGCCCAGGTGAAAACTTGCTTGTACATGGAAAAACAGGCATCCATCGGGTTGCGCCCCAGGTGGATAATCCGGGCATTCGGCCAGGCCTTGGCGATGTAGCCGAGAAACAGGAAGTTGAATGGTAGTTTTTCAATGAACAAGGGTTCATTGCCCAACCTGTAATTCATTTTATCCAGGTACCCTTTGGCAATAAGCCCCATGTCTTTGTTCACCAGGGCTTTTACCATTGCCGGGTTCATGGTATCGATACTTTCTATTCCGCTTTCCTGTCTCAGCACGGTTTGTAAAAATTGAGTCTCCCCGACACTTTCTACCTGAGAATGGCTGGAAAGAATTCGTTCAGCCAGGGTCGTTCCCGTACGCGGAAGACCGACTATGAAAACCGGCGTCTTTCCAGAATCATTTGACAGGGCAGCACTTGTCCCGTTCTCCGGCTCTTCCTGAAGCCAATCGCTGTTGCAAACTTCAATAATTTTGTCGATTAATTCGATATCCTGAGCAACATCATAGTTGGCGACACTGGTCACGGCATCACCGCCCTTTTTGTAATATTCGAAACACTCATCCCACTGTTCCAGATCTTCCAGTTCCTTTCCGATAGCGTAGTACAGGAAGATATTCCTCTTTGGTGGATCATCGCTGTTGCGAATAATCTGTTTCATTTGGTCGATGTGGGAGAAGTCTGTGGCCTTCGCCATACGGGACAATTGGTGGTGGTTGCGCCGGTGTCCGGGAAAACGTTTCAATAGAGACCCGTATATGGTTTTGGCCTCATCTATTTTCCCCAAATAGACGCCACAGGCGGCAAGATTCGCCTGGAACAAGTCGATTCCGGGTTGCAGTTCATTAGCCTTTTTATACAAAGGCCAGGCTTTCTGGGACAAGCCGACATCTGAATATATCGTGCCCGCCAGATCCAGGTACATCGGGCTGTTGCCCATGGCGCTCTCGTATTTCTCCAATAGCTCCACTGCCTCGGAATTACGTTGCGAGACCACGTACTGGTTGGCCAGTTCGATGGCGGCATCATAACGATCGGCATCCAGGGCCAGTGCTTTTTCAAACGCCTGTGCCGCGAGAACAGGCTTCTGTGAAACCCGCTCGACAATCCCGGTCAGAAAGTAGCCTTCCGCACTGTTCATGTCCTGCCGCAATATTTCATTGGCACAGTTGGCGACCGTGGCCCAATCCTGAAGTTGCACGGCTTTTCTGGCGGCCATGCTGATTTGAGTAAGCTTATTTGTCATTTTGTTGCCGGTCATTTTAGCCACAAGTGTGGTGTAAGGATTAGGGAATACGAATGATACTTACTATGGTGACTGATTGTTGCAGACGGTATTGTTATCGAATTGCGGTTGTTATACTAGTCAATTACATCACATTCATAAAATCAATCTCATGAATAACCCCAACTCCGATTCTTCACAGGTAACACATAGCTGGGATACTTATTGGCACGGTACCGGTGATGCCGGCGCATATTCAAGCGGCGGTGTCAGTCATCCTGCAATCCAGGCATTCTGGGATGAGTTCTTTCAAACCGTGAAACGTAATTACACATCTCCGGCAATGATTGACATTGCCAGTGGCAATGGCGCAGTGGTTGAACGCGCAATGGCCGTATTTGGGGACGAAAATATTGTAATCACCTGCCTCGATGTGTCGGAAGCGGCCATAACGAACATCCGCAACCGGTTTCCCCAGGTACACGGCCTGGTCTCAGATGCACAATCCATTCCTCTAGACCAGGGTGGCTTTGACGTTGTCACGAGCCAGTTCGGTGTTGAATACGCAGGTACGGAGGCCATAGAAGAGGCCGCCCGACAGCTTGCGCCAGGTGGTCGGCTTGCACTTTTACTGCACAATCAGACCAGCAGCATCCACCAGGAATGTGTGGCGAGCCTGGACGCAATTGTTCGCTTGCGCGATTCCCGGTTTATTCCATACTCCAAGCAGATGCTCGATGCGGGTTTCAAGGCCGTCCGAGGCGCCGACCGGGCGCCGTATGAGGCAGCCGCGAAACAACTCGCACCTGCCTTACAGGCTCTTGAGGCCATCATGACAGAGCACGGGCAGAATGTGGCTGGTGATACCATTTCCCGTCTCTACAGTGACGTGGACCGCATTCATCGTGGTATGCAGCGCTTTGATCCCGCCGAGGTGCTGGAATGGTTGCAGCGTATGGATGGAGAAATGGATGCCTATGCAGGTCGGATGTCGTCCATGAGTCATTGTGCAATCGACAGCGAGGCCTTCGAGGGGATATGTGCTGGATTACGTGGCCAGAAATACATGATAAACCGTGCAGAGCCATTGTTGATTCCAGGCAGTGAACTGCCATTAGCCTGGGTACTTATGCTTGCGAATTGACTCCTGGCAGGGTGTATGTCCATGGATTCTTAAGTATTAAGGTAAAAATATGGATGAGAAAACGAAAAAAGATCAAAGGGATGAACTGTTGATCTGGGTCAAGCAGCAACTTGATGCAGCAGTGAGCGAATTGATAAAAAAAGGTTATTTCGGCGGTATGCTGGTTGAGGCAAAACCGGCCTGGGTCCACCCATTCCAGGTATTGATTGGCAAGGTTCGCGAACGGGATAGGCCAAAAGCTTTTGATTGGCTGATCTGTGGTGATGTACCGACCGACCTGGTGGACTCTTCGGTCGCTTCCACCCCAAGAGAGGCTGCAAGATATTTTGCGATGAAGTGGCAGTTGGAAGTAGCCCGTTATGATGACTTGTCGGGTCAGATAACCATCAGGCCGGTGCCGGACTTACGTCAGCCAGGCAAACAACTGGAAGAAACGGCGGAAGCACTGTATGAACTTGCCGATGACAAACAATATTGGCGGCAGCAAGAGGAATTCTGAAAAAATAAAAAAGAGGTAAAAGAGAAGGGCCGCTAAAAGCGGCCCTTCTTTCTATCCAGCCAGTATCTGGCCTATTTCATATCCAACTATCAGTACTTCCATGCGAGGCGCAGGTAATAACCCCGGCCAAACAGGCGGTACGTTGAAGGATCCGTCGATGCATTGAAACCGATATCAATGTAAGGAGGCTCTTCATCGGTAAAGTTGGTGATACCTGCTGAGATCGTGGTCGTGCTACCCAGGCCACCAAAGGTGTAGCTGGCAACAAGATCATGATACAGCTGTGAAGGTACGTCCTGCTTGTAATCAGGCAGGAAGTTCACATCACCGGTAACACCGCTGATGTATTCACCGAGGTAACCGACTGAAAAGTCATTCCTAGCCCACTGCAGAGAGTAGTTGATCTTGTCCTTAGCGTACGTACCACCGTCCTGAGCGGTCGGGTCTGTGGAACGACCGGACAGATCCTCTTCATCAGAACCCGGGAATGCGGTCTTGGTGCGCTCCAGAAGGTGCGCCCACAAGAAGGCAGCCTGCCACTGGCCGAAACTGGAATCGTAATTCCAGCGGATTTCCGTATCGATACCCTTACCACCCTGATCAGCGACGTTGATGCTGCCGTCGTTAATGTGGTCGATATCGTAATTCGGTCTACGGAATACCAAGTCACATGATGCCTGGTTCTGACGAATGTAGCAGTCGTCCAGAATGAACTGAACACCAAGAGAACTGATACCGTCTTCCAGTTGAATCTCCCAGTAGTCGACCGTCACACTCAGGCCATGATCACCGAACTGTGGGGTCCACACCAAACCGCCTGTAAACGTGTCGCCGGTTTCCGGTATCAGCAGTGGGTTACCACCGACGCGTGCCAGAAGCTGTGTGTCAATCTGGACACCAACCTGTGCGCATCCGGGGGGTAATGCCTGACCAGCAGGCGGGATGCATGGGTCGACATAGGTCGGGAAGCTGTCAACCTGGCCACCGAACAGATTGCTGATGGTCGGTACACGGAAGACCGTGCCGTATGTAGCTCTGAATTTCAGAGATTCCGTTGCCTGTAATTCAACACCGATCTGATAAGTGGTATCGCCGGCGAATTGATTCCAGTCATCGTAACGCAGACCACCTTTCAGGTAGAGGTTTTGGGTGCCGTTATCCCATACTGGCAGCAGAACCTCGGCGTAGATACCGTTGTTGGTGAGGCTGCCTTCGGTGCCTGCGCCAACGTTGCCGGTCACGGCATCGATCGTCTTGGCGGAATCAGGTGTGAATTTGAACTCCTGCTTCCAGTAACTCCAGCCGACTGCCCAACCCATCTCGCCACCCGGCAAGTTGAAATTGGAACCGGTAAGGCTTGCACCGGCGAGCCGCTGTTTGGTCACATAGGTATCAACCGTGTCAAGTGCGACGTAGTCGAGCATGTCCTGTGTCACCGTTGTAATAGTCGGAACACCGTTTGCGTCAACCGCGCCACCACCGAAAAAGTTAAACGGTACACAGCCATCGATTATGGTGGAAGCATCGTTGATGTCCGTATAACATTCCGGCATTCCGTCACCGTCCATATCAGCAGACGGGCCCCATGCGTTGAATATGCGAGGACCGGAGAACTGGCCGAAATCGTTATCAACACGGCTGCGATAACCTTCGTTGATGTAAACATCCCAGTTCATATCATTGAAGTCACCTTCCAGGCCTGCCGTCCACTGATACTGCGTGATGGACTGGGTAAACCGGCGGGTGGTTTCAATCATGCGCCGACGGCCATCGCGGATAGGTTCGTAGATCAGAGAAGTGCCGTTCGCCGCGTTGTAGGCATCGACCGCCCTGCGCAGGTAGTAGTTATCCTCAGATATACCGGAATAAGCCACTCCATTGAATACGCCGTCATACGCCGGATCCGTCGGTGAGTTGTATGGCATCGGCGCCAGTTCCTGAGCCGACTCGCGGAAGTTGCCTCGAACCTCTGCGAAGAACCGAATGTTGTCGGTGATATCAAAATGAGCTTCCGCAAAGATATTGGTCCGCTCAAACGGTGTCTGAATGTAGTTCACCGGTGCATAGTTATAGGTGCGTCCATCGTGCGGCGTCATCAGACCGACTTCGTAGTCTGCTGATGCTGGCGTACCGATCAGGAAATTGCCCTGAGTGAGAAACGTCAAACGGCTTTCCGGGATACGCGAAGAACCCACGATGTAACAACCACCCTGGGGCGTGCCATCGTATGGTGCCGTTACTTGAGCTTCGCAACCACCGGGGTAGATGAAATAGGAGTTCTGGAAGAAATCCCACTCGGTATCACTTTGATAAGCCTGTTCCTGAGTCACGAACTCTGCACCAAAAACGAAGTTACCGCCGGCGAATTCTGTACCGGAAATCAGTGAGAAGCTGTCTTGCTTGCCTTTGGCGTCAAACCAGTCGGCTGTCTGGATACTGACTTCAATGCCTTCGAAATTACGTCGGGTGATGATGTTGACAACACCTGCAACCGCGTCGGCACCATAGACAGCGGAAGCACCATCTTTCAGGATTTCGACACGTTCGATCATGGTTGCCGGGATGGCCTGGTAATCACCACCATCTACAGGACGTCTGCCGTTGATCAGCGTCAGTGTACGGTTAGGACCCATACCACGAAGATCAATCTGTACGGAACCGTTACCGCCGTTATTGGTGGTGGTTCCGATGGGTGAACCGGACATGGCCGGCATACTTTGAATCAGGCTACCAACATCGGTAATGCCTGCGGCCAGGATATCTTCTCGCGTTAGAATGGTAACCGGGCTTGCGCTATCTATATCAGCACGCCTGATGCGCGAACCTGTTACGACCACTTCCTCGATAGCTGCATCTTCTTCAGCATCTTGTGCGAAAACACTCGGTACAGTCGTTACAGCAATCACGCCTGCGCTTAATCCCAGCGCAAGATGAATTGCCGATTGTAGCTTTGTATTAGTTGACATGGATTTTCCCTCTATTCAGTTGCAAATTTAACTGTTTCTTAACCTTACATATTCGTCGTGCTTTATACCACATTATGAAAGCATGAGTAAACAATTTACGCATGAAAACCGCAGATAATTCGTGCTTCAAGCGGTCCCCGAAGGTTTTGTTGTGTAAATACCACAAAAAGCCAATTAAACCCCCACTCTTTATTTATAAGGTGGTGAACGCTTATTTCAGTATCCATCCATGGCTGACAGCCTTCCGTAACTGGCCCTTAAGCATGTCCCGGGCCGCCTCAGTGGGGTTTTTTTCACGGCGTGAAACCTGTTCGATTTGGCTGGAAAAGTGTTCGCCCGGGGCAGCGTTGAAAGATTGTTCGAGAATCTCCATGGCTTCGCGGTAAATCCGTATCTGCAACATACGGTGTACACGTCGCGGCATATTTTCATCTTCCATGAGAAAATCGTAGTGGGCTTTTATTGCCTGCTTCAATTCAGGCAAACCCTTATTTTCAAGACTGCTGACGGGCAGGACTACAGGGTCCCAGCCGTCTTTACTTTTGTCCCCGCGGAGGGCTCCTTTTCGTAGCAGAACTGCATGTTCTATCTGTGTCCGTGTTTTTCCCGAGCTGCCAAGATCGCTCTTACTCACCACGTGTATATCTGCAATTTCTAAAAGGCCGGATTTCATCGCCTGGATGTCGTCGCCAAGGCCCGGGGCAGAGACGGCAATAATGGTATGAGCCGCCTGCATGATGTCGACCTGGTTCTGGCCGGTTCCGACGGTTTCGATAATAATGGTGCCGAAGCCCGAAGCATCGAGGATATCCGCGGCTCTGAGGGCTGCAAGGGGCAGGCTGCCGGTGCTTTCACGAGTCGCAAAGCTACGGATAAAAACCTGTTCATCAAGCACAAGATCGTTCATGCGAATTCGATCACCAAGCAGGGCTCCGCCGGTGTTTGGGCTGGATGGATCACAGGCAATGATGGCCACTTTCCGTCCCGGGGCCGCAAGTTGTGCTGCCAATTTGTTGATCAGCGTTGACTTGCCGACGCCTGCCGGACCTGTAATACCGAGCAAATGAGCGCGTCCGGTGTGGGGAAATACCCTGTTTTGCACCTCAAGTGCGGGTTCTCCTCCCGCTTCAGCAAGCGTGATCAGGCGGGCCGCAGCAGTAACGTTGCCCTCAATTGCCGATCGAATCAGGTTCTTCAAGGTGTTACTTTTGTGGCCGGGAGTTTTGCGCCACATCCAGTACTTCAAAGAGTAGTTCCCGGTCACCGATGTGGTTGGCCATAAGCAGGATCAGTTTGCAATTGAGAATATTGCTTTCATCAGAACTCAGGCCCTCATGCAGATCAATGAGCCTGGCATAAAAATCGTCAGGATCTTTTATTTGCGGCCCGGTTCGCAATTTTTTACTCATGTTGCCTCCCTGGAGACCGGCTGCATGGTGGCCCGCGCAACCGCATGCCGGATCAATTGAGAATCAAATTGCCGCCATCGTGCAACAAGATGCTGGTCAGGCCGAAACAGATAGCAGGTTCCCGCCTGCCCATCCAGCCTTTGCCTGAGCAAGCTTTTGCAGTCGATCAAAGTTCCTGCGCCTGCATTGCTGTCCAGGCTGACAACAAGGGTTTTGACCGGAATTGTATCTGCTTCAAGGCCTGCTGCCCCGCCAGGCTCTTTTTCCCCATCCTGTGCAAAGTATACAAGGGTAAATTCGTTACCAATCTGTTTCAAAAACCAGCTTTCCTCGCCATTTACGGTCACAGGCGCATCGACGCTGGGAGATCCTGGAACCAACTTGCTGTCGAAAGAGTCGCTGTCCGCGGTGTTTAAACTTGATTTATCCAGAATGCAGGCGACTGACAAGCGACCGCTATTGACAAAGCGGCGGGCGAACTCATAGTCACGGGCCAGTTCCAGTGTGGCATCACGAAAAGCGCGGCTGATCGCGCTTTTTGGCGTGATGAAATCGGTAGCTCGGGTCGAGTTGAGTAAGTTTTCCCTGGCTGCTGTCACCCGCTCATAGTCGTAGGAATCGAGCAGGTTTGGTGGCGCTTTGCCATTCAGGATCAGCGCCAGTTTCCAGCCCAGGTTATCCACGTCCTGGAGCCCGCTATTGGCGCCACGTGCTCCAAAAGGCGATACCAGGTGGGCGGCGTCGCCCACAAAGATGACGCGATTGTGAACAAAGCGGTCCATTTGCCGGCACTGAAAAGTGTAAATACTGACCCATTCGAATTCGAACTCGAAATCCTCGCCCATCATCGCCCGAATCCGCCTGGAAACGTTTTCCGGTTTGAGTTCTTCTTCGCGGTCAATGTCCCAGCCCAGTTGAAAATCGAGCCGCCATATGTTATCCGGCTGCTTGTGTAATAAAGCGGACTGGCCGCGGTTGAACGGCGGATCAAACCAGAACCATCGCTCGGTCGGGAAATCCGCTTTCATCCTGATGTCGGCGATCAGGAAGTGATCCTGGAAAGTCTCGCCTCCGAAATCGAAACCGAGCATTTTACGAATGGGGCTGTGGCTGCCATCCGCTGCAATCACATAATCACAGTCCAGTTTGTAACTTCCTTCGGGCGTGCTGATTGTTACCGTCGCACCTTTGTCTGTCTGGTCGACGGCAGTCACCCTGTTTTCCCAGCGAACCTCCGTAAGCTTACGAGTATCAATTTCGTCTTTCAGGTATTCCTCTACATAATATTGCTGCAAATTGATAAAGCCGGGAAACTGCTGATCCTCCTCGTCCAGCACATTGAAGCCATAAACCGGGTCCTTACTGTCGCCGAAGAAGATTTTTCCCAGGTTCCAGGTCACACCCTTGTCGATCATCGGGTCGCTGCAGCCCAGCCGGTCCAGCACTTCCAGTGTACGCTTTGACCAGCAGATGGCCCTGGACCCGACGCTGACGGTGTTGTCGTCATCGAGAATGATGCTGTGTATTCCCAGGTGATCCAGTTCCAGGCCCATGGCCATGCCGATGGGGCCGGCGCCGACAATCAGTACCGGCAGCTGCAAACGATCACCTGAATCCAGTTCCGGCGGTCGTTTGAAAGGAAAAATCCGGCGAGCATGGGGCATGATCTAACTACAGCTCCGCCTCCAGTGATTGCCACATCTCCGCATCCCTTTCGGCGGTCCAGATACGCGGGTCAACGGTGCCGCCCGCCTCATCAAAAGCACGGCTGATATCAAACGGCAGGCAGTGATCGAAAATAACCCAGTGTCCATAATCCGGTTTCAGACGCTGGTAGGTTTGCGCATAGATTTCATTAAGGGACTTGCCCGCCTCGCGCCCTTGTTTGACTGATTCGAACATGTCACGCAGGAACGATTTTGTGCCTTCTATGGCCTCGACGCAGGATTTTGGAGTGGTCAATGCATCACCACGTCCGGGCACAAGTGCCACCGGCTGCAATTCCGACAGCCGTTCCAGGGTGTGCGGCCAGTCGCTCAGGTAGGCGTCACCGGTGTAAGGCGTTGCGCCAAATTCGACCAGGTCACCACTGAAAAGCACTTTTTCTTTGGGCAGCCAGATCACGGTATCGCCCTTGGTGTGGCCACGGCCGAGTTGCATCAGCCTGACTTCCCGCTTGCCCATCCAGACGGTCATCTCGCCCTTGAACGTTATGGTTGGCCAGGTCAGCCCCGGAACGGACTCAACACCACTGAAAAGGCGGGGAAATCGCTCCAGTTCCGACTTAAAATCCTGCGCGCCACGCTCGACGATCAGGTCATAGGTGTCCTGGCTGGAGATGATCTGTTCTGCCCCGTAGCCTGAAGCTCCCAGTACCCGCACCGCGTGGTAATGACTCATGACTATATATTTAATCGGCTTGTCCGTTACGGTGCGAATTTTCGCGATCACGTCCCGTGCCATGATAGGGGTGGCCTGGGTATCGATGACCATGACCGAATCATCACCGATTACAATGCCGGTGTTCGGGTCGCCCTCTGCTGTGTACGCGTAAAGGCCATCAGCGAGTTCGGTAAATGAAACTTTCTTTTCTTCCAGGTCTGCCTGGGATGCGAATTTTTTTGTCATAAATAATTTCCAGATTTTCTATTCAGTAAATATACACTGACGGGCAAATTCTCAATGAGTTATTGCTCAGGGCAAGGACAATAGCAGAATTGCAGAGAATTTCATTCCGGTTTTTACATTGTTTTATACATTTTTGTGAAAAAAATGATCACAGACAAAGACTGCAGAGATTTGTTCTGGCAAAGTAGCCGGATATACAGAAGCACAGTCTTGACAGCAAGGGAGGATTAAGCTGATGCCCACCAAAAATACCCTATCCAGGCTCTTTGGGAAATCACCATTTAAAGCCTTGCAATCCCATATGCTCGTTGTATTGGAATGCGCCCGGGAAGTAAAACCATTGATCGAGGCTCTGACACGCGGAGACGATGCCCAGGTAAATCAAGCGAAAGATCGTATTTTTGAGCGTGAGGCCGAGGCCGACCGGATTAAGAACGAACTGCGCCTGCACCTGCCGAAGAGTTTATTCATGCCGGTGGACCGCCGGGATCTGCTGGAAGTTTTACACCTGCAGGACACCATAGCGAACACGGCGCAGGATATTGCCGGCTTGCTGGTCGAGCGACAAATGTCTGTGCCTGAATTCATGCACGAACCGCTGATCGCATTGACGAATCGCTGTATCGAAACCTGCGAGCACTCAGCCAGTGTGATTGCGGAACTGGATGAATTACTGGCCACCGGATTTCGTGGTCGCGAGGCGGACAAAGTCGACGCCATGCTTAAAGAACTCAACGACATAGAGGATGAGACTGATGAACTGGGCGCAAACCTGGCCAGGACCCTGTTCGAGCATGAAGACGAGATGAAGCCGGTTTCGGTGATGATGTGGTACCGGCTCATTGAGTGGATCGGTGATCTTGCAGATTATGCAGAAAAAGTAGGTGATCGCCTGCGATTACTGATCGCACAATAGGGAGTAATAGATGGAAATTATTGCTCAATACGGAACGGTCTTTATGGTCCTGGCCATTATTTTTGGCCTGTACATGACCTGGGGTATTGGCGCCAATGATGTCGCCAATGCAATGGGTACCTCCGTAGGTTCCGGTGCCATTACGGTCAAGCAGGCTATATTGATTGCCGCCATATTTGAATTTTCAGGCGCTTTCATCGCCGGTGGAAACGTCACGTCCACGATTCGCAAGGGAATAGTCGATCCCAGCGGTATTGCCGGTCAACCCGAGATCCTTGTATTCGGTATGCTGGCTGCGCTGCTGGCCGCAGGCATATGGCTGATGATTGCCTCCTCCCGTGGCTGGCCCGTTTCCACCACGCATTCCATAGTCGGTGCGCTGATTGGTTTTGCGATTGCAGGAATTGGCCCGGATGCGGTTCACTGGGGTAAGGCCGGGTTCATCCTGGCCAGTTGGCTGGTCTCACCGGCACTGGGCGGTTTCCTTGCTTACATGCTGATGATAAGCATCCGAAAGTTAATTCTGAACACCGATTCACCCTTCGAGAGCGCTCGCAAGTGGGGCCCAGTTTACGTTTTTCTGCTCGGTTTCATTATTTCCCTGGTCACCCTATTCAAGGGGTTGAAACACCTCAACCTGGAATTGTCTGCGTCCATGAGCGTCCTGGCCGCACTGGTTTTTGGCCTGCTCGTGGCTGCACTCGGTTGGGTACTGATCCGCAGAGTCAAGATAGATCCGGAAGCAGACCGTGAGTATCACTTCGCCAGCGTCGAAAAGATTTTCGTACCCATGATGATTTTCTCGGCTTGCTCCATGGCCTTCGCTCATGGTTCCAATGACGTTGCTAACGGAATTGGTCCGCTGGCAGCGGTTGCCAGCGTGATCCGGTCCGGTGGTGAAATGGCACAAGAGTCCGCGCTTCCCTTGTGGATATTGATTTTGGGAGGGGTCGGAATCGTCGTCGGGCTTGCAACCATGGGTTACCGGGTAATGCTGACCATTGGCACGCGCATTACCCAATTGACACCTACCCGCGGTTTCTCCGCTGAACTGGCTGCTGCTGCGACCGTTGTTCTCGCCTCCCGAACGGGATTGCCGGTGTCCACCACTCACATCCTGGTGGGTGCCGTGATCGGTGTAGGCCTGGCCCGCGGTGTTGGCGCCATCGACCTGCGCGTTGTTGGCGGAATCATTGTTTCCTGGGTGGTTACATTGCCCGCAAGTGGAATCCTTGCGGCACTGATCTTTTACATTCTTAAGCGTCTGTTTATCTGATTCGACGGCAGAAAGAGATGCGGGGGGTGAGCGCGCTTATCTACCCGGGTGACAGGCTATTGATTGGGGTCGGAAAGCAACTGTATGGCTGTTTCTGTCCTTAGCCAGGAGCCGCCTGGGGCTCCTGAAAAATTGACATCGATGTTGACTATGTTGCCTGCATCCAGGTCGTTGTCCGGTGACTTGAACTTCAGGCGTATGCTGCCGACAGGGGTGGTTTGAAGCGCAGCAGGTGCACAGTTCAGGCAGTAACCGCTGGCCTGAGTCATATCAACAATAACTTCACTTCCGGTTTCAACACCGGACACGGAGCCAATAGCCCATCTGGGCTGTTGACCGGCATCGTAGTAATACAATATGACGGCCAGGCTCTCCTCTGCACCACTGCCCTGGTCTGCGACGGTTAAACCCCAGCCTGGATCCTCTGAGTTGAACCAGCTGCCGGTAAAATCAGATTCAGGTGTGCCGGCAGAAAACCTGAAAGGCTCCACGCACCACTGGCCTTGCTGGCCGTCCAGGTCAAAATCAAAAATCGCCGTGCTCAGGGCATTGCCGCGGTCGACGCCATCGTTACAGGGGTTTTGGTTTGCATTACTGACCGCGTTGAAATCAATACGGATGGGGCCGCCGGTGTTGGTAACGACCTGCTGGTGAGGTGTGCGTTCGGGATCGTAATCAACCTGGGTTGCAAGTCCGTTAAATACACCGTCAATGTAATCACCCGTGGCTATGTACCACAAAGGTGTGTTGTCCGGGTGATAGGTATACATCAGCAGATACCAGTATTTGCCGCCTCGCTGAAGCTCGAAACCGTGTCCCGAACGGCTTCGGTCCCAATAAAGACCCCGGTAGGGCGGGTCATCGGGGGGTGTCACCACGGTTTGATCAGCTTCTTCAATGGTGAGTTCCTGATCAATTTCCAGGTTGCTGAACCGTTGTACCCACCCACTCGCCGGCCATTCCACTTCAAGCTCGGTCACTTTGGTCGCTGTGCCCAGACCAAAGTGCAGGATGGGCTCGTTGTGGGAATTGTAATTGCTGTTGTTAGTGGCAAAACGAGTTTGGACCAGGCCATCGTCGGTGGTGACTCGTACAATCGCCCCGGTGCCATCCCTGTTGCTGAGCGTGCCTATTAAGCGGACACGAAGCCAGTGACCGGTATCGGTGCTGATGTTTTCGAACAGAAATGGTTGCTCGTTGTTATGGACTACATAAAAATCCAGGTCACCATCTTTGTCGTAGTCAAACACAACCACGCCACGCGTTAATCCAATGGCAAAAACACCGGCTTCGGTCGCAATATCATCCATGCTGCCGCCATTGTTTTGCCATAAACGCAAAATACCGGCGTTGAATTTGTCATCTGCCGTGGTGCCTGCAACATCCATACCGTTGGCCAGGATAAGATCGACATCACCGTCGTTGTCAAAGTCCAGGCTCGATGCCCCCCAACCCCAACCGCCGTCACGAACTCCCCAGGTATCCGTGGCATCTTCAAACAGGCCGAAGCCATCGTTCAGATAGAGCCGGTTGCCACTATCCCCCCAGCGACAACTCGCTTGCCCTTCACATTCCTCATCATCGAATATGGAGCTGACAAACCAATCCAGGTCGCCATCGTTGTCGATGTCCAACAGATCCGAACCCATCCCGTTTTCATCTGTCCCCAAACCGGCAGCCTCGGTTTTTTCAATAAATATGCCATTTCCCTGGTTGTGGTAATAGCGGCTGCTGCCGAAATCAGCAGCGATCAGAATGTCCTGCCAGCCATCCAGGTCAACATCAGCGAACGACGGAGAAAAACCAGAGGTGGGCGCTGTGAGACCGGCGTTGGCCGTATTATCAGTAAAGTATCCCTGGCCGTCGTTGATGAACAGGCGGGTCTGTGTATTGTTGCTGCTGGCAAAGGCTGTCTGCCAGGCAGTAGTGAGCAGATCCAGATCGCCATCGTTGTCGACGTCGCCAAATGCGGCGCTGGTGGCAACATGGTCGTCAATGTCATGCTCGAGGGCGACCTGGCGAGCCTGGGCCTGTTCCTCGAAATGTCCTGACCCGTCATTGATGTAGAGGTAATTCCGGGTCCCGAAGGTCAGCACATACAGGTCCTGGTCGCCGTCGTTGTCAATATCTGCCCACACACAACCGGCCGAAGCGGAATGTAGATCTACGCCCGCCGCAGCGCCCACTTCCTCAAAAGTGCCGTCGCCTTTATTGCGAAACAACTGGTTGGGAAGGTTAATCCGGGTTACATAGAGATCCATCCATCCATCACCGTCGAAATCACCTGCCGCAGCGCCACCGCTCATCATTGCCAGACTACCGACAGCGTCGATAAAGTCACCGCTCAGATCTGCTTGCTGATGGGCCAGGCCGGCTGTTTCAATGGCATTATTGAAACGCACATCCGCGCGCATGGATGCTGGCCAATAAATCAGTATCAGCAGCAAAAAAAGCAGACTTAAGCGTCTGTTCAAAAGTACGGGCATATTATTTTCCGTCCAAGCCGAACGTGGCGGGTACATCTTACTACGAATGTGGGGGGTATGAATTCCCAGAAGCAAGGTTTTAGCCGCTTCGGCGTTCAATTCTTGCACCCAGACCCTGTAACTTTTTCTCCAGGTGATCGTAGCCACGATCAAGGTGATAAATCCGGTTTACCACCGTTTCACCGTTGGCCGCGAGACCCGCGAGAACGAGGCACGCGCTGGCACGGAGGTCGGTTGCCATAACCTGAGCCCCACTCAGTTCTCCGCGGGAGCCATGCACCACCGCCACCTGGGATTTTTGAGTGATGTTGGCTCCCATGCGCAGTAATTCCTGCACGTGCATGAAGCGATTCTCGAAGATCTGCTCTGTGATCACTGATGTTCCGGCGGCCTGTGTCATCAGGGCCATGAACTGGGCCTGTAAATCGGTGGGGAAACCCGGGTGCGGGGCGGTGTCAATATCAACGGTGGTCCATTCAGTACGGGGCTTGACCCGGACCCAGTCTTCACCGGTTTCAAGCTCAAATCCGCTCTCGCGCATCTTGGTAATCAGCGCCTGGAGGTCAGCGGGAACACATTGCTCAACCCGCACATCGCCACCGGTGATTGCGCCTGATATCAGCAAAGTTCCTGCTTCAATGCGGTCGGGAATGACGGTATGTTCGCCGGGGTAGAGCTCATCGACACCTTCGATGGTAATCACACTGCTGCCTTCACCAACAATTTTCGCACCCATGTTCTTTAAGCAATGGGCAAGGTCGACAATTTCAGGCTCCATGGCGGCATTTTCAAGTATCGTTGTGCCTCGGGCCAGCGTAGCCGCCATCATGAGATTTTCGGTGCCGCCTACCGTCACTTTTTCAAAGATGATGCGGTCACCTTTGAGCTTGTCGGTACGTGCAATCACATAGCCGTTTTCGATCTCAATTTCGGCTCCGAGTTGAATCAGGGGCTCAATATGCAGATTGATCGGGCGGGAGCCAATGGCGCATCCTCCGGGCAGACTGACTTTCGCTTGACCGTAACGGGCGAGTAAGGGGCCGAGGCAGAGAATACTGGCGCGCATTTTGCGGACGATGTCATACGGTGCGATGAAGTTATCGGGTTCACGTACCGTTACCTTCAGCGTGTTTCCGTCTTTTTGAGTTTTGCAATTGAGGTGATTGAGCAGCAACGCTGCAGAGTCGATGTCTTTCAGTTGCGGCACATTGTGAACCGCATGCTCGCCTTCAGCGAGCAGTGAGGCAAACAGCAGCGGCAGCGCTGCATTTTTCGACCCGCTGGTCTTCACGCTGCCCGCTAAAGCCTTGCCGCCCTCTATGACGATTACATCCATTGTTTGCTCTTTCGTAAGCTTGTTATTTCAACAGGTGGGAGTTTGAACGATGAAGGAGGGCATGTATATGGCATTTTTCAGTCATTACGGTGGATTCGACCCACGGAGCCGGGGTCATCTTTGGCTCTCTGTATGGTGTGCGGGTTCAGATAAGCGTCCGATATACACTTAAAAATGGAAAAGATGTATCATTGAATGATGAAACAGGTAATTCTGGCCCTATTGATCGTGATTGCAGCGCAGCCTTTGCAGGCTTCATTGTGCGCAATGGATATGGGTCAGGAAGTGCAGCATTCGATGAATGCCGGTGGCGCCGATAGCCATTGCTGCGATCACGAACAGCCGGATTCTACCGATTCATGTGACCCACAAATGCATTGCGGTGCAGCGCCCGCTGGTGTTGCCGTACTGGATGCAGGACCTGATTCCCAATCAGCTCCCGTCGCCGGGTTCCTGTTTTCGTTTAAAAACCGGCCTTTATCATCCAGTTTCGATTCACCGTTGTACCGACCCCCGATCTCCTGATCAAAAATTAATTTCAGATTGGCCCCTGGCTCATTGCCATTGGGTTTTTTGTTGAATTTTATGATTGATTTTATGACGCCTTGCGTTTTACGCCTGGCGGAATAGTGGAGATTAAGATGTACCAGACCCAAAACTACAGGACGTTCCCCGGTGTTTTTGCACCTTTTGTGATGCTGGCAGGAATGACAGCCGTGTTGACTGTACAGGCATCCGAATTGTCGCTTGCTAAAGCGGAGCACCTTGCAGTGGAAACGGACTATACACTGCAGGCCATTGATGCCCGTGGCCAGTCGATGTCGGAACTTGCAGTTGCAAGGGAGCAGTTACCCGATCCAAAACTCAGGTTTGGAATGTTGAACCTGCCGGTTGATACCTTTAACCTGGGCCAGGAAGCGATGACCCAGGTCGTGGTGGGCATCAAGCAGGAATTCCCCCGCGGGCAAACCCGTTCTCTCAGCAGTACCCAGATCAAGAAAGGTGCCCTGCGCAATGAGGAAGAGGCCATGGACCGGCGAGCACGGATTCTTTTGGCCGTCAGGGAAGGGTTTATGGAAATTTTGTTGCAGCAAAAACGGGCGGCCATCCTGGAGCAATCCCTGGTCGTTTTTGCGGATCTGGCACATATAACGGAGGATTACTACGCAACCGGACGCGCCCAGCAGCAGGACGTCATTCGGGCCTCTTTGGAATTTTCTCGCGTCAGGGAACGCCTCAGCAGCGTTCACCAACGTGAGGATCAGGCACGTGCCCGCCTTGCAGAACGTATCGGCCCGGCGGCGTGGGGTGATCTTGAACCAGGCTGGCCCGGGATCAGTCAGCCAAAACCG
>SMVB01108955.1_pt1 | contig 18251 bp, 5 predicted proteins | sample 2456461 | NCBI WGS metagenome assembly SMVB01 (sample SAMN11095934, study PRJNA526329) | marine sediment metagenome | biome: Marine sediment; feature: Surficial sediment; material: Deep marine sediment; isolation source: Hadal surficial sediment | place: Pacific Ocean | collected 2014-05 | depth 0-1...
AACGTTGCGTATTGTCGTAGAGCAACTCGTGCGGATCGCGCATGACGTGCTCCTCGGCCCGCGCCTACAGCGCTGCGGCTAACAGGAGCACCGCGAACAGGGCACCGGCCACTAGCCGCTTCATGCTGCTTCCTTCTCTTCGGACCCCGAAGAGCCTCTTCATGGGGCACCTACACTAAAGGAAGGAGGTGAGCGATTCAGCGAAAAAGTTGGAGCTACTCCGGCGCTATGCCCATGAAGCAGGAATCCCTGTTGACTGCGTAGACACGCTTGCCCTCCCGATTCCTCGGGCGGCTCGAATGATCGACGTTTCGCCGAAGGTGCTGCGAAAACTTCTGGCGGAGCACAATGTCCCGGTGATCGACCTCGGACCACGAAGCAAGAGAATCCTGATCACTGACTTGGTGGATTTTTTGTGGGAACGCCGCCGCGCTGCTAGCGGATCAGCGCCCACCCAAGAGATCTGCCCGAACACGAAGGAGCAGGTCCTCAGAGCACTCCGGGGCTAGGCGGTCATGCTCTTCTGGACGAATTCCTCAAATCCAAAGAAATTCTCCGCTTCTCGAATCTCCGTCTTGCTAGGGATAGTGCGGCGAAGTTCGCGTTTGCCGTAGACCTTGCGAATCATCTCCCCGTCCGAGTGGCCGTAGTGCTGCGAAACCCATTGCTCGGGCACGCCTGCTCGTTTTGCCGCATGCACAAAGCTATGGCGTAGAGCCTTCTGCAAGTACCCCGGCTTTTGCTTCAGGCGTGCTCGACCCAGCGCTGCTAGCAGATACTTTCGGTATGACTCGTAGGGAAACGGTTCACTGGGCCGTGAAGGATTGGGGAACAGCAAGCCTGAGCCACCGCTCGCACGGTGACACTCACGAATCACCGCCCGCAGACCGGGGGTAATGACAGCCGTCCAGGCTACGCCGGGCTTCGTCGCGCCCCACTTGCTGCCCTTACGTTTCCAGGCGCGACCGATGATGAGGTAGTCGTCGGAAACCTCGATACCCTCGATCTCGGGAAACTCTGCTTCGTCCTCGACCAAATCGAATGACAGGCCAGCAACTTCGGCCCAGCGCCATCCGCCGAGAACACATGCGCGGATGAATCGAAATGCGATTTGCTCCTCTCGATCGGGGCCTGAACTGCGACAGACCTTATCGAGCTGAATAAGCTGTTTGACCGTGTAGTGCGGCAGATGTGTTGCCCGCGTTGTGTTCTTCGGCGCGGCAGGCTTCCATGTTCCCTCTAGGAGCACTGCCGGACCCTGGAAGCAGTTGCCGCCCGTCGGCTCCCGTGTCCACTCGATCAACTGATAGAGGGCCGCAAGGCGCTTCTTGAGCATGGGTGTCGATACGTCCCCCGTTTTGCCTTTCGCGGTGTGAGGCTTCAGCATATTCGCCGACCCGCTCTTGGTCAGTCCGGCTACCTCCTCCACGGTGAGATGGCCCATGAGCGAGTTGACCGCCTCGATATTGGCATCGAGATTCAGCGCGGCATGCTCGTCGGTTCCGGTGGTGTTGCCGCGACGGAAGGTCGGTTTGAACTTGGGGATGATCGAGGACAATAGTGGGCTCTTCGACCGCGCACGCCTTCGCGCTGATTTCGAGGCGACCGGTTTCGACGAGCCTCCGACGGCCGGAAGCCCTTCCAAGAGCGTCATATAGGGCTCCGGGTCCCACGGTTCTCCCATCAGCCAGCGCAGATCACCCTTGGCAGCAGCGATGCTCAAGAGCTTGAGTGCGAGGGCGGCGGCGTCCTTTGTCTGGTGTGTTTGTCGCCGACGGTATTGCGTCCCGTCGATCGTCCGATCACCGATGATGATCCGGCCCTCTCGCCGATATGGACTGTCTTTGAGCGGTCTCGCCACGTCCGTCCCCCCCTAACTCATCGGAGGCGAACGTAGTTAAAGCAACTCGAATCCCCAAACCAAGTGCAGCCAGCCCGCTAAGTGCGCGACTGGCTGCATGAATCTTGGAGCGCGAGACCGGGTTCGAACCGGCGACCCTCAGCTTGGGAAGCTGATGATCCCCGTTTCGACCGACATTCGGGTAATCCCCGAGGAGAGAATCCCGTCAGCTCGAACAGCTCACGTATCGCCGGGCGCATACCAGATTGGTGAGGTGATGGCGCGCTCCTGAATCCAGGCAGGTGCACCCTCCGGCGGAGCCACGTTCAGTCGATGTGCATCGAAGGTGCTCCAGCGGCAGGTCGGAATCTGCAGCACGCGCGCATAATAAAAGCCGCGCTGTGTTGCATCGAAGTCCGGGTCCGACCAGGCGGCGGACAACTGGGCGCGACCCCGAGACGCGTCGTAGCTGCAATCGCTGAGATCGGGCGGCTCGACCGTCAGGTCACAACGATGACTCCTCGGATCTGGTGAATTTCCGTCGGCGCAGGCGACGTCATAGACTCGCTCGCGGGCCTCGCCGTCCTGGATCCATGATTTGATGATCTGAATCCTCTCGAGCGGAGCCTCGCGCGGATCGCGCAAGGCCTCGACGAGGAAGGTCAGAGGTGGCGTGGACCTTGCTCCGGAGGATCCGGTCGCGTCGCTGGCGATTTCGCCGCCCATCGGAACCCCCCGTGCGTATCCGCTCGCGGCGATCCCCGATTCGAGGTCGGCGCTCGAGAGATCCCAGCCCCCGAAGAGTCGCACCCGGATACGCGGTCCGGAGGTCGCGAAGACCTCTCGCGCCCGCAGCGCATCGAATAGATCCTCGCGCGTATTCGCCTCGGCCCAGATTCCTGCGAGACCGGCAGCGCTGAAGGGCGAGCCGCTACTCCGGTCTCCGATGTCGAGGTCTGACGACCCGGCCGGCGGTAGGATGCGGGCCTCGGGTGTCCCGTCGACTACGCCGATCTTGCCCGTGAAATTATCCTCTTCGACGGGGCTAGAGGCGTTATGTCCGTCCGAGGCGCCGATCATTCCGAATCGATAGGGATTGAATCCGCCCGTCTCCTCCATGACGAGTCCATTCATGAGTGCGAGCCGCGCATAACTGCCCTCGAGTTTGCTCTTGTCCGAGGGTCTTCCCAGAATCGTGTCGAGGATCTGGAACCTCGCCCACTCGTCCTCGGGCGAGAGCGCGGGATGGGTCTCCGACTGCCCCTTGATCTGAATCACTTCGCTGACCGGTTCGTTCCGAAGACGAATCTCGGCGTAGGCCTCGTCGATCGGCCGGCCGGACTGATCGACCTTCTGGTACATCAAGCCGTTGCTGCCGTTTGCATTGTGCGGGATTGCCAGCACGTCCGACCCCGCTGCTCGCGCCTCGTCCATCCAGGTCCAGAGGTCTTCGGGATTCTGGCTGTCGAAGGTCGAAAAGGGGCGGGCGGGGACTTCCGAGCCGCGGAAGATCACGTTTCGGTGCAGGTTCTGGCCCATCGGCATCGAGGTGTACTCGTAGCCGACAAACGCCGTAAACTCGCCCGGCGCGTTATGTCGATTAGCGAGGTCGACGAGCTGGCGCCAGGTCGAATCGATCACCGCGTCGGGCGCGAGCTCGGGGATGAACGTGTCGCTCGAAATCCCGGCGAAAAGCTGTGCCAGCGCGGCGCCATTGACGCTGGCGTCCGAGCTGAGCAAGCCCTGAATCAGTGGGATCTGGCGGATGGGACTCTGTGGATCCTGAGCCGAGCTCGAAATCCCATATAGTTCGCGTGTTCGGTCAGGGCGATGAAATCCAGCGGCGGCCCCTGCATCTGAATCTGCTCGCCCGAAACATGGTCGATCGCTCCACCGAGAACATAGCGATAGGCGTCCTCGGGCCCGACTCGGACCTGAAAGGCAAAAGCATCCAAGGACCAACTCGTATGAATGTGGAGGTCCCCGAAGAAGGCGTCCTTCATCGGGTTGCGATAGATATTCGAAGCGGAATGCCGGGGCTCATCCGCCACATGCGAGGGGGAAGGACTCTCCTCGGACGCAGTTCCCTCGCTGGCCTCGTTCGCGCCTTCGCACCCGACCAGAAAAACCAGACTTGCCAGTGCAAGGGCCGAGGCCCTCGTCAGGTAACCCTTTCCCATTTTCATTCCTCCTGAATTGCCCGGCACCGACGGATCTGTTGGACACGATCGGGTAAAATTCGTCGAAGCGCCCAGATCGCGGCATACTCTTCGTACTTCCGATTGGGCTGCGCCGCCAGCCCGAGCCGTATTGTTTTGGCCGGCGAGTGAGAGGATTCAGGATGCCCGATCTGATGATCCGACCGGTGACGGCGTGTATCGGTGCCGAGATCAGCGGCATCGATCTCCGCGAAGATCTTCCGCAATCGACCATCGATGCGCTCGAAGCGGCGCTCTACGAGCATCTCGTGCTCTTCTTTCGCGATCAGCCGATCACGATCGAGCAGCAGATCGCTTTCGCCGGTCGCTTCGGAGAACTCGTCGTCCACCCCTTCGGTCCCAAACATCCCGATCATCCCGAGATCATCGTCCTCGACCAGATCGAACCCAAAGGGGAGGGCGCCGACGAATGGCACGCGGACACGACCTTCACGAAGGAGCCGCCGATGGCTTCGGTGCTGCGTGCCGTGAAGCTTCCCGCGCTCGGGGGCGACACGGCCTTTGCGAGCATGATCGCGGCCTACGAAGCGCTCTCTCCCCCGATTCGGGAGTTGATCGATGATCTACGTGCGGTCCATGACATTACGGGGAACGTCGTGCGGGCCAACCGCCATGGCAAGAGTTCACTTTCTCTCGCCGAGGCTCTCGAGATGTCGCCGCCGGTTTCACACCCCATCGTACGCACTCATCCGAAGAGCGGGCGCAAGGCACTCTATGTCTACGGGGTGGCGGTGTCGCGTATCGAGGGGCTGACGGAGCGCGAGAATGAGGCGCTCTTACATTTGTTATGCGAGCATGTGCGTTCGCCGGAATTCCAGTGTCGATTCCACTGGGAGCCGGATTCGATCGCTTTCTGGGACAATCGCGCGGTTCAGCATTGCGGCATCGCCGACTACACCGAGCAGAGGATCATGCATCGAGCGACACTGCGAGGGGACGTGCCGCGATGATCGATGAGACTGGGCCGCGCGCCGTAGAGTCGTTGCGGCGCCCAGGGCCCGCTCGACGCCCGACATGGTCGCTGGGAAGTTACGCGAGGACGGGCTGCGAGGAAGGCCGCTAGAACGTACCGATCATGTTCAAGAAGACGCCGTGGTGGTCGTAGCTCAGATCGGTCAGGTCTTCTGAAAAGTCGGTGAAGTTGTAGCCGAGCCCGACCTTGAAATGTTCGCCGAAATAGCGATAGAGCGTGAACAGGGCGCCGGCGCGGCGCTCGTCCAGATCCGGAAGGTCGAGCATTCGACCTTCGAGGGAACTCTCCCAATGCTCGAGGAATCGCCAATCGGTGCGCAGAATGTAGAGATGCGCATCGTTGTCGAAGAAGTCCGTGTTCTCCCGCTCGAGGCTGACCGAGCTGAGACGATACGCGTATTTCCCGCCGATCGTCCAATCGTCCGTCAGGTCGTAGGTCAGGTCGATCGAGGCGATATGGCTCCGCTGGATGAATTCCGCCGACGTTCCGTTCTGCCCGACCTGGTCGCTCGAGGGGACGTTGTAGAAATAGGTGTACTTGACGAGCGCATCGAAGCGATCGTGGGCGATGGGCCGGTAAGCGTATCCGATGACGGCCTCCATGAAGCCGCCATCGAAGAAGTCGCCCTGTGAGCTGTCGCTGGTGGCGTAGTTGAATTTTGCCAGCAGACGCCCGTCTTCGTTCACCTGATATTTCAGATTGTTGCGCAGGAGCCAGGTGGTCCGGTCTGATTTCGAGCCGTCAGATTGTTCATTCTTGCTGAAGATGTACTCGAATCCGCTCGAAATACTCAGCCCATTGAAGTGGTACCCGACGCTCAGCCCGCCGGCGCGTCGGTCGGTGTCGGCGTTCGTTCGGCGATCACTGGTCTTTCCGTCCTCCCAGTTGACGCCCAGCGTCCAGCGTTCGTTCGGCGTCCAGTCGATCCCCATGGATCGCGTGAGACCCGTTACGGCGGCGTGCTGATATTGATTCTCGACGTAGACACTCGCGCTGTCCGAGAGTCGAGAGCGGGTTCCGGCTGTCAGACTGCCGCGACGTTCATGAAGTCCGTCGTAACCGCGTTCGTTGTCGAGCGCGTAGTTCAGATACAGCTTGGTTCGCTCGCTACGTTGGTAGGTCGATCCGAGCTGGGCGGAGGTACCGATGTCTCCGTACGAGACTTCACCATCGACGGCTAGTTTGTCGTTGATACGAAAGGCGCCGCCGATGCCGCCTCGATTGTTTTCTTCCCGGTCGCGGGTGGAATGAACGGTTGCCTGTCCGAAGGCATAGGCCTTCCAGTTGCCCTTCGAATCGAAGTCGACCTGCACGACCGCATCGGTCCGGTCACCCACTTGCTGGGTGAGAGCGACGAGCGTGGCGTCATCGTCTCGCTCGTCGTGTCGGACACCGGTTTCGATGCCCCAATTCTCGGTCAGCTGGTAACTGGCATTGACTTCGATGGTCGTCGTTTCGAGGCCGCGATCCTGAACGACGCGATCGCCCTTGGCGAGGACCTCGATCGAGTCCGTGATCGGAAGCCGTACGACACCGCCGTATTGATCCGTTTCGGTCTGGGTGTTGAGCCCCGGGGCCGAATAGCCGGCCTCGAGCCGTTGACCGTAGAGACTCAGCTGACCTTCCAACCCGGTCCACCAATCGGAGAACTCGACGCTGAGATCCGCGCGAAAACCGAAGGCATCCTGGGTCTGTGATGCGCCGGCGAGGGGGTCCTCGAAGCTGAAGCCGCCATCGTCTGAGAGGAGCGACGTAGAAACGAGTCCATCGCTGCGGCTCACTTGGAATTTGATCCAGGATCCGGTGCTTTTTCGGAGGGTCAGGTCGGCGGCGTAGAGGCTGCTTTCCGGCCCACCATCTTCATTGGTGCGACTGGCGGTGGCGCCGAGCTTCATGTAGTCGGTCAGCCAGGCGTGGGCCTGTCCACCGAGATTCAGGGTATCGATTTCGTCGAATCCGGGTGTGTATTCGTACTGCACGACGAGTACGACGTCGTTTCCGCTCAGTCCATCGCTGCGCACGAGCAGGCGGTCGTCTGCGATCGCCGAAAGGGGCTGGGACAAGAGTACGCGGCCCTGGAGGTAGTCGATGTCGTAATCGAGCTCGGGCTGCAGCGTCACGACCTCGCTCACGAGTCCGGAGACCTTGTCCCGAATCTCGATGCGCAGTCGTTCCGAGCCGATCAGGAGATCCTGTCGCTTCAGGAAGTAGACGGAGCCGCCGGTCCCACGGAATTCCTCCCGGCTGGGAATGGTTCCCGGATCCGCCGCGAATCCGTCGAACGCGAAGCGACGGTCGCCGAAGGGGGTCGTCGCATCGGATTGGTAGCGAGCGTTGGCGCCGTAGAGTCCACGTTCGACCAGGGCGAGTTCGTTGTCGCCATAACGGACTATGAAATTACCCCAGAGGAGGTGGTCGTCGCCCTTGTTGAGTTTGAGAAAGAACTTGCCCAGCGTGGGAGTGAGTTCTTCGACGCTGCTCTCGTCGCCGAAGGTCGGGTAGTGGTAGTCGGGGTCCAATCGCCGGAAGAGCGAATCGGGCGACTTGTCGAGAAAATTCGAGAACAGGTCCTCGACCGCTCCCTCCCGTGTGTCCGCGCTGGCGGTGAGTTTCCAGTCCTCACCCCATTTCCCGTTCAAGAAGAAGGCGAGTCGACCATCCGCAAAGGAATCGAGTTTGGTGGCGTTGTTGCCGTCGAGGCCGTTCGAGGAGTCGCCGCTTATGTCCTGAGAGAATGTGAGGTCTGCGAGACCGACGAAGAACCAATCGTTTCGCGCAAGCTCGAGATCACGCAGAAAGAGTTCGCCATTGCCCTCATCGTCAAGCACGGCGACTTCGACCGTATGCACTCCCGCCGGTAGGATCGCCTCCCCGACGAAATTCCCATGCTCGTCCACGGGGAGTTCGGTGCCGGCGAGCCAGACAGAGTGGTTCGGCGGAATGCCGCTGCCGCGGACCTGGACAGCGCCAGAGCTGCCGAGCGGGATGTTATGGACGGACGGCTCGCTCTCGCCGTATCCCGCCAGCAGGGCGTCGTTGCGACCGGTGCCCGCATCGGCGTTCTGGGAACCATACGCGCCCGAGGTGTCGGCGGTATCGGAGGCATCAGAGGTATCGGATGTACCGAGGGTGCCCTCGGTGTCGGAGGTGACGTCGCGGACGACAGCGGCGTCGACTTCCCGATGCGGCTCGGAAGACCCGGTCGTCCGATCCGGAGTGAGCCACAGCGATTGCGGCGCCGTCTCGTCGAAGAGCCCGTTCTCGCCGTAGACGCGCAGCACGAATTTGATCGGCCGAAGCGGTGATCCCACGTTTCCGAGTGTCGGATGCCACTGCGCAATTCCCCGGCGGCCGACCTTCGCTATGGCCAGCGGATCCGAGCGAAGCGATTGGTCGAGTTCGAAGATGCGGATTTCCGCCCGCTCGATGTAGTGTGGATAGTTGTTGTACATCCGGAAGCGTACGGGTTGGCCCCTGCCGTCGGCGATCGTGGCCGGTTCCGCGGTTACGCTCAGGCGCCGCTCCGACGCGAGGTCGTCGAAGCGGAATACGATATCGGTGTCGTCGAGCGCCACGTCGGTACAGCGCTGGATGTCTGCGGAGCTTCGCCCGGGATCGTCGATCGGCTCGCCGTCGACGGTGATCCGCATGAGATTGAGGGCGAGTGGATTCTGGGGTCGGAGCTCGCGGGTAATCTCGGTGATTTCGATTCCGTCGTAGTCATCCATGACGGCAAGCTCGTCGTAGACCACTTGCACGATCACGTGGGAGGTGTCGCCCTGGAGGAAGCCGCCGTTCACGATGTCGTCGGAATGGATGAAGCCGCGTCCCTCGTGTTCGACCTGGGAGTCGCTCAACTCGAGTTGGCTCTGGAGGCGTTCCATCGTGCGGCGTGCACGGGCGGCGGATAAACCGATGTCGTCGCCGTACACGTCGGCCACTCGGCGCGAGAGTCGTTCGTTCCGGGTATATCCGATGAACCGGAGCCGAACGCGGTCCTCGTCAGCAAGATTCTCCATCGCCCGACGCAACTGGTCTGGAAAGGTCGACGGAATCTGCGCTTCGCCGTCGGAGATCATCAAGGGTTCGAGTCGTCCCCAAGGCGGATCGTAGACTCGCGTCACGGTTTCGGCGTCGGCGGGATCGGGGCAGATCTGGAACTCATCCTCGAGTTCGAGCAGCGGGTCATCGTGCCAGAATTCGACCTCGATGCGGCGATTGAGCGCGCGGCCGCGAGGCGTCGCGTTGGAGGCGACGGGCCGCGCCGCGCCGCGCCCGTCGCTCGCAATCGCTGACGTTGTCAGACCCAGGGCGTCCTTCACTTCGAGGGAGACGCGATGTGCACGGGCCTTCGAGATCGCTAAGTGGGTTCCGTAGATCCGCGCGGCACGACCGGTGAGGGGTACGTCATCGGTATGTGCGATGAACTTGACCGTTACGTTCTGCTTATCACGCAAGTTGAAGAACGCTTCCTGGATCTGTCTTAGAAAATCGTCGGGCAGGTCGACGAGTTCGTCGCCGTAGTCGAGGGGTGGAATCAGATTCTTGATACGGGCGCGCCGTTCGTGGCCTTCGCGATAACGAAGCTTGCAGACGGTCTCGGTGCGACAGACCTTGAATCGCTTGATCTCCTGGGAAATCACGACCTCTTCGATCTTCGTCCGCTCGCCGACTTCGTCGTACCAGACTTCGACCTCGACGCGGCGATTGAGCGCGCGGCCTTCGGCCGTTGAGTTTGAGCCGATCGGTTTGGAATCCCCCGCCCAGGCGAACGAAATCGATTCCGGGGGAAGGGCCAACGCGACCTGGAGAAACTCGGCGACTTCGCCTGCCCGTTCTCGCGAAAGTCCCTCGTTGTCGCCGAAGAGTTGGCTGAGCCGTGCCGAGAGTGCCTGGTTATCCGAGTGTCCGATCATATGGAGCCGCACGTTTTCGAGGCCCTGCATATCGTCGAGAACGGTTCGAAGCTTCGCGACATATTCAGGGGAGATATTGACCACCCCCGACTCGAAGTGAATGGGAGGCACGACCTTGGTCAGCTTGATCGTCTCGATCTCGAGGGCCGTGACTTCGCGCTCCTCGAGGCGGTCGCCGAGTTGAGCCGACAGGACCTCCGGATCCATGGTCCACTCGGTCACATCCGAATCGATCGGGAGATGTCGCTCGCCAGACTGCCCGGAAGGCGGTGCAGTGAGGCCTGGGGGTCCCGCGCCGACCGGGGGAAGGCGGTTCTCGAGGGAGCTGGTCGGTCCGATGGGCTGGGGTTTCGTGGGCCCACCATTGCGCCAATAGATCTCGATCTCCACCGTGAGGGGCTGCCCACCGCGCTTTTTCCATTGGTTGCGAATCTCTCGCTCGATCGCCTTGAGGCGCTGCTTGACGAGATCCGGATCCTCGATGTCTGCGAGATAGGACAATCGCAGGATCGCTTCAGCCTTCTCGAGCTCGTCGATCAGCAGACCGATGCGCGGCTTCCACTGCGCGCGCATTTCAGTCGAGCCCGGCTCGAAGACGGCATCAGCCATGTCGAGGCCGATCACGCGATGGATCGAGGCGCCGAACTTGAAGCGCAGCACCTTACCGCGTGTGGCTCTCTTGACCTGGGTCTGTCGTGTCGACATCCGGTAGCCACTGGGCAAGCTGCGGTCGTCGAGTTTCAGGACGAAGTTGCTTCCGCGGGTTTCGTTGGGCACGATCGCACAGGTTATGTGGAAGCGTCCGTGCCGGTCCGTATTGACGGCGAGCCCGCGAACGCTCATCAGACGTACGCCCGGAAGTCCGAGTTCGCCTTCGTCCTGCACTCCGTCTCGATTCCGATCGTCGAAGACCTTACCGATCACGTCGGTACAGTCGAAGGTCAGATCGGGAACGACTCGAACGGTGGCTGTGGCAACGCCCGAGAAAGCCAGGCCCGTGCCACTATTGAAAGCCTGCGCGCGATTCACGAACTCGCCTTCGGTCACACCCGCACCGACCGCGAGCAAGAGCACGACGGTGCGGCGCGACAGCGGCGGGAGATCACCGATCGGCCAGATCAGTTCGCGACCATTGATCGTCGGCTCGGTTTCGACGCCATCGAGGCGTGCGGATCCCTCGATGTACCGGAAGCCAGCCGGATAGACGTCTCTCAAGCTGAGATCCACCAGCGGGGCGCCGAGCAGATTGTTGAAGGTGATCGTGTAGGGGACGAGATCGCCGCGGCTCACATTGATCGCAGGGGTCGTCTTCGTGATCGCGACCGCCCCACCGAGTACGGGGTCGAGCGGAATGTGATTGTTGAAGGCCTGGCTCGAGCCAACGCCCAGCGTATCGTCGAGTCTCAGATACAGGTGGTAGCCGGCGCTGCCCGGCGCCACTGCGGGCGTGGGTGCGAACTCGGAGGTCTGGATCTCGCAATGTTGTGCGGTCGCCGGAATGGCATCCGCTCCCGCACCAGGGCAGGCAGGAACTGCGAATGGAGCGGCGAGAGGATCGTTGAAATCGATCAGCGGCGGAATGATCTGGGAGACGCCCGTGGCGAAGCCAGTGCCGGGCGGCACGACCTCGACCACGTAGTCGCCGGGACTCGGGCAACTCGCGTCCGAGAAGTTGAGATGGAATTTGTAATAGCCGTCACTGCCGGTGATCTGGCCCTGCTGGTTCGGATCATCGAAACAGGCTGAAGAGACGGGCGTCAGGCTGGTGGCATCGAGAAGACTGAGCCTCGCGCCGGAAACGGGCGTGCGCAGCAGGGATTCGTATACGACGCCCTGGGGATCGATCGGCAAGTTCAAGTCCTGCAGATTGCTACCCGGCCCGATCAAGAGAACCGAGATCGACTGCAGGCCGTCGGTGAAGGCGGATTCGGTGCGGCCGAGCGCGGCGCTATTGGCCCCAGCATCCGGGGCCCGGAAACGGATCTCGTAGGCGTCCCCGTTCAGGTCATTCGGCGCGATCCCGGTCATCTGGTAGGCACCGCTCGAGTCGGTCAAGACCGATTGGACCGGCTGTCCGTTCCGATAGAGCTCGACGATCCAGCCCGTCAGGGCAAGCTCTGCGCCACTCTGGAGTCGGTTGAAGTCGGCGTCATGCCAGAGGGCGCCGCTCAAGGCGCCCACGCCGGGTACGCCGCCAATTGCGAGGGTCACGCTGACACTCTCGGTTTGTGCGGGCGTATTCCAGGTGACGACGCCCGTGTTCGTGACCGGGGTGCCGATTGCGAGGCCGCCCGCGATGTCGGCTCGGAAGCGCAGCACGGCAGTGGCGCCCGGCGGGAGCGGTCCGTACAGGGCAGACCAGTCGCCTGTAATCACGGAGCCCAGCACGCTGATGCCGGCGGGTAGCCCGCCTAGCGTCGCCGAGCCGGGTACGAGCGTGAGCTGTCCCGGAAACGGAGCGTCGAGGTCGTCGGTGATCACCACGCTCTGGGCATCGACGGTGGCCAGGTTCGTCACACGCACTTCGTATTCGAGTTGGCTACCCGTAAGTGCCGGGCCACCGCCCACGACGGCAACGCTCTTCGTGATGGCGAGAGCCTGTGCGTCGCCGACGACGACGACGGTCGGCTCGGGACCGGTCGACGGGTTGCCATCACCGTCGGTCAGCAGGTTCGTCGCCTCGGTCGTGTTCACGACAGCCTGGTTGCTGATCAGCGTGCCCGACGCGACACCCGCGTTCACCAGTAGATCGAACTCGATCACCGCGCTCTCGCCCGGCGTGAGTACCCCGCCACCCGCCGGCGGCAGGGGAGGCGTCTGGTCGGACGAAGCGATCGGGATGCCCGCGGCCAGCGGCGAGCCGCCACCGTCCGGGACACCGACCGGCAGGCCATTCAGCAGCAGCGAGTCCGCAACCCAGGTCGTGTTCGCCGGTACGGCATCCACGAGCGTGGCGGCCGTCGCAGGCACGGTGCCGTCGTTGTAGACGCTGATCGTATAATGAAGCACGTCGCCCGGATCGACCTGCCCGAGCGTATTGCCATCGACGCCGATCACGACCTGCTTCGGAGCGAAGAGCAACGGCGCGTTTCCCACGACATCGCGCGTCGGATCGTCCGCCGTCGTTGTCCCCGGGTCGTCGGAGGGCTGATCGACGACTCCACTGGTCACGGCACTGACGAAGGCCTGATTCGAGATGATCGTGCCGTCGGCGGCGGTCGGGTCGACGAGTACATTGAAGCTGAGCGTCGCGATCTGATTCCCCGTGGCGCTCATCGCGCCCGGCGTGGGATCGCTCGGAGCATTGATCAAGATCCCCAGGGCCAGCGGCAGTTGGCCCCCTGCGCCGTCGGCGACGATCGTCCCATTAAGGGTAGTCGTGCCCGCGATGTAGGTCGTATTCACGGGCAGCGTGTCACGAAGCGTGGAGTCCGTGGCGGCGGCTGTACCGATATTCTCGACCGTGATCGTGTAGCGCATTCGTTCGCCGGCCAGCAGCAGGTTCGGATCGCCCTCCAGGTAGGTGGAGGTCTTCAGGATCTGGAAGGTCGAGGCCGAGAGGATCGGGACGACGGTCGGATCCTCATCGCCCGACACCAGCGGATCGGCCGGGCCGTTGAGCACGGGATCGTCGCTCAGGGCGAAGGGGGTGTCGGCGACGCGCAGCTCGGATTGGTTGGTCGCGAGGGTGCCGGCCGGGAGTACAGCGGCGAGCTGGACTTCGAACTCGACGACCACGACGTCGCCCAGGTTGAAGAGGCCGAGATTGCGGACGTTGAGGATGCCGCTTCCGGCGGCACCGCCGAACGAGTTCGTGGGTGTGGTATCCGCGCCCGCCGGCGCACTCGTGACGACGAGGGTTCCGGGTTCGAAGACGGCGGTCGGGTTCAGCGCGTCGAGCTCGTCGAATAGCGCGAAGTCGTTTGGCCCGGTGGTGGCCAGGTTCTCGACGCGAAGCGTGTAGCGGAGCGTATCGCCGGGCGTCGCACTCGTGGCCGGGGACTCGCCTGTCGTGACGTTCACGACCGTCTTCTCGAAGATGACCTCAGGGAGCGATGTTGCGACCGTGTGCGCGTCCTCGTGGTCGAGCGTTCCGGCCGTGCCGTCGGTCAGGACGCGTGAAAACGTGCGGACGTCGCCACCCGTCATCGGGTCCGTTTCGTCGGCACTCTTCCACTCGGTTGCGCCCGCGACGTTGGTCAACACCACACCATCCTGTGTATCGGCGTCGAGCTGCGTCTCGTAGGAGACGATCAGCCGCTCGGTCGCGCCGACGACGCCGGCTGCGGAGAGGATCGTGATGTCGAAGTCGCAGTCGGGCGCCGGTCGGAAGCCCACGGCGTAATCCGTACCCTGAGCCAGGACACCCGAGACCGGGGTCGTTCCGTCGGCTTCGAAGACCTGCACTGACAGCACCGTCGGCGCGACATCGCACAGGCCGCCAGTCGCCCCATCCGGGAGCAGGTCGGCGAGCTTCAGGCTCCAGGCCGGAGCGGTGCCGGTGTTCTGGGCGTTGAGCATGAAGACGTCCGGAGTACCGACCGCCATGGCGACCGGGCCGCTCTTTTCGAGCGTGAAGTCATCCGGGCCGACGATGGTCATGGGACCCGTCGTGCCCGGCAGGCCCGGCAGCTGATTGATATCGATGCCGTCGATCGGGTTGTAGAGGTATGACGCCGTATTCGAGAAAGCGAGGCCCGTGATGTTGATCAGCGTGTCTTCGAGCACCACCGTCACCTCGATCACGACCTGCTCGCCAGCCGGAATGTCGATGCCGATCGCTGGATCCTCGATCACGACATTCGTCGACGTGCCCGTGTTCACCGGAGTCCAGGGCCCCGAACCAGAGATCTTCGTGACGTCGACGAAACGCAGGTCGGCGGCCGAAGCGGTCAGGTCATCCGTGATCTGGACGTCGTAGAGATCGAAGGGGTGGGGCGTCTCCGGGACGGTGATGCGGTATTGGAAGCGCTCGCCGACCGATGCCGTCGCCTGGGTGTTGGCCTTGATCAGCGGCGGGGCGGGTACGCTGGCGATGACGACACGCGTGGGGTCCTCGTCCCCGACGACATCTGGATCGGCCTGTCCGTTGACGTTGGGGTCGTCGCTGTCGGCGATCTGTACGGGATTGAGCAGGTCGGCCTGGTTCGTGAGGACCAGGCCGTCCGCGAGCCCGGCGGCCACGGTGATGTCGAACTGGATCAGGATTTCGCTGTTCGCGGGAACGTTCAGGTTGCGAATGTCGACGATGCCGGCACCGTTGGTTCCGCCATTGGGGTCGGTGTTGCTGGTGTCCGCACCGGGTGGAACGGTGCCGGCAACGAGCGCAAGGGTTCCCGAGTCGAAGACCGCCGTGGCGTTGAGAACGCCCAGATCGTCGAAGAACGTGAAGCCGTTCAACGCGCTGTCGGTCGTCTGCAAGCGAAGGCTGTAGCGGAGCGCGTCGCCGGGAGCGGCGGTCGAAGCGGGGTTCGCTCCGCTGGTGAGGTTCTCGACGCTCTTCTCGAAGAAGAAGCCGGTCAGCGCCGTCGTGACCGTGTGTGCGTCCTCGTGATCGAGCGTTCCGACCGTGCCGTTGCTGAGCGTGCGCACGAAGGCCGTGCGATTGGGGTTGCTGGCGTCGCCGTTGAACCACTCGGTCGCGCCCGCCACGTTGGTGAGTGCAGTGCTGTCCTGGGTGTCGGGGTCGAGCTGGGTCCGGTAGGTGATGATCAGCCGTTCATTCGGACTGATCGTGGCGTCGCTCGAGACCATGCGGAGAGTGAGTTCACAGGTCGGCGCCCCGACATAGGAGAGGGAATAGTCGCCGGCGCTCAGCGAGCCCTTGCCCGGAACCGGTGTGACACCGTCGGCCGCGAAGACCTGGGCGCTGAGCACGCTGGGCGTCGTGTCGCACATGCCGCCGCCGACACCATCTGGGAGCCGATCGACGATCGTCGTGTTCCAGGCATCGGTCGTGCCACTATTCTGGACGTCGAGGGTGAAGTCTCCCGAGGCGCCCAGGTTCAGGGTCGCGGGGCCCGTCTTCGTGAATACGAGTTCGGGGGCCGCGATCGTGAGCGGTGGAGTGATGCCCCACTCGCCGGGGAGGGGGCTGTAGAAGACGCCGTCGATGAGTCTTCCGAAGTCCCACTTTCCGGTGTTGATGAACTGTGTCCCGACTACGTTCCCAGGCGAGGCGTCGAGCACGACGGTGAGCTCGATGATGATCTGCTCACCGGCCGTGACGATCGAAAAATTTTCGAAGGTGAGCAGGCCGCCAACGTTCGAGAACGTATGCGGTACGGGCGCGCCGCTGCTCTCCAGATAGGCCACGTGACTCACGTAGGTGAGATCCGCGCCCGTCTCATTGAGATTGTCCGTCAGCCTGATGCTGTGAAGGTCGTTGGGCGAGCCGAAATTGTTGATGACCGTACCCGTCGCCGGGTCGAAGAGGACGGGCATCGTCAGCGTATAGGTAAACGGGACCCCAATGGCGGCCGTGGTCTGGCCCGTCGGGTTCTGCTTGTCAATCTTCTCGACGGGGATCAGGAGATTCTGGCAGTCGTCCTGGATCTGGGTCGACGAGCCGTTGGTGAACCAGATGATGTGACCGGCGACGATATTGCACGCCATCTGGCCGGTGTGAACGACGTTGTCGAAGACGACGAGCCATCTCTCATCCGTCTGTCCAGGCTGGGTCTTGAAGCTGAAATTGGTGTCCAGCGGGTTCGACGCCGGGAAGTTTCGGATCGTACAGTCCCGATCAATCTGGATCTGGGAAGGGGCGATGTCACCCGCGAAGCCGTCGAGGACGCCATTGGGGAAGTCAGAGCAGTCCGCCGCTTCGGCCGAAGAGGCCGCGCCAAGAATCAGCACGAGGGTGCATAGCAGGAGCCCTATCCGGCTACCTCCACCCTTCACACTGATTCGACCCGCTCGGATCAACTTGTCTCCCCTACCCACTGTGGGGGCGACGCTGTCGTCAATACGGGCCGCGGCAGTCCGACCCTCGGACTGGATTCCGGCGGTCCCGCTGTCATGGGGCGCGATGCCCTTTAGACCGGTGACTTTGCGTCACCACCTCTCGGTGGCTTTGCCTTTATCTGAATCTGTGCGAGCCATTGGCTCGCTATGTCTTGGTCAGGACTCTGACCCTTTACGCGTACTCCCCCTGCTAAGTGGCCGGCAGGAAGTCGATTGGATAGATGATCGTGACGGCTGAAACTCCTTCCTTCGCACCGAAGTCGAAGGTTCGAACCCGAGAGACTATGTTTTTGGATAGCGCTGGCGACTTCATGTTGGTCGACTTCATTTCGCACATCGAGACGCTGCCATCGGGCTCGATCGTCATGCGCAGGACCATCTGGCCCTTGAGCGTGGGATTCTTGCGAAGCGCTCGGTTATAGAGTCGGTAGAGTGCGGATTTGTGGCGATCGAAAACGATCTGGATTTCTTCGTCGGTTCGGCCGAGGCCGGGGCCGCCGCCCGAGAGCGGCCGATCCGTCCCATTGCCCGTGCCGATCGAACTCGTCGCGCGCGCGACCGCGACACCGCCGAGCTCATTGCCCGATCCCCCCGTGTCTCTGCTGAGCGCGGCGACGTTGATCCCCCCGCTGCTGCTGGCCGCCTGGCTGGTGACCATCGATCGCTCGGGCAGGCCACTCGTGGCTTCGCCCGATCTATTGATGCGAGCGTTCGAGCCCAGTCGAACGACGTCCGGAGTATTCGCCAGGTGAGAGAACTTTTCGCGGAAAGCCAGGATGCCCTTCGACTCCACCTTGGCTTTTTTGGCCGGTGCGGGCGCATTCTCGGGGACCAACTGATCCGCAATCAGCGGCTCTTTTTCTTCGACGGGCGTGGGCTCGTCGCTCTCGATCGGCTGGGATTCCTCGATCGCGACGACGGGCGGTGGCGGTAACTCCTCGCGGATGAGGCGTGTGAGCCGCTCTTGCTCCTCGAGTATCTGCCAGCGTTCGGGAAGGGGAATGTCGATGAGCGGCAGCAGGAGGCAGAGCAACAGGCTCATGAACAGGGTTGCGGCAAGTGCCTTTCGAAATCGCCAATCGTCCTCGCCACCGGTTTCCCACGGCATGACCGAGAACCGGACTGGCAACTTGACGATGTCACGTTCGATTTCCCACTCGAGTTTGCGGAGCTCCTCGAGACGTTCCGCTTCGAGGATGTCTCCGGCGATGAGATCGGTGCTGTCCTCATGCAGCTGGATCTCGTCGAAGAGGGCTTGACGTCTCTCTTCGATTTGGTCGAGGCGTTTCTCGAATTCGGCGACCCGGCTGCGAACGAGGCGGAGATGATCGCCACTA
>SMVB01295593.1_pt1 | contig 18235 bp, 17 predicted proteins | sample 2456461 | NCBI WGS metagenome assembly SMVB01 (sample SAMN11095934, study PRJNA526329) | marine sediment metagenome | biome: Marine sediment; feature: Surficial sediment; material: Deep marine sediment; isolation source: Hadal surficial sediment | place: Pacific Ocean | collected 2014-05 | depth...
AGTGGTGGAGCCGGCGGGGATCGAACCCGCGACCTCTTGAATGCCATTCAAGCACTCTCCCAACTGAGCTACGGCCCCAACGGGAGGCCGATCCTACCGAGGGGCTGGGCCCCTGTCAAAGCACGAACCAGGTCAGGATGGGTCTTGCGTACGTTCGAGGACGGCCGGGTGAGGCGGGAAGTCCGACTTGCGTGGTATGCTGCGCGGCCGCTGCCGGAGTGGTGAAATTGGTAGACGCAGGGGACTCAAAATCCCCCGGCCGCAAGGCCATGCGGGTTCGATTCCCGCCTCCGGCACCACCGCCATCCTCAAGAGCGGTTGTGCTTGGGCTGTCGTCGCGCCCAGATTGACTATCGAGCTTCCTCGATTGCTTTACCGCTTCGATCGGGAGTCGTGAATCACTCCTCCGCCGACGCCGCATTATTGGTGTGGGCGGCCAATCGTCTGGGCACACGCGTTACTCTTGTGGGTCCCCAGCTGGAGTGCATTCCGATGACGGACCGTTCCGCAGCGCCCCTTCGCCCGGATCAATTCGACCGCTACCGGCGACATTTGTCGCTGCCGCAAATAGGGCTCGAAGGGCAGCGGCGGCTGCTCGACAGCTCGGTCCTGGTGATCGGTGTCGGCGGTCTGGGTTGCCCGCTGACGCAATATCTCGCGGCGGCCGGTGTCGGGACGATCGGCTTGATCGACGATGATGTGGTCGATGCGTCGAATCTCCAGCGACAGATTCTGTACTCGACCGCGGATGTGGGTCGGCCGAAGGTCGAGGTGGCGAAGGAGCGGCTCGAGGGCTTGAACCCCGACGTGACGGTTCGCGCGATACAGACGCGACTCGATTCGAGCAATGCCCTCGAACTCTTTGCCGATTACGACGTGATCGTCGACGGCACCGACAATTTCCCGACCCGTTACCTGACGAACGACGCCTGCGTCCTGCTCGGGAAACCGAACGTGCACGGGTCGATCTTCCAATTCGAGGGTCAGGCGAGTGTTTTCGATGCGAGGAGTGGGCCTTGTTATCGATGTCTCTATCCGGAGCCGCCGCCGCCTGGGGCTGTGCCCTCGTGCGCGGAGGGGGGGGTGCTCGGCATCCTGCCCGGGACGGTGGCACTCGTGCAGGCGACGGAGACCTTGAAGTTGTTGACGGGAATCGGGCAGACGCTGTCCGGTCGTCTGCTGCATTACGACGCGCTCGAGATGAGCTGGCGTGAGTTCAAGCTGCGGAAGGATCCGGATTGTCCGGTCTGCGGTGAGAATCCGACGCTTCGGGAATTGATCGACTACGAGGGGTTTTGCGGAATGCCGGCGCGTGAAGGCGAAGCGACCGATGAGATCCGGCAGTGTTCTGCGAGTGCGTACGACGTTCGGCGCAGGGGCGGCGAGACGATTCTCCTGCTCGACGTGCGGGAGGCCGGCGAGGTCGAGACGGCAAGGATCGAGGGGTCACGCTGGATTCCGCTCGCCGAATTGGAGGCTCGGATCGGCGAGCTGATTCCCGCCAAGGAGGGCACGATCGTGGTGCACTGTCATCACGGCGGTCGCAGCGAAAAGGCCGTTCGCCTTCTGCTCGAACGCGGATTTGCAGGAGCCGAAAATCTCGATGGCGGAATCGAAGCCTGGTCTCTGACCGTCGATGCAGCGGTTCCGCGTTATTAGCCCGCACGGGGCAAGGTGTCGTCGCGAGGGCGCGCTCGTCGACCGAGGTCGTTGGCCCCCGCGATCGACAGCGGGCGGGGGGTGTGATTTCGTTGGGCTGCGCCGACGCCCTTTTGCGCGGCCGAGTTTCGATCTTCGGAGAATCATTTTGGCTGATCTCGAATTGCCCGATCCACTCGCTCGACGTCATCTCATGGAAGGTGGTCTCGACCCCCAGAAGGCGCTCGCGTATGGTGAGGCCTACCTGGCGGAAGGGCGTGAGGTCGAAGCGATTGATTTCTTCGCGATGGCCGATGCGAAGGAGCCGCTCGCCGCGCTCCAGGCCTTGGCGGTCGAGCGCGGGGACGTCTTCCTGATGCGCGCGGCCTGCGATGCGTTGGACGATGAGCCGTCTTCTGCGACCTGGGTCCGACTGGCCGAAGCCGCAACCGCGGCCGGGCGTGTGCGGGATGCCGAGGCGGCTCAGCGTCTCGCGACCGTGAGCGAATAGGACAGCAGCGACAGTCCCGCCGGAGCGAGCCGAGCCGCTGCGGGTCGAGGGCTCGAAACAGGGGGGGCAGGGTGTCGCAGCGCGTCATTCGGATCGAGAACGCGCGCTCGCATAATCTTCGTGGGGTCGATTGCGAAATTCCCCTCGGTGCGCTGACCGTGATCACGGGGCCGTCGGGCTCCGGAAAGTCGACGCTCGCCTTCGACACGCTCTACGCCGAGGGTCAGAGGCGTTATGTGAGTTCTTTGTCGGCGTACGCGCGTCAATTCCTCGAGCGCCTTTCGCGCCCCGAGGTCGACTCGATTTCGAACCTTCCGCCGGCGATCGCCATCGAGCAACGCAACGGGGTGACGGGCTCGCGCTCGACCGTGGGGAGTGCCACGGAGGTTCTCGATCCTCTCCGATTGCTCTTCGCGCGGATTGGCGAAACGATTTGTGCGGATTGCGGTCTTCGCGTCGATGCGGGCGGGATCCTCGCGACGGCGGATCGCATCGCGGTCGATCATGCCGGTGAGCGGATCGCGCTGGTGGCGCCGATCCGCGGGGGTGAGGGGCGCGCGTCGCAGGTGCGCGACGAGCTGGTCAAGGACGGGTATACGCGGCTGCTCGACGAGGCCGGCGACATTCTCGAACTGCTGGAGACCACACCGCGTCGCAAGCCCTCGAAACGGGCCCCCTGGTGGTTGTTGATCGATCGGCTCGCCTTGCGCGGCGAAGAGGGCGAGCGCACCCGATTGGCGGAGGGTGTGTCGCAGGCTTTCGCGCGGGCCGACGGCGAGCTCGTGGTGCGCCGCGCCGGGGAAACCTCGGGCGGGAGGATCTACCGAGAGGGGCGGACCTGCGACGGCTGCGGGCGTCGCTTTCCGGAGCCGAGTCCGGGACTCTTTTCGTTCAATAATCCGCTTGGCGCGTGTGCGAGGTGTGAAGGATTTGGTCGTATTGCCGAGATCGACTGGGATCGCGTCGTGCCCGATCCCTCGAAGAGCCTGGCGGGTGATGCGATCGCGCCCTTTGCGACGAAGACCTCGCGTCGGCTCAAACAGAGGCTGCTCGAGGCCTGTGAAGAGTTCGAGCTGGATGTGGACCGTCCCTTCGCGGAGTTGACCGCCGCGGAGCGCCATTTTGTTTTCGAGGGCGACGCGGGGCGCTGGGGCGGCGTGCGGGCCTTCTTCGATTGGTTGCAGCGGCGTCGCTACAAGGTCCAGGCGCGGGTGTTGATCGCGCGCCATCGCCGCTTCGATCCCTGTCCGGATTGCGAGGGCACGCGTCTGTCGCGGGACGCGCGTGCGGTCTCGATCGAATCGAAGACGATCGCGGACCTGGCGTGCTCCACCCTCGCGGATCTGCTGGGCTGGACGGAGGATCTCGCGCAACGTGAAGTGGGCGGGGCCGCGGCGGCCCGATTGCTCGAACTCGTGCGGACGAAGCTGCGCACGATCCACGCCGTCGGGCTTGGCTACCTCACACTCGATCGGATGGTCCGAACGCTCTCCGGGGGGGAGGCCCAGCGGATCCAACTCGCGACGGCGCTCGGTGGCAGCCTGACCGCCTCACTCTACGTGCTCGACGAACCCTCGATCGGATTGCATGCGGCGGATCTCGAACGGCTGCTTCGCGTGCTCGAGGCCATCCGTGACCAGGGCAATACCGTGGTCGTCGTCGAGCACGCGTTGTCCGTGATCGAAGCCGCGGATCACGTGATTGATCTCGGGCCGGGGGCGGGCAGGCACGGCGGCGAGATCATCGCCGCCGGTTCGATCGACCAGATTCGTGATCATCCCGTGTCGAAGACCGGAGCGGCCCTACGCGGTGAGTTCGTCGACGGGCGGCGGGAACCCCGGGACCTGTCGCGAACACCGCGTCTCGAGATTCGCCACGCGACGGTGAATAATCTGCGGGATCTGAGTGTCGCGATTCCGTTGCATGGGCTGGTTGCGATCACGGGTGTTTCGGGAGCGGGCAAGTCGACGCTGGTCCACGAGGTGCTCGTGCCGGGGTTCGTGTCGCGGACTTCGCTCGATCCGACTCGCGTGGTGGCCGCGCGCATCGAAGGAGCGGAACGCATCGACCGGGTGATCGTCGTCGACCAATCACCATCGACCCGCAGCGGGCGTTCGAATCCGGCCACCGTGACGAAGGCCTTCGATGGGATTCGAAAGCGCTTCGCGGCGACTCGGGAGGCCCAGGCGCGCGGCTTCTCCGCGGGAACATTCTCCTTCAATGTGCCCGGCGGACGCTGTGACGAATGCGAGGGCGCCGGCGAAGTTGTGATCGACATGCAGTTCCTGGACGACCTGCGCGTACCCTGCGATGGCTGTGGGGGAAAGCGCTACCGGAGGGAGGTACTCGATATTCGCGTCGGGGGTCGCTCGATCCTGGATGTCCTGGAGATGAGTCTCGAGCAGGCCTGCGAGGTCTTCGCCGCGGATCCCAAGATCGCAGGCCGATTGGAACCGCTGGTGCGCGTCGGGCTCGGATACCTGACGTTGGGGCAACCCCTTTCCACGCTTTCGGGTGGGGAGCACCAGCGCCTGCGGCTCGGTCAGGCGCTCGTCGAGGGCGCCGAGCATTCGCTGTATATCTTCGACGAGCCGACGACGGGGCTGCATCCCGCCGATATCGCGGTGTTGCTCGGTTGTCTCAACGAGGTCATCGATGCCGGATCGAGTGTCATCGTCGTCGAACACGACCTGGACGTGATTCGCGCCGCGGATTGGGTGATCGATCTCGGTCCCGGCGGGGGACCCGAGGGCGGATTACTGGTCGCCGAAGGCCCCCCCGCCGCGGTCGCGCGGGTGTCGGCCTCGCTGACGGGCCGCCTCCTCAAGGGTGTCCTCCCATGAGGCGATCCTCGGGTCTGGATTTTTCCTAGAAGAGAATTCCACTCAGATCGCGGTGGCGGCCCTCCGATGGAAAGCCCGTGAGTGTGGATCTTTTTCTAGAAGAAGAGAGCTCGGATGCGCCCGGGCACTACAGCGAGCGAATCGATGAGATCGGTTCGGCCCTGGCTCGCGATGGCGCGCTCGCAGTCATCCTGATCGACGCGGCGCCACTGGCTCGGATCGAGCGCAGCTATGGCGTCCAGGCGCATCGCAAGGCGACGCAGATGCTCGGGACGCTGGTACGGGAGGCTTGCCGCCAGGATCTCTCCGAACACGACCTGATACTCGGAGGTTCTTCGAGCCCCGACGAATTGGCCATCTTCTTTTTTCGAGCGCGCTCCGACGACCGTTTCTATCGAGAACGTCTGCCGGAAATCGCGAACCGGTTGCTCGAGCGGATCGCTGCCGATGGCCAGAAGATCGTCTACCCCTATGATCGCGATGCCCCGTATCTGCCGATTGGACATTCGACGATCTTTCACAATCCGGGTCTCCGCCACGAACGGCAGATTCTCGAAGCCTTCGAACACGCCCGCCGCGACGCCGCCCTGAATGACGCGCTCGCGCGTCGCGAACGCCACAAGATGTTTCAGGACCTGGTGCTCGCCGAGGACGTGGCGATCCTGTACGAGCCGATCGTCAATCTCACGACCCGCGAGATTCTCGGCCACGAAGCCCTCGTCCGCGGTCCCTGGAAGAGCGAATTCCATTCCCCGAACCAGCTCTTTCAGATCGCGGAAGAGACGGGACTCGTGTTCGAACTCGACTGTCTCTGTCGGCGCACCGCACTGCGCGGAGCGCGCGGCCTGGAAGCCGGTCGCAAGCTCTTTCTAAATTGCCTGCCCACGGCGATCCACGATCCGGCCTTTCGGGGCGACGTGCTTCGTCAGACACTCGAGGATCTGAGGTTGCGACCCGAGGACATGGTCTTCGAAATTTCCGAACGGGAATCGATCGACAACTTTTCGATCTTCCGAGAAGCGCGCGATCACTACAAGGAACTCGGCTTCCAGATCGCGCTCGACGATACCGGCGTCGCCTACGGCAGCCTCGAAGCCATCATGGAGCTGGCACCTGATTTCATCAAGGTCGACATGTCGCTGGTGCGTGGCATCGACACCGATCCGCCGCGGCAGGAGCTGCTGCGCGCACTTCACGCCGTCGCGGGGAAGCTCGGGGGTCAGATCATCGCCGAGGGCATCGAAACGAGCGAAGAACTCGAAACGCTGCAGGGCCTCGGTATCCCCTATGGCCAGGGCTATCTCTTCGGACGTGCCGCACCGCTGCGCCGCGCCCGCTGACCGAGCGAGGGCGCGCTTCGCCGCGTGACCGGGTTCTCCCGCTGCCTGCCGTGCGACGCGGCGAACTCGAAACACCCACTTCGGTTCCCATCGTATGGCGGTGAGTCGAGCATGGCGGCGAGGGACGGGAATCGAACCCGCCTGGAACGCGGCGACGCGCTCCACACTCGATTTGAAGTCGAGGCCGGGCACCAGCCGCGGAAACCTCGCCGCAGACGATCCTAGCGCGCAGATCATCGCGTCGGTGAGTACGATGAACATTGTTCGTTGAACGCGAACGGTTCCCACACGACGGACTTCGTGCCATGCTTGGCGCGTGCCGGATTATTCACTGGGTGATGTCGCTCGAATCCTCAAGGTGTCGCCGCGCCGACTTCGTTATTGGCAGAAGACCCAACTGGTCGAGTCGCTCGCGACGGAGAGCGAAGCCGAGGAAAGCGAAGAGGCGGGTGAGGCGTACGCGTTCCGCGATCTCGTGGTGCTGCGTGCGATCGTTTCACTCGTGGACAAGGGCATTCCGCTCCAGCGGATCCGCCGCGTCCTCGAAACGCTGCGCGACCGGCTTCCGAACATGGCCGACCCGGCGGCGGCGCTGCGACTCTGGGGAGAGGAATCCGAACGACTCGTCGTGCGTCACGACGGGCATCTCGAAGAAGCGGGCGGGCAATTGCTTCTCGAGTTCGAGGAGGCCGGGATCGTCTCGCCAGACGCGGTGCCCTCGCTCGTCGATCTCGAATCCGTGGGATTCGAGCACGGCGCGAAGCATTCCAAGACTGCGCGGGGCACGACGGGCGACGCGGTCGAGTGGTTCGAGCGCGGTTGCGAACTCGACGCGGAAGCCTCGAAGTGGGCCGAGGCGATCGAAGCCTACGAGACCGCGGTCGAGATCGAGCCGGACTACGCGGACGCCTACTGCAACCTGGGTGCCGTCCGATACAACCAGGGCCAACGAGCCGAAGCGCGGCGCGCCTTCGAAGCCTGCCTGTCGCGGCAAGCCGATCACGTCGAAGCGAATTTCAATCTCGCCAACGTACTCGAGGAAGAGGGCGACGATCGTGGGGCGCTCGCCCACTATCGGCGTGCGTTGGCAGCAGATCCGCTCTATCCCGATCTGCATATCAATCTGGCGCTGCTCTACGAGAAGATCGGGCGATCTCGTCCGTCCCGAGACCACTGGCGGCGATATCTCAAGCTCGATCCCGAAGGCTCCTGGGCGGAAGTCGCGCGCCTGCGCATCGATCGGGAGTCGGATCAGGCTTGACGGGCGGCTCGCCCCGATAGAGGGGCGCATCGGAGTCAGCTCTCGCGCTCCGCAACCGACGCGCGATACGCTTTCGCATCCAGTAGGCGATCGAGTTCGCTGGGATCCGAGGGGCGCAGCGAAAACAGCCAGCCCTCGCCATAACACGCTTCGTTCACCAGCTCCGGATTGTCCTCGAGCGCTTCGTTGATACTCAGCACCTCACCGGAAATCGGGGCGAAGAGATCCGAGACGGCCTTCACGGATTCGATCGTGCCGAAGGGGACGCCGGCCTCGGTCGCGGTACCGACCTCCGGAAGTTCGACGAACACGATGTCCCCGAGCTGATTCTGGGCGAAGTCGGTCACGCCGATCACGACATCGTCGCCCTCGCGTCGCACCCACTCGTCCTCTTTTGTGTAGATCAGCTCTTCGGGAAATTCGTAATCCGCCACGCGCAAACCTCTCGGGATGATTTTCTGGGATGAATCAAACGTCTCAGACGAATGGAGTCTCAACCGGATGGAGTCTCAACCAAATGGAGTCTCAACCAAATGGAGTCTCAACCAAATGGAGTCTCAACGATCTCCGCCGCTACACCCTTGCCTCGGATCAGGATGGTGAGGGCCTGACCGATCTCGCTTTTCGAGCGAGGAACGTAGCCGAGCCCGATCGACTTTCCGAGAGTCGGGGAGGGGGCTCCGGAGGTGACGCGACCGACGACATCGCCCTCGTGCATGATCTCGTAGTCGGCCCGTGCGATCCCGCGGCCGGTCATTTCGAAGCCGACCAGTCGCCGCGGGTCGGATTCGTGGGCGCGCTCGGCGAGGGCGGCGGAGCCGATGAAGCCGCTGTCGAGAGGCTTTACGAATCGATCGAGGCCGGCCTCGAAGGGGGAGGTCGTCGCATCGAGTTCGTGACCGTAGAGCGGCAGCGCGGCCTCCAGGCGCAGGGTGTCCCGTGCACCGAGTCCAGCGGGCAAAACGCCTTCGTTCGCCCCCTCTTCGAGGATCGCTTCGAAGAGTTGCGGGGCATCCGCGTTCGCCGTGTAGATTTCGAATCCCGGGGAGCCGGTATAGCCCGTGCCCGACGCGAGAACCCTCGCCCCCCCGATCTCGCAGCGCGCCACCCGGAAGCGCTTGGGGAGCGGAGTGTCCGCGGAGGTCAGCCGAGCGAGTACGGCCCCAGCCGCGGGCCCCTGGAAGGCGATCAGCGAGGTCGCGCGACTGCGGTCCTCGACCTTGACGTCGTCTCCGACCTTCGACTCGATCCACTCCCGGACGAGCGCGACATTGCTGGCGTTCACACACAGAAAGAGCGCATCCTCGGCGATGCGCGTCAGCATGACGTCGTCCACGCAGCCGCCTTCGTCGTTCAGCATCAACCCGTAGCGCGCACGATTGACGCCGAGTGTGGCGACGGGGCAGGTGACGAGCGCTTCGCAGGCTTCGATCGCGCGGCGTCCCGACAACTGGATCTGGCCCATATGCGAGACGTCGAAGAGCCCGGCGCGTTCGCGAACCGCTCGATGCTCTTCCTTGATCGACGAGTACTGCACCGGCATGTCCCAGCCGGCAAACGAGACCATGCGAGCGCCCAATCGGAGATGGCAGGCGTGCAGCGCGGTGCGGCGCTCTTCGGTCACGAAGCGGGCTCGGCACCGTTGCGGGGTGGCTCGATATTCTTGCGAGCGAGATAGGCGTTCAAGGTGTTGCGCAGAAGCATCGTAATCGTCATCGGGCCGATTCCGCGGCGCGACGGGGTGATCAGACCCGCGATGCCCTGGGCGGCGTCGAAGTCGACGTCGCCTACGAGCTTGCCGTCGACTTCGCTGACCCCGACGTCCATCACCGCGGCACCGGGGCGGATCCAATCGCCCTTGACCATGTGCGGGTTGCCCGCCGCGGCCACCAGGATGTCGGCGCTGCGACAGAATCCGGCCAGGTCCCGGGTCCGCGAGTGGCACATCGTGACGGTCGCGTGCTGCTGCTGGAGCAGGATCGAGACGGGCTTGCCGACGATGTTGCTGCGACCGATGACGACCGCGTGCTTGCCGGCGATCTCGATTCCGTGGCGTTCGAGGACCGCCATCACGCCGAGCGGGGTGCAGGAGATCAGCTTGGCGTTGCCGAGCAGCAGTCGGCCGAAATTCAGCGGATGGAGTGCGTCCGCATCTTTTGCGGGGTCGATCGCCTCGGCGATCGTTTCGGGAGAGATGTGTTTCGGGAGCGGCAGCTGGACGAGGATGCCGTCCACCCCGTCGTCGTCATTCAGTCGCTCGAGCAGAGCGACCAGTTCCTGCTGGCTGGTTGATTCCGGCAGGATGTGTTCGGAAGAGGTCGCGCCGATGCGCGCACAGGCCCGCTGCTTGCCCTTGATATAGGACTGGCTCGCGGGATCATCGCCGACGAGCACGACGACCAGGTGGGGCGCGCGATGACCGGCGGCGAGGAGTGCCTCGATCTCGAGCTTCATCTCGTCGCGCAGTTGATTCGCCAGGCCGAGACCCTCGACGACGACGGTTTTGATTGTGTCCGCCATCAGGCGGCGCTCTTTCCCGAGCCCTTGCCGGACTGCTTCCCAGAGGATTTTTCAGCGGCGCTCGCGGGCGTCTTTGCCCCGCTGTCGCCACTGGACGATTTGCTCTCCGATTTCTCGCTTCCCGAATCCGTTTTGGATTCCGACGAAGTTGAGGAGCTCTCGCCGCTCGAGTCGCCCCCGCTCTTGCTCTCGTCTTTCGAGCCGCCGCTACTTCCGTAGCCATCGGCGTACCAGCCTCCCCCCTTCAGGATGAAGCTGGGGGCCGAGAGCAGGCGTTTGGCCTGGCGAGATCTACATTCGGGACAGGCCTTGATCGGATCTTCGGTGATGCGCTGGTCGCGCGCGAACTCGAATCCGCATTTTTGACACTGGTAATCGTAGGTCGGCAAGAACTGGGCTCCTCTAGACGCGGCGGGGCTCCCGATCGCGTCCGGGACCCACGGTCCGGGGTCCTCCACGCACGGGGATCCGAGCCGGGGCAGACCGGCGCCGTGCAGAGGCAAGGACCGCTGCCGGGCCGGGTCGGCGCCTTTGATATCTCATTGGGGAGAGGCTGCCAACGGGGAGTGCCGAGGCGCCGTGGTGCCGGGAATCCCAGGCAGAACGAGGGCCGGGATTCAGCCGGTCGAGGTGTCCTCGACCGAGTTCAACGGGGCGCCACGCGACTCCGCGGCGGCGCCGGATCTGCCGGTCTCCCGCTTCAGGAAAGCGATGGTTCCCTCCTCCATACCGCGCACCAGGGGATCCTGCTCGGGGTCGGCCTCGAGGGTCTCGAGGATGGCGAGATGGGTCTCCGCTGCGCTGCGAAGGGATTCGGCCAGGCGTGAACGCAGGGCGCGCATCTCGCGAATGTCCTGACCCAGGCGGGCGGCACGGCGATGCGAGGCGTCCAGGATCTTCTCGGCCCGCACCTCGACCTCGGCCAGGCGGAGGTCGGCCTCGCGTTCCGCGGTCCGGCCCAGTTCCTGGGTCATCGCCTGGGCGCTCAGGAGCGTCTCCTTCAGGAGATGTTCCTGGGCAGAGAGTTCCTCGATGCGGCTTTCGAGGCGCCGGATCCGGTCGCCCTGGCTGTCGGTCTCCCGTACGAGGCTCTCGTAGTCCTCCGATACGATCCGCAGGAAGGCCTCGACCTCATCCGGGTCGTATCCGCGAAATCGCGAGGCAAATTGGTGACTCTGGACATCGAGCGGGGTCATGCGCATGGGCCGAATCTCCTGGCGGACGGACGGGGCGGTTCTCTCCCCCCGGCAGAAGATCGGCCAGAAGCCCGCCGATCTTGAGAAAATCGGGCGAAACAAGTCTCCTGGTGAGTCTGCGTGTGCGCCTTCTGCCGCGCAGGCTCCTAGCCGCCTCGCAGTGCCCTGGAGCGTTCGGTGGCCGCACGGACGGCGTTGTACAGCGCGGCTCGGACGCCGCCGGCTTCGAGCTGTTCGAGGCCGGCGATGGTCGTTCCGCCCGGGGACGTGACCTGGTCCTTGAGCACGCCGGGGTGGGTGCCGGTCTCGAGCGCGAGCTTCGCGGCGCCATACACCGTGCGGGTGGCGAGGGACTGGGCGACCTCTCGCGGCAGACCCTCGCGAACACCCGCATCGGCGAGCGCCTCGAGAATCAGGAAGACGTAGGCGGGACCACTTCCGGAGAGTCCCGTGACCGCATCGAGCAGGCCCTCGTTCGGCGCCCGCCAGCACCAGCCCGCCGCTTCGAGCACGCCTTCGACCAGTTCGAGGTCGGCTTCGGTCACCGAAGCGGCCGGGTAGTAGGCCGTCGCGCCCGCGCGGACCAGGGCGGGTGTGTTGGGCATCGCGCGCACGACGCGTACGCCGGTCGGAAGCGCAGATTGGAGCGCGGCGAGGGGCACGCCCGCCGCGATCGAAATCCAGAGCGGCTTTTCACAGATCGAATTATCGAGCGACGTGAGCACTCCGGCGACCGCGTCCGGCTTGACGGCGAGGATCACGATATCGGAAGCGGTGACGACCTCGGCGTTGTCCTCAGTCGTTTTTGCACCGATCGCTTCTTCGAATGGGTCGCGCGCGGAGGGGAAGGGATCGGAGGCGATGAGCCGCGAGGGCGGGACACCGGCTTCGACCAGGCCACCGGCGAGGGCTCGTGCCATCGCGCCGCAGCCGATGAATCCGATCCTGCTGCCTTCGAGGGTTGCGTTCGCCATCGATCGGGCACTCCTGGTCGCCCATCTGGAGTGGGCGGTTGGTCGAACTTCGGGCGGCTGTCGGTTCGTCCGACGGCCTTCGGTCACGATCTTTCAGCTGGCCTCAGGGCTCGACTCGAGAGTCGTTGCGCAAGCGCCTAATTCGGAACGATCCGCTCGCCAAAGAGGGCCGTTCCGACTCGGACGAGAGTAGCGCCCTCTTCGATGGCGACCTCGAAGTCAGCCGACATGCCCATCGAGAGCGCGGCGGATTCGAGCGACGGGAGCGTCGTGGCGAGTTCGTCGCGAAGCTCGCGCAGGCGGCGAAAGACCGGGCGTGCCGCCTCCGGATCCGGGTTCACGGCGGGAACGGTCATGAATCCAGCGAGCCGCAAACCGGCACAGTCGAGCACCTGGCGAGCGAGAGCGGGTAGCGCGTCCGGTGGGCAGCCCCCCTTTTGTGGCTCGTCGCAGAGGCTCACCTGGAGGAGGACCTCGAGCGGGCGTCCCTCGCTCTCGGCACGGCGTGCGAGGGTCTCGATCAATCGGGGCCGGTCGACGCTCTCGATCGCATCGAAGAGCCGGACCGCGAGTGCGGCCTTGTTGCGCTGGAGCCGTCCGACCATGCGCCATTCGAGGCGCAGATCGGCGGTCTCGGGCTCGGCCGCCAGGGCGGATTCGATTTCCGGACGCATCGTCCGCGCTTCCTGGATATAGCTCTGGCCGAGCACCTGGAGGCCGGCAGCGATCGCGGCGAGGGTCCGCTCGGTCGGCTGTTTCTTGGCGACTCCCACGAGCGTGATCTCGTTGGGATCGCGACCTGCCCGGCCCGCCGCGGCCCCGATTCGCTCGCGAACCGCACTGTAGCGACGTTGCCCCTCGTCGAGAACAGCTCGCGGCAGCTGGGAAACAGCCGGGGGTGTCATCCGCGCAGATCCTCCTCGGGTACGCCCGCTGCTCGCAGGAGCTCGAGGGTCTCTTCTCGTGGCAGGCCGATCACGTTGCTGCGGCTGCCTTCGACCCCGACGACGAATCGGCTGGCTTCGCCCTGGAGCGCATAGCCGCCGGCCTTGTCGAGCGACTCTCCGAGAGCCACGTACTCGACCAGTTCGTCGCGCGTCGCCGGACGCATCTCGACGCGGCTGGTCGTCACGCGCGCGATCGCGCCCCGGCCATCGGTCCAGGAGACCGCGATTCCGGTCATGACCCGGTGGGTCGTTCCGACGAGCCGCGAGAGGAGTTCGATCGCATGTTCTGCGTCGCGCGGTTTGCCGAGAACGTCCTTGCCGGCGACGACGATGGTGTCCGCGCCGAGCACGGGGCGTGCGGGGTCCGCGGGCAAGCGGTCGGCCACATCGAGGGACTTTTCCCGGGCGAGTCGCTCCGCCAGGGCTTCGGCGGATTCTCCGGATCGAGTCCGCTCCTCGACCTTCGAGACGACGATTTCGAAGGGGACACCGGCCTGCACGAGGATCTCGGATCGGCGCGGGGATGCGCTCGCGAGGACGAGTCGGGGGACGCGCGAGTGGACGGGAGTCGGGTCTTGCACGCTCCGCGAGGTACCGAGGTGCTGGCGTCGAGTCAAGTTCGGGACAGTGGTTCTCGATCGCGCACCCGCCGGTGCTGCGTGGGAACGACTGATTCGGTGGGACGACTATCCTGATCGCAGCAGTAGGGATTACGTTGCCAAGCTGTAGGCGGTCGAGTAACCTACGAAGCTTCTTCTGAACCGTCGCCAACATGTTGGATTTGCAAGGCTTTTCTGCCGGCTTCGGTCGGAAAACCAGACTTGCGGACGGAGTTCGCTGCGGAAATTCGGCAGACGTCGATCGGGGTATATTGGCGGAATTGGCGGAAGAGTCGCTGGGGAAAGCCAGGGATCCGCATGGGAAAGGACCGGGGAGAGATGGCGCAAATCGTGATTGCGAGCCGCTTGGGAGACGGACGCGTCGTGTTTCTGGCGAAGGGCTCGACGGCCGGTGAAGTCGTCTGGGCTGCGCTGATCGCCGACTCGGCCGTGGCCGCGGACGACGCGGCGGCTGGCGAGCTGCTTTCGATTGGAGAGGCCGACGCGAACGCGCGCCATCTGATCGTCGATCCCTACCTGATCGACGTAGACGGCGATGGCGAAACGCTCAGGCCGACGAAATACCGCGAGGTCATACGATGCCTCGGACCCACGATTCGCCTGGACCTCGGCAAGCAAGCCGAGGGAGCGGAGGCCTAGCACGATGTATCGCTACGACGAACACGATCACGCGCTCGTACAGGATCGCGTCGCCCAGTTCAGGCGTCAGGTCGAACGGCGCATGGCCGGCGAGATTACCGAGGAGCAATTTCGCCCGCTGCGCCTGATGAATGGCCTCTATCTTCAACTCCACGCCTATATGCTTCGCGTCGCCATTCCCTACGGCACGCTCGATTCGCGCCAGATGCGCAAGCTCGCGTATATCGGACGGCGCTATGACAAGGGCTACGGCCACTTCACGACGCGTCAGAATCTTCAGTACAACTGGCCGAAGCTCGAGGAGACGCCCGATATCCTGGCGGAGCTCGCCGAGGTCGAGATGCACGCCATCCAGACCAGCGGCAATTGCATCCGTAACGTGACGTCGGACCAATATGCGGGCGCCGCGAAGGGCGAGATCGAGGATCCGCGAATCTGGTGCGAGATCGCACGCCAATGGTCGACGCTGCATCCCGAGTTCTCGTTCCTGCCGCGCAAGTTCAAGATCGCGATCACGGGTTGCGAGAAGGATCGCGCCGCGGTCAAGGTCCACGATATCGGCATGATCATGAAGCGCGACGAAGCGGGCGAGGTCGGTTTCGAGGTCATCGTCGGCGGGGGACTCGGACGCACCCCTTTCATCGGGAAGACGATCCGCGAATTCCTGCCGAAGGAACATTTCCTCTCCTATCTGGAAGCGATTCTCCGCGTCTACAACCAGCTCGGTCGCCGCGACAACAAGTACAAGGCGCGGATCAAAGTCACGCTGCACGAAACCGGTGTCGAGGAATTCACGCGGCTGGTGGAAGAGGAGTGGGCGGAGATCAAGGACTCGACGCTCAAGCTTCCCAAGGAAGAAGTCGACCGCATCGCGGCCCACTTTTCATCTCCGCCGTTTCGCGTGCTCGGGGAAGAGGCGCGGGTCGCGGAGGCCCGTTGCGCTGAGGATGCGGGTTTTGCCGCATGGCGTCGACATAATATTGCTGAACACAAGGCGAGCGGGTATGGCATCGCGAATATTTCGCTGAAACCCGTCGGCGAGCCGCCGGGCGATGCGACTTCGGATCAGATGGACTTGATGGCAGATCTGGCGGACGAGTTCAGCTTTGGCGAGCTGCGCGTGACGCACACCCAGAATATCGTGCTCCCCCACGTCGAGTTGGATCGCCTGCCCGAGCTCTACGACAAGCTCGCGGAGGCGGGGCTGGCCTCGCCGAACATCGGTCTCTTGTCGGATATCATCTGCTGTCCCGGGCTCGACTACTGTGCGCTCGCGAACGCAAGGTCGATTCCGATCGCAACGCAGCTGGCCGAGCGCTACACGCAGGAACGTCAGGAAGAGGTCGGTGAGCTCCAGATCAAGATCTCGGGCTGTATCAACGCCTGCGGCCATCATCACGTGGGACATATCGGAATTCTCGGCGTCGACCGCAGGGGCGAGGAGCACTACCAGATTCAAATCGGTGGCTCCGCGAGCGAGGATGCAGCCCTCGGCAAGATTCTCGGTCGTGGGTTCTCTGCCGACCAGGTGGTGGACGTCGTGGACAAGATCATCGACACCTATCTCGAGCTGCGTGAAGACGGCGAGGAATTCATCGACACCTTTCGTCGACTTGGAAACGATCCCTTCAAGGAGCGGGTCTATGGCACTGATTGAGCGGCGCGAAGGGGGTGCGGCTGCGATCGACGATCGATTTGAGCGCGTGGAGGATGAGGTGGCGCTACCCGCTTCGGGCGGGGTGATCGTTTCGCTCGCCCGATTCGAGGCCGAGAGGGAGGCGTTGCTCGCTCGCGAGGGCGACGTCGGAGTCTGGCTCGCATCGAACGAACCACCGAAGGCGCTGGCGGATGTGCTCGACCGGTTGGCCGTCGTGGCCTGTGATTTCCCGGCCTTCAGCGATGGTCGGGCGTTCTCCTACGCGAGGCTCTTGCGGGAGCGATACGATTATAAAGGCGAGATTCGCGCGATTGGTGATGTGCTCCTCGAGCAGATTCCTTTCATGGTTCGTAGTGGCTTCAATACCTTTGAAATCGATGATCCGACCGCTCTCGACGAGTTCAGGGCCGTCTGCGACGAAGTCCGTGTCGTCTATCAGCCAACCGGCGACGGCCAGACCACGGCGTTGCAGCGCCGGCTGGGTCAGCACAGGGCGCCATAAGCACTGCGCCTTCACGGCCTTCTCACCCCGTCGTCCTCGACGTACTAAAGTACGCCTGCGGGCGACTGCGTTCCGAGGGCCGTGAAATCACAGCACTTCTGACGCCCGGGCGATGGACACGCACGAATATTGTCCAACCGACAGCATCGGCGCGTATCGACGTGGTTGTGCGGGTTTTTCGACCGATCGAAGGCACGCCGTTTCCGCCGAGAACAGGATGACTCTCCCGATGGACACGCGTGACGGATTTATTGGCGCGATCGGCAACACTCCGCTCATCCGGCTCGAACGCGCTTCGAAGGCGACGGGCTGTGAGATTCTGGGCAAGGCCGAGTTCATGAACCCGGGGGGTTCGGTCAAGGATCGCGCCGCACTCGCGATCGTCGAGGACGCGGAGGCGAAGGGTCTTCTGAAGCCGGGGGGGACCATCGTCGAAGGAACCGCCGGGAATACCGGAATCGGTCTCGCACTCGTCGCGAATGCTCGGGGCTACAAAACGGTGATCGTGATTCCCGAGACCCAGAGCCAGGAAAAGAAGGACATGCTGCTGCTCTGTGGGGCAGATCTGCGACAGGTTCCTGCGAAGCCCTACGAGAATCCAGACAACTACGTCCACGTCTCCCGGCGGCTCGCTGAGGAACTCGCCGAGTCGATGCCCGAAGGCGCGATCTGGGCCAACCAATTCGACAATCTGGCGAACCGCGAAGGCCATCGCCTGAATACCGGTCCCGAGATCTGGAACCAGACCGGCGGCAAGGTCGACGGCTTCATCTGCTCCGTGGGCACCGGGGGCACGATCGCTGGTGTCGGGATAGCGCTCAAAGAACGGAACCCGAACGTCTTGATCGGCCTGGCCGATCCGGAAGGGGCCGCGCTCTATCACTATTATGAGCACGGCTCGCTCAAGGCCGAGGGGACCTCGATCTCCGAGGGGATCGGCCAGGGGCGCATCACCGCCAATCTCGAGGACGCGCCAATCGATGTCGCCTATCAGATTCCGGACAGCGAATGGCTCCCGATCGCGTTCGAGCTACTCGCGGAAGAGGGACTCTGCCTGGGTGGGTCGAGCGGCGTGAACGTCGCAGGGGCGCTTCGCATGGCGCAGCGATTGGGCCCCGGGCACACGATCGTCACGGTGCTATGCGACTCGGGAACACGCTATCAGAGCAAGATGTTCAATCCCGATTTTCTGAAGGAGAAGGGGCTGCCAACACCAGGTTGGCTCTAGCCCTACTGCGAACGCCCTAAGCACTGAATCTCCACGGCCTTCTCCCTGCGGCGTGTTAGATGGGAGCGCGAGTGGAAGTACGTCTGCGCGGGCCTTCGGTCCGAGGGCCCGCGGATCTTCAGCACTTTTGACGTTCTCGCTACGGGCGTCATGAAGACGGAGGGCGAGTGGTCGATCCCGTCAAGTCTTCTCCCAGAGCGTCTTGCCCTCGTCGTCCTTGACGCCCTCGTGGCTTCGAACGATGCCCTCTCGCGCGAGTTTTTTGAGATGAGAGGTGACGGACTGTGCCGCCGCCGGGTGTAGGCTCTCGGGGTATCCGATGTAGATCCTCTGGACCATCGTCATCGCGTCCCGGTCCC
>SMVB01045785.1_pt1 | contig 18234 bp, 21 predicted proteins | sample 2456461 | NCBI WGS metagenome assembly SMVB01 (sample SAMN11095934, study PRJNA526329) | marine sediment metagenome | biome: Marine sediment; feature: Surficial sediment; material: Deep marine sediment; isolation source: Hadal surficial sediment | place: Pacific Ocean | collected 2014-05 | depth...
GAATGCGTTGTAGGCCCCTAATTGAGCAAGATGCGCACATCTTTGGAGGTTGATGCTGCAGGATGCGCACTTGCAGACCCGGCAATAGCGCAGGTTGCGCAGTCAAAGTTGGGGGAGAAGTTCGGGGAGTTCGAGTCGCCGCTTCGACAGCCTCACTTCCGCCTGCCGCAGCTTGCCGATGATCCGCTCGGCTGTGTATCGCTTCTGACCCATATCTGACCTCCTCCTGATGATTTCAATCCGACCACAATACTACTTCTGTAGTCGGACTCGTTTCAGGGGGTCAGGTCAAGTCATAACCCCGTACCCTGAAACTGACAGCGATTCGACCGAAGTTCGGGGAGTTGGGCTCGACGCAGATAGGCGTGACACGGTTAGCTGCTTAATTGACTGCCGGTTAGCTGCTTTCAACAACGGAGTCGCGCGCCTGACCGTGCATCAGGTGCCCCGTGGTTCACGAATCGAGTTCAGTGCGTACGCGCACCTCACCGGACAGCGTGACTTCAACTCTCTCGGTCTGCGCGCCCAGCGGCGTCGCCAGGGAAAGCATCAGACAGATGCCCCCCCCCCGGCCTTCCGGATCAGTCCAGGAATGTCAATGGGATGGTCCACGGGTCGCTCCGACTGCCTCTGGGAGAACTACATTGCCGGCGTTGTCCCACTGGCTATAGATGTAGGTCAGCACGTTGGCTACGTCGTCGTTGCTGAGGCTCAGGGACGGCATGATGCTATTGAACGACTCGCCATTCACCGTGATCGGTCCGTCGAGTCCGTTCACGATCACATCGACCGCCCGGGCCGCATCTGCGTTGAGATAGTCGGATCCTGCGAGGGGCGGGATTGCTCCGGGAATGCCCTGCCCTTCGGCCTGATGACAAGCGACGCAGTTCTGAGCGTAGACCCGCTCTCCAAACGCAACGCGCTCCTCGGGGGTCGAGGCTCGGGGAGGCTCCATCTGGCCTATCGGTAGGGTCTGCACAGCACCGCCCTCAGGCAGGTACACGCCTTCGGCGACCCGACCCGAGAAGATCACTGAGTCTTCGGGTCCCGTGACGGACAGCATCCCCATCGCACCCTTGTTGAATGCCCGGAAGATCGAGTGATCGACGAGCAGATAGTTTCCGGGAACTTGGACGTCGAACTCGACGATCGCCGCACCGCCCGCCGGGATCAGGGTCGTCTGAACGTTTTCGGACACGGTGGATCCAGCCTCGTGATACACCCGATCGAAGATTTCTCCAATTACATGGAACGAAGAAATCAGGCTGGGACCTCCGTTCCCCACGAACAGCCTTACGCTCTGTCCGACTTCCGCCGTAAGCGCATTGTCTCCCACGAGCGATCCTACGGAGCCGTTGAACACCACGTAGTCCGGCGCCTCGGCCAGCGCCTTCTTCATGCTGAAATCCTGAAGCCCCTCTTCACCATATCCACCCGCCGTGTAAACCTCGCCCTGCATCACGTAGTACTCGCGATCCACGGGAGGAAGGCCTCCCTCGGGCTCGACAAGGATGAGGCCGTACATCCCGTTGGCGATATGCATTCCCACGGGAGCCGTCGCGCAGTGGTAGATGTAGAGCCCGGGGTTAAGAGCCTTGAAGACGAACGTAGCCGTCTCTCCGGGAGCGACGAACGAGGAAGTGGCGCCCCCGCCGGGTCCGGTCACGGCATGCAGGTCGATGTTGTGGGGCAGGCGGCTGTCCGGATGATTGTTGAGATGAAACTCGATGACATCACCTTCTCGCACGCGGATAAACTGACCTGGCACTTCGCCACCGAACGTCCAGAAGTTGTACTCCACACCGTCCGAGAGGCGCATCACCAGCTCCTGGGTCTCGAGATTCACGATGACCCTCGTTGGATGGTCGCGGTCGATCGGTGGCGGCACATTAGGGGCGTGCGTTAGGACGGCTTCCTCTGTGCCAACGACTTCGGTGGAGACAGAGTCGGTTCCCGTGCATCCTAACGCGAGCAATGACAAGGTCATTATCCCGATTGCCAGAACTGAGATATGCGTTTCAGCGTAGCGTTTCATGATCTTCTCCGCAGGTAGGGCGGTTCGACAGGTCCGGTCTTCGGCCTGCTGGATAGAGAATATACGCTCTAAAATCAATTGTCAATGTTTCCACCTTGATAACCATGTTAACATTGACAACAGGCGCGGACTGATGCATTCTTTGGCATGCGAGAAGCAGATGAGATACGGGTCCCCGGCTTGGGAGAGACACAGCGAGCGCTCCTTCAAACGCTGAAGCGGCGTGGTCCGTCTACCACGACGGAGCTCGCCGAGATCTTCGATCTGGCGACGGGCACGCTGCGCGAGCACCTCAAGGCGCTCGAAGTACGGCGGCTCCTCGAACGCGTTGGCACGAGGCGCGAGGGCCCAGGTCGCCCTCACTTCATATACGGGCTGACAGATGCAGGCCAGGCCCTATTCCCCCAAGGCGAAGCCCAGCTCCTCGTGGAGCTGGTTGAGTACCTGTTGTCGACCGGGCGTAGCGCTGTGCTAGAGAGCTTCTTCGAGCAGCGCGTCGACGACAGTTATGCGGAAGTCTCCGGCCGAATCGAGCAGATGATGGCCGTGGAACGGCGCGACGAGGCCGTACGCCTGCTGTCAGACGCCGGCTTCATGCCTGAAGTCGGAGAGGACCCAGAAACGGGCGAACTGCTGATCCGGTTGTGCAACTGTCCGATAGAGTCGGTGATTGCGGTGACGCGCAAACCCTGCCGCGCCGAAGAACGGCTCGTTTCCCAGTTACTCGGCAAAGAACTAGAACGCATCACATACATGCCGGACGGGGACGACAGTTGCACGTACCGGATCAAACACGACCGGCCCAGTGTCAAGAATAGTGACAGAGAAGTAGCGACCCAAAGTAGCAGCGGGTCCGAAGCGCCTTAACCCCAAACCCACAGTAGTGCTGTGCTTACAACGGTTAATCCAATCGGGGCGGCAAGATTCGAACTCGCGACCTCCTGAACCCCATTCAGGCGCGGTCCAGCCGTCAGCTCCAGCATTCGGCAAGAAGTTCGGTGGATTGTTCGGTCTGTTGCCTCAACCCCAAAAACTGCCGATCAGCTAACTAGCTGTCACTAGGTAGGTTACTCAGTGCGCCCGGGAGAATTCGAATCCCCAGCCTCCTGATCCGTAGGAAGGTGGTGTAGGCCCCTAATTGAGCAAGATGCGCACATCTTTGGAGGTTGATGCTGCAGGATGCGCACTTGCAGACCCGGCGATAGCGCAGGTTGCGCAGTCAAAGTTGGGGGAGAAGTTCGGGGAGTTGGGTGTGTGGCGGCAGCACGGTATGCGCCTATCCGCTAACTCGCTGTCAATAGTGCAGATAAACCAATCGGGGCGGCGAGATTCGAACTCCCGACCTCCTGAACCCCATGCCGGTGCTGGGCGTCCACCAGCGTCCGTGGGCGCCAGGATCAGCCTCGTTTCGGGCCCACCACGACGATGCCTGACACCACGTTCATGGCTCGATTCTACTCTGACCGCCCAGATAATCGGTCGGCCATCGCACGATCGGCGCGCTGACGATGACGCCCGTAGGCTTGATACTCAACTCACCGTTTGCCTCTGCCTCAAGCAGTTCGGCGACAGATGTCAGGATCCTGGGCGTAGCTGCCTCTAGCCAAGTTACGAGTTGAGGATTGCGTAGAGGGGTGTACCTATCGTCGCCTGGCACGGAGTCGAAGATGTCGATCTGGTAGCCAAAGGGGCCGCCACCCCACGGCTTGACGCCCTCCTGCATGATGCCGTTCGTGAAGGCGTAAAACTTCCCCACGTTGTCTATCGGCACATCACCCAACCGAGACGAGTGGATCGTCCGATATCCCACCATCATGGTCAGCATCTGGGCCATCGGCTCGTCAGAGACATCGGTGTGGATGAACCACAACTTCCCGCCCTCGTAGTAGGCGTCGATCGCGGGTATCGTCGCACGCGGATTCTCCGCGGATAGGGGTTCCGGCTGCCTCTCCGGCTCTTGCTCCGCCTGGGATGCGCCGTCACCAGGGTTACTGCATGCCGTCACTACTAGCATCGCAGTGGTCGCCGCCAGCACAGTCTTCTTGTTCATTCTCATCCTCCTAACCGCTCGGTAGGGTCGGGGCCGAACGTAGCAACCCAACGTAGCAGCGGGCCCGAGGCGCCTTAACCCCGAACCCTCAAAAGTGCCCTAATTACAACGGTTCCTGCAATCGGGGCACGTCAGCTTCGCACCGGCCGCGCAGTCAACCTGCCAGTCATCTTCGGTGTACGGTGGGTGATTCTTCATGTGTGGCCGCGCCCCCTCTTCAGTTTCTGTCACGGTAACGGCAATCGTTTCTTAGGGTGCCCTCGTACGCGCACGACGAGCCAACTCACTCGCGTACTTCTGTCCCAGACCGGCGCCGTGCTTTCTAGCCCAACTTGTCAGGGCCGTCGTGCCAGTCGCTATCCCTTCCACATACAACCGCCCTTCCATGAGACCTCTGATCTCATCTCGCGTAATGACCACGTCATCGAGGACACGGCCGAGCGCAACAGCCGCGCCGTATGCCAGCCACGGCGGCAACGGGATTGTTCGTCGCGGTCGACCGATCGCTTCTCCGATCGTGGCCACCAGTTCACGATAAGTAAACGTCTCGGGCCCGGTCGCGTTGATGACGACGTTCGTCTCTCCGACCCCATGCGACACAGCAAGTTGAGCCAGATCGTCAACATAGATTGGTTGTAGTCTGTAGGATCCGTCACCAAACAGACCGAACACCGGAAAGTGACGGAGCATCCAGGCAATGTTGTTGATGAGGATGTCCTCCTCTCCGAAAAGAACTGTTGGCCGCAGGATGGCGTACGAAATGCCCGATGACTTAAGGGTGTCCTCCAGCTCTGCCTTTCCCCTGAAATACTCAAGCGCCGAGTCCTCAGATGGATTCGTGATGCTCACGTGCACGATCCGCCTGACTCCTGCCTCCATTGCCGCCTGGAACAGCAGTTTTGTGTTCTTCACAGCACCAGCGAAGCTGAACCGTCGGTGGTTGAATCGAACCCAATACGTATTGTAGAAGACGTCGACACCTCGAAGTGATTCGGTCAGTCTCCCAGGTCGATCGAAGTCCAGGGGATGTGCCTGGACTCTGCCGTGGAACGGATCATCGGCGACGGAGTTGGTCAGCGTCACGACGGAGTGGCCGTGCTCCAGCAACCGTTTCGCGATGTACCGACCGGAAAAGCCAAACGCTCCCGTCACTGCATGGAGCCGACCTTCAGTGTCAGGAGTGCCCATGGCGTTCTCCCTTTCACCACGCCCTACCGGGTAGGCTGCGTCTAGCGGCTACGGCATCACCTGAGGCGCGAAGCGACGCCCGCCGTATGCCGTTGTTATGCGGCCCTGCCCGACCGGTGTAAAATGCTATTTCAGTTTTCCAATCAAGCGGAGGTACTCCTCCCGCGGTTCCGCGGTACGCCAGTGGATTCTATGACGATAATGGAACCAATATCCGTGAAGAATGGCAATGCCCGCCGCCATCACCATGAGAAGGCCAATGAACCACTGCCTGCCCGCCAACTGGTGAATCGCGAAGAACACCACTGCCAACAACGCAAACTTTATCAATCTCTTGCGGGGATGGACGTGAGCATCGTACCCCCGAAAAATCCGCCGCCCGATCAACCAGCCAGAATCGAAGACCACTGCGTCCCAATAGTTCACTTCTGCACCTTGTCTCTCAAGCGAGACCCCACTGGCCACATACTAACGATTAAACGGCACGACGCGCCGGTCAGGCTGCATCGCTCCGTTGTTGCTATGTCCTCCTAGCTGGTCCTTTCAAATGGTGCCAGACGGCCGGCCAACGGAGGCGAGCTTCGACCGGGGATAGCCCAGGAGATAGGTAATCGATGGCCGCGGAAAGGCTGCTTCGCGCCCAATTTCCCAGACGTAGTCATTCGAATCAAGCCCATCCACGAGTTCCTGTAGTTCCTGCGGTGAATACGTCCGAAGGCACGAGACGGCCCCATCCCACAAGACGTACAGTGGGACAATCGGAATGAGATAGGTCCAGAACAAGCGGCTCAGGCGAAACGGGCGAATGAAAGGCGTTACCAGTAACACGATGAAGGGGTTGAGGAGCACTGGCACTAAGTGGACAGCACTCCTTTCGGTCACCTCTAGAACACCGATGGGGCGCCGTTCATCGACCGCGTCTTGCAGGATGCTTCGCGCCACTTCTGGCCGGAAGTGATGAAACGACGCGAAGAGAGTTCTGAAACCGGGCAGATGTGTGGGTACGGCCGTGGCATCTATTGATTCCTCGAGGAATCTGATCCCACCGCCCGAGCGTTGGCACATGTACTCCAACGCCCGGCGGTTAGGAAACTTATCAGTAAGCGTGACGGAGACCTCACACCCGGCTTCAACGAGTCGCTCACGTATGCCGACCAACGGCCCGCCGCCGCCAGAGCAGAGATCAAGAATCTCCTGACTGTCGGTCTTGATCAAGACGTCTCTTAGCCGTGAAACGATCGAAAGATAGGGGTTCCCAACGTCGGAGATAAAACGGATGAAGTCAGTACCCGCATCGCGAATCTGCGCCGGAAACCAGGTTTGGTCTTCCAGTTCGAAGAGGTGAATCCGCCTCACTGCAAACCGACCTCCTCCGGTCACGGCCGACGCCGACCGTATCAGCCGGGCCGAAACTAGAAGTATCAAGCCAGATATCTACACTCATAGCACACAGGGTCAGCCCTTGAAGGGCCGCCCGGGCACCCAGCGTCTTACGAGCACACAGTACCGCTCGTAGCTCTCACCGAAGCGAGCGCGGAGATTCGGCTCTTCGTACACCAGGATCACGCTATTCATCACCAGGAGCCAGACAACCGTATAACCAAGCAGCGCCCGCGAACCCAGGATGAGCACTTCTCCGATGAGAATAGCCAGCCCCCCGAGATACATCGGATTGCGCACATACCGATACAGGCCGGTGACGACCAGTTCCTTGGTGTGATCGATGGGTGCGTGAATACCCCGGCCCTTCTGCACAAACTCCCACAAACAGCGACTGTAGACCCCGATGCCCACTGAGAGCACCACTCCACCTGCGATCACGCGCGGTCCCATCTACAACTGCTGCAGCGACGCGCTGCCGTCAAACTAGTAATAGGGCAACACCACAAGGACGGCACCGGGTCCGAGAACCGTGAAAGCGAGTGCGCGACTCCAACGAAGCACAGAGGAAAGCTCCAACGGTGTCCTAGCCTCCATGCGGGATAATAGAGATGCGCTCAAGGCAGGAACGATAGATCCCCCGATTGCCGGAGAGCAAGAGCGCCATTGAGTTCGCCGTGTTGCTGACCTGCCCCCTGAAGCGATACCGACTGCAGAAGTAGCACTGTGCTTGGATCGGAACCATCGAGGCGAGAGTCAGGTCAGCCGCTTGATCCCGGCTTGACCGCGCATTTGCACGTTCATCTTCCGGCCATACTTAACGATCGGAGGAATCAAATGGACGCCCCGCGAAATACCAAACCAACGACGCCACTGCGAGCGTTTGTGGCAAGCATTGATCCCAAGCTGCGGTTCCGAATCTCCGCTATTGGCATTGGGCCGGTGTGCCCGTGCAAGGAGGAGCACTCGCTACACGTAATCTTCGAGCCCTTGTTAGATAGGAAAACCGGCTGCATCGTGCACACCTGGAATGATGCGGTTGGCCATCTTCCCGAGCACTCGCCTGCCGTCTTGGAATCCTGGCTGGATGATCTCGAGGGCTCTGGCCTGGTGTGCGGTATCGAAGCAGACAGATCGAACTCCGTGACAGTGAATGTTACGACATTCCGTGCAACGGACCGCTGGCTTGGCTCTATGGTCGCGAGCGAGATGGCAGGACAGGCGACCTTGATCCGACTACTGCACGAGCCGGCGTCTCGGCAGTGGCTATACAAGCAGGATGTCACCGGTTCGATCCCGGCGGATCCATTGGCTAGACATAGCTGACACATCTGCTCATCAGGTGCCAGTGTCTGCGAGCGCTTTGAAGTACATGCTGAAGCCTGACGATGCATCACTTGCAACCTGTGGCTGGCCGGCAAGACTAACTCAATTTGAGGATCGTTCATGGGTGACGCCACTTTGCCGGCATGCTCAACAGGATTGGCCGGGTAGAGTGTGCGTCGCCAGGTTCCTGACGGGGTGTTCGCGGGACCGCAGGGAAACCTAATCCGCCCCGAGAGGTTTCACATTCATGCCAACCGCAGAACGTGGGAGTGACCTGAGTCGAACGAGACGCACCGTTGCCCTGCTGCTCACGGCCGCGGCCGCACTCATCATCGTGCCGTTCACCGGTGCGCCGCTCCGCGCCCAGCCCGCCCCTGTCGACACGACCGATCTGGGCACTGGGCCATACGCCCGCATGCACATGCTGCTTGAGAAGACGTTGTTCAAGGTGGACGTGTTGACGCTCGATGTGCGGTTCGGCCCGCGAGAGACAACCCAGATAGAAGCCCTGCTGGGCGGTGGGAAAGGCACCGCGGGCGTGCTGCTGCGTGACTCCGTTGCCTCCGTGGCGCTCGACGCGCGTGACGTCTGGGCACTGATAGAGTTTCAGCGGAACGTCAGGCTCGACCAGTTCCTCGACGGCATCAGTGACAATCTCCGCCAGGCGACGAAAGCCGGCGTAATCACCGTGCAGAGCTACCGCAGCATCAGCACGGACCTGCCCCGCTGGTACGCATTCCTTGAGCAGCGCGGCATCCACAAAGGAGACCGCATGTATTACCGCATCCACAACGACTCGCTACGCACGGTCTACCTGGACAGCGATGGCGGGACGCTGCTCGACCAGGTCGACGTGGGGCCCGAGAGACGGCTGTCTGTGCTGGGCGGGTATTTCGCACCCGGCTCCGTGTTTCGCGACAAGCTCATCGATTCGCTGCTGAGTGGCCTGTGAGTGAGGCCGGCGCACGAATCTCTGCGGTCGGCCGCGCTCTTCCCAGGCACTTTTACGATCAGGACACACTGATCGCCGCGTTCGAGCACGAGTGGGGTGATAGCCTGTTCAACCCTGAGCGGCTTACTCGATTGCACCGCAACGTGCAGGTGGCCGGCCGCCACCTGGTCCTGCCGCTCGAGGCCTACGCCAAACTCGATTCCTTCACCGCTTCCAACAACGCGTTCGTCCGCGAGGCCACCGACCTCGGAGCCCTCGCCGTGCGGGACGCCCTGAGCCTGGCCGGCTTCGCGGCGGAAGACGTAGACCACCTGTTCTTCGTTTCAGTCACGGGCATTGCGACACCGTCGATCGACGCCCTGCTCGTGAATCGACTGGGCCTGCGGACTGACGTGAAGCGCACGCCGATTTTCGGCCTCGGATGCGTTGCAGGTGCCGCCGGAGTGGCCCGAGCGGCCGACTATCTGAGAGGTTTCCCCAACGATGTGGCTGTGCTGCTGTCTGTCGAGTTGTGCAGCCTCACCCTGCAGCGCGGGGACGTGTCGATCGCGAACCTCATCGCGAGTGGCCTGTTCGGTGACGGGGCAGCCGCCGTGGTGATGGCGGGCGCGGAACGGACGAACGGAGGAGCGGGCTCTTCCGAGTCCCCCGCCGGCCCCGAAGTCGTCGCCACGCGCTCGGTTTTCTACCCCAACACCGAGGATGTCATGGGCTGGAAGATCGGCAGCGACGGCTTCCGTGTGGTGCTCTCGGCTGACGTGCCCCTCGTGGTCGGGGCCCATGTGCGAAACGATGTCGACACATTCCTTGCGGACCATGGCCTGGCGCGCGAGGACATCGCCGTGTGGATCGCCCATCCCGGCGGGCCTAGAGTGCTTGAGGCGTTAGAGGCGGCGCTCGAGCTCCCCGATGATGCGCTCGCGCGGACATGGCGCTCGCTGGCGGAGATCGGGAACTTGTCGAGCGCCTCAGTGCTCATGGTGTTGCGCGACGCGCTGGCCGATGGCCGCCCGGCGGCGGGCGAGCCGGCACTGATGCTCGCCATGGGTCCTGGTTTCTGCTCCGAACTCGTGCTGCTACGCGGGTGATCCCTTACGTGATCCTCCTCGCCCTGATTGCAACTGAGCGGATGGTGGAGGTGCGGCGCAGCAACCGCAATGTGGCTTGGGCGATGGAGCGGCACGGGATCGAGACCGGCCAGCGACATTTCCGCGTCATGACGGCCATCCACGCACTGTTCCTGCCTGCCTGCGCGCTCGAAGTGTGGCTGTTCGACCGGCCGTGGGTACCGGCACTCGGGATCTCGATGCTGGCGGTGGCGCTACTTGCCCAGGGACTGCGCTGGTGGGCCGTTGCCACGCTCGGGCCGCGCTGGAATGTCCGCACCGTGGTGGTGCCCGGCGAGCCGGTCGTGACGCGTGGACCCTACCGGTTCGTACGGCATCCGAACTACGTGGCTGTGAGTCTCGAGTTCATGGTGATTCCGCTCATCCACACGGCCTGGTTGACCGCCATCCTGTTCTCGCTCTTCAATCTCCCGCTGCTCGCCACTCGCATTCGGTGCGAGGAGCGGGCGCTGGCCGAACACAACGACTACGAGCGGCTGGCCGGGGTGCCGCGGTTCCTGCCGCGCGGGGCAATTTCGTCGGCACTGCAACGGAGGAACCAGTGAACGACGAGACGGTCCTGGCCGGCATCCGTGACGTGCTGGAGGGCATGGACACCGGGCCGGTCAGCGAGGAGACCGGCGGAGGAGGCGCCCGCCCTGCCTTGTCGCCCGACCTGCACCTGGTACGCGATCTCGATCTCGACTCGCTGCGACGGATTGAGCTGGTGATCCGAATAGAGAATAAGTTCCGCGTGCGGCTCGAGCCCGAGGACGAGGCGGAGATAACGACGCTCGGCGACCTGGTGAATGTGATCCGGCGGCGCTCGACATGACGGAGACTGCGACGGGCACTGAAATGTCGGGAGCAGACGAGCAGACGCTGGGGACGCTGCTCGAACGGGCGGCGGACTCGGCACGCGGCGTCCGGATTCTCGACCGCGATGAGCGGCCGGAGTTCCTCACTTACGCCGACCTCCGCGACAGGGCGCGTGACACCGGCCAGGCCCTGCGGGCGCTCGGCGTCGAACCCGGCGACCGGGTCGCGTTGGTCCTGCCTACCGGGTTCACGTTCTACGACGCGTTCTTCGGCTGCATTATGGTAGGCGCCGTGCCCGTTCCACTATATCCCCCGGTGCGTATCGGCAGGCTGGCCGAGTATCACAAGCAGACCGCTACGCAGCTCACTGGATGCAGGGTGCGCCTGGTGCTGTCGGATGAGCGGACGAGCCGTGTGCTGGGCCGCCCTGTCGCCGCCGCAGGTCCCGCGCTGGGCCTCAAGATAGTGGATGTCCTGCGCCAACACGGGCGGGAGCGGTGCAGGGGCGCCGGAAAGTCCGGTACTGCGCGGGCCTATCACGCCGACTCCGGCCACGTTGCGCTCATCCAACACTCGTCGGGCACGACCGGTACGCCGCGGCCCGTGCGACTCACGCACGGGGCCGTGCTCGCCAACCTTCAGGCGATCCGTACGCGGATACTTCGCACACACCCAGAAACCGCGGAATTCAGGCACGCCGCCGTGAGCTGGTTGCCGTTGTACCACGACATGGGACTGATCGGCTGCCTGCTGACCGCACTGGCCCACCCGGCCGACCTGACCCTGATTCCACCTGAGGCGTTTGTGGCGGATCCCGCCATCTGGCTACGCGCCATGTCGCGCTACGGGGGAACGGTGAGCGGCTCGCCAAACTTCGCTTACTCTTACTGCGCCGAGCGCATAAACGCCGAGGACATTGAAGGCGTCGACCTGTCACACTGGCTGGTCGCGCTGACCGGAGCCGAACCCGTTATACCGGGCGCGCTCCTCCGGTTCGCCCGCCGGTTTGAGGGGTACGGCTTTCGCCTCGAGGCTCTGACGCCTGTATACGGCCTCGCCGAGGCCACTCTGGCCGTGACCTTCTCCGACCCGGCGGAACCGTTCCATGCCGAGCGGTTCGAGCGATCGACCCTCGCGGGAGAGGGCGTGGCCCGCAGCGTGACCTTAACGCGGGATGCTGATGCTCAGCCACCCGCCGAAACCATCGAACTGGTCAGCGTCGGCCCGCCGGTCGAGGGCGCCCGTGTGCGGATCATGGGCAAGGATGAAGCCGAGGTCGCGGACGGCGTCCTCGGCCGGGTGCAGGTCGGCGGTCTGTCGATGTTCGACGGCTACGACGACGAACGAGAGTATGGCGAGCTAGCCGACGATCCGTCGCCCGCGCCCGTACTCGGCCCTTGGTTCGACACCGGCGACACAGGATTCCTGCGGAACGGAGAGCTCTTCCTGTACGGACGCACCAAGGACGTGATCATCCTGCGCGGCCGAAAGTACGCGCCGCACGAGATCGAGACGGCCCTGGACGGCCTGCCGGGACTCCGTCGTGGCTGCGTGGCCGCGATCAGCGTACCCAGGAGCGAAGGTGAGGAAGAGGTGCTCGTCTTGCTGGCTGAGCGGGGGCGCGACGCATCGCCCCGCGATGACGGGTTGCGCGCTGCCGAGGTCCGGCGCCGCGTGACCGAGATGACGGGGCTTGTACCGTCCCGGGTCGCGATTCTCCGGCCGGGAACCCTTCCGCGCACCTCGAGCGGTAAGATCCGCCGCGCCGAGGCACGCCGCCGGTACTGCAACGGTGACCTCACGCCGCCGAACAGGGTCGGGGCCCTGTCCCTTGCCGTCGAGATGATCCGCTCGCGGCGCGCCCTGGCGCGCATGAACGGCACGAAGCCGGAGGAGCCGTGATCCGCCGGCCTAATCCCGCGTTCGACCTGGTGATCGCCGGCGCCGGTCCAGCCGGACTCGCCACAGCCATCCACGCGAGGATAAATGGCTTGCGCGTCGTCGTCCTCGAACGCCGCTCGTCTTTGATGGACAAGGCCTGCGGCGAGGGCATCATGCCCGATGGCGCAGGGGCGCTCCAGACGATGGGCGTAAGGTTTGCACCACACGAGTGCCGTCCGTTGGCAGGTATCCGCTATATCGCAGGCGAGCTCGTAGCCGAGGGCCGCTTCCGGCGCGGCCCTGGCCTTGGCGTCCAGCGCACGGTGGTCGCGCGGCTGCTGCTCGAGCGCGCCCGAGAAGTCGGCGCCGAGATCCGGTTCGACTGCCCGGTCGAGGCGTGGGAGTCGGATGAGGCTGAGGTTCGGGTGCATACGGCGGCCGGCGAGATCATCCACGGCCGTCTTCTGGTTGGGGCCGACGGCTTGCACAGCAACGTGCGGCGGCACTTCGCGGTCGAGCCCTGGACAGAGTTGGTTGAGGTCCACCTGGCCGACGGCGTCGAGGCTTACGTGACGCCCGTCGCCCCTGACGTCGTCAGCGTGGCGTTGCTTTTCGAAGTGCCGTTGCGGGGCGGCTCCGACGATTCCAGTACCGTTTCCCCCGGCACCACCTTCGAGCAACTCATGGCCCTCTTCCCCGCCGTCGAGCGGCGACTCGCGTTCGGCGCCCCGCTCGATCGGGCTCGGGGCGCTGGACCGCTGCGCCAGATGGTTCGCGGCCGCGTGGCTGGCCGGGTCGTGCTGGTCGGTGACGCTGCCGGTTACCTCGACGCACTCACCGGCCAGGGACTCGAGCTCGCGTTCGGCACGGCGGCGGCACTCGTTGATGTGGTGCGATCCGGCGAATCACTGGAGTGTTATGAATCGGCCTATGGCCGCCTCACCCGCGACTACTACCGGCTAACCGGATTGCTGCTGCGCGCCACCCGGTACCGTCCGGTGCGACGGGGCCTCGTGCGGCTTCTAGACATCGTGCCGGGTGCGTTCGACCGGGTACTCGGATTGTTCTGATCGCTGTGTCAGTCGCGGCGCGGCAGGATCAGATTGAGGACAAGGGCGGCCAGGCCACCCGAAATGAGCCCCGAGCCGAAGAAACTCGCGGCCCATTGAGGCGCCTCAACAAGGATTTCCGGCCGAAATTCCACTCCAAGGCCAAGCCCTACCGAGACCGCAAGGATGACCAGGCTCCGCCGGTCGGAGTCTACGCCACGATGAAAGATCGCGATCCCCGAGGCGAAGATCATCGCGAACATGATAAGTCCCCCACTACTGACCTGCCCCCAGGAACGGTACCATTAGTCAAGTTAGTCTGTCAGCCAGCTGCGGGCCCGGTCTTGGACCCTGGAGAACAGGCCGTCGAAGCCACTTCGGTGCAGGGCGGATGGCCTGAGGCGCGGGTGGCCGGTAGCCCAGTGAGCTGTACGACCGGGGGTGGGCAATGTGGTGACAAGAAGGTACTGGCCCTCAACTCCACCCCAGAACCAAAAATGTTCGGGGGTTTGTTCGGGGAGTGCCAAATAGACAGAGGCAGCGCGTTTCCGCTAACGCGCTGCCATCACTGCAGTTAAACCAATCGGGGCGGCGAGATTCGAACTCGCGACCTCCTGAACCCCGTTTCGTTTAGTCTCTTCTAGAAACCCCGGTTCTTAGAATATAAGAAACGAAAGCAGCTGAGGACCCCGGTCCTTGTTGCTCTCAGCACCGGGGCAGTTCAATCTCCATCGTAGCCAGGCGGCCACTCAGGGCCGAAGCTGAAACACAATTCCGTTAGACGGTTGTCCAAGAATTCACCGCCAACGAGTAAGGCAATTGAGACCGAAGTTGTGGTCTGCGCGCTTATGAGGGGACACTTTCCGTATCGATTCGCATGGTTGATCGACAACCCTCTTCGCCGGGTGCTTGTCACACCAGAGCGGTTGGCCGATCGACTGCCTATCACCGCCGACAGTTGTGTCCTTGAGGTGGGTCCCGGTTCAGGCTACTTCAGCGTCGAGTTGGCTCGCCGCACTCGTAGCGGCCGTCTTGAGTTGCTCGATCTGCAGCCGGAAATGCTAGCTAAGGCGCGGCGCAAACTTAGGCGCGCTGGGATGCGGCATGTAGGATACACCGTTGCGAATGCGAGCAACCCGCTTCCGTTTCCTGATGAGACGTTCGATATAGCAGTTCTGGTTGCGGTACTTGGGGAAGTCCCGAATGCCGAATCGTCACTGGGTGAGTTGTACCGCGTGTTGCGAGATGGAGGATCCTTGGCGATTCACGAGCATGTCCCCGATCCAGATCGGATCGACTTCCCGGCGCTACGCACACTGGCCGAGTCGCAGGGGTTCAACTTGGACAGCCGGTGGGGTCCATCGTGGAACTACACCGCTACCTTCAGACGCCAACGCGCATGAGGTCGCCGTTTAACAAGCGTTAGCAGCTGACGCGGTTTAGATTTCGGATGGAACAGGCGGCATCTCAGCCGCGCAGCTGAAACACAAATCCGTTATGCGGCTCAAGGGCCGCCTCAAGGAGGACGCCATGCGAACCAAGTTCTACGCCGCCGCAATGCTCGCGGCCCTTCTCGGGTTTCCCTCAGGCTCGGAGGCTCAAGCTACGCCAAGTACGGCTCCTTCCGACTTCAAGATCGCAGTAAGTGTCTCCGAGAGCGGAATCCGGCTTACCTGCACCAAAGATTGCGCGTGGACAGAACTGAGCTTCGATCCTCAGCCTCAGGATCGATCCGTAACGTTCGACAACTTCGGCATGGTCGATCCGGATCGGCCCAGGGCCTCGTCTGATTCGTCCTTCAAGCCATTTCTTCTCAAGATCCGTCGCACGAACGGCGGGGTGGCCCTGGAGGGGATCGAGGGGACGGTATGGGAAGCGCTTGAGTTCGCGTGTGAGTCGAGTCCGTGCCTGGAGAACGTCGATTATCAAGGTGTGGTTGTCCTGCCGCATAACAAGCGTTAGCAGCTGACGCGGTCTGGATTGTCGGCTTAGTCGCTGCAGCCACAGTGGCGCGCAGCTGAAACACGAATCCGTTAGGTCGCGTTGCGATAAATGATCAAACGTGCTCTGAAGCTTGCCGCCTTGCCGGTGTTGATCGCCATGTTCATCACGCCGGCTCGCTTCTTCCTCGAACTGGCAGGCGTACCGACGGTGTACGTCTTTCCTATTGGACTGCTTTGGCTGTCGTTGGGGTTCTCCATCTATTGGGGAGTCAAGTTAACCGCCGAAGCGCATCCCTATCGGCTTCTGTGGTTGAGTCTCGCGTTCTTTTCGCCCCCCTCTAGGGTGCCTGTCTTCCTGCTGTGGTGGATTACTACCACGTGGGGGCTGGGTACCCACTACGACATCTTCGATAGCTGGGACCAAGCGCTCGTCGGGCAGCTCTTCTACGGATCCCTCGTCCAGATTATCCCCGGAGGGTTGCTGGGTTCACTTACGCTCGCGGTGAGGAGATTCGGGTCGCACCCCCACAGTGGCACAAGCGCTTAGCGAAGCTAGATCGTAACGTCGAGCAGCTCCACGCTAGGGAACCAGCGATTTCAGAGGCACGCTGGATCAGCGCAGGCCTACGAGGATTTGCTGCTGAGCCGATCCTGACATTCTTGCGTTGGACGATCCACTAGGTGGGGCGCCTAACAAGCGTTAGCAGCTGACACGGCATACATTTGGAGCGATTGCTGAGGGCATGGTGGCGCGCAGCTGAAACACCAATCCGTTAGGCCCACGCAAGTGCACGGAGACCTCTTCAATAGGAACCCGTTCCGGATTGCTATCAAGCCGATTCTGGTCGGCGCTGGAGCGTCCGGGATGTTCTTTCTAGTCAGCTTCGGTCTTGATTTGATTTCCGTGGAGAGTGGCTCTCCGTTTCCCTGGTATCTCCTGTTCTCGACCATGGCTATCGGCAGTATGGCAGGTGCGGCCTACGGTCTCGATAGTCGCCGGTATTACATGAAGGACTATCCTCTCATTCGTACATTAGTGTGTGCGGGACTGGGCTGGATTGGGCTTTGGTTCTTCAATCCTGCGTTGGCCTTGAGTCCTCGCTTCGGCTCAGCCTGGACCTTGGGCTGCGGCGCCTTGGGTTTCTTGGGATATAGATGGTCCCGAATCCTAGACCGACTCTGATAGAACCGCGACCTAACAAGCGTTAGCAGCTGGCGCGTTCTAGATTGTCGGCAGTCGCTGCAGTCACTCAGGCGCGCAGCTGAAACACAAATCCGTTAGGCGTACAATTCCGATTACGCCTTGGAATGTGAGGAGTGTTTGCCCAAGACCGCTATTGAATGGCTCCTCGAAGATCTTTGCACGCGCCTCGGAATCTGTCTCTCGTTCGATGTGAAGGCTCGTTTATTTGAGGACACTCCCTCAACGCCTGATGAGTTCGCGTCCGCAGTCTTCACAGCTGAAGGTCTGGACCCAAGCTCCGAGCGTCGGCTCTACCGACAGACCGTATCCCTTGTTACAGAAGCGTTTCACAGGTCAGGCATTGGAGACGCCTAACAAGTGTTAGCAGCTGACGCGGCATAGATTTCGGTTGGAAGAGGCGGCATCGAAGCCGCGCAGCTGAAACACAAATCCGTTAGGTCGCGTTATGTTTCCGAAAGCCAAGCAACGAGTAGCGCTGCCGGGTTCGGTTTCGTTGCTGATTGCTGGCCTTACTCTCGGTTGCCAGCCGACGGAAAATGCGGCTCCTTCAGTGGCGTCCGAGCTTGCTCGGCCCGGAATGACGTGTCCTGACCGCGCCAATGTAGCTGCGGACGAGAACCCAACGGTTGTGACCGTCCGTTACCTATCGGCCCCGGCGCTAGAGGGTCGCAGCGCCGGCAGCCAGGGCGAACAATGCGCGATGACCTTTATTGCCGAGCGCTTACAGGGAGCCGGCCTCAGACCCGGCGGACCCAATGGAGGGTTTTTCGAACCGGTTCGCTCACCATTTCTTCAGAGCTCGTCGTATGGCAGATCACTGAGTTCAACGACCCTATGATCCGTTCCGCAGACTTGGGTCAAGGTCGAAGCGATCAAGATTCATCACCTTGTCCCACGCAGCCACAAAGTCACGCACAAACGTCTGCTGCGAGTCGTCACATGCATAGACTTCCGTGATGGCTCGAAGCTGGGAGTTCGAACCAAAGACGAGGTCGACGGCGGTGCCGGTGCACTTGAGCTCGTCCGTCCCGCGATTGCGTCCCTCGAACACGTGCTCGCTTTTGGAGGACACTCGCCACTTGGTGTTCACGTCGAGAAGGTTCACAAAGAAATCATTGGTCAACGTCTCAGGCCGATCGGTAAAGACGCCGAGCTCGGACTGCCCGACGTTGGCATTCAGGACACGCATGCCGCCTACGAGCACCGTCATCTCAGGAGCGGTTAGCGTCAGCATGTGCGCCCGATCCACCAGCAGCTCCTCCGCCGGTCTCTTATGTCCGTTTCGGACGTAGTTGCGGAAC
>SMVB01364062.1_pt1 | contig 18210 bp, 17 predicted proteins | sample 2456461 | NCBI WGS metagenome assembly SMVB01 (sample SAMN11095934, study PRJNA526329) | marine sediment metagenome | biome: Marine sediment; feature: Surficial sediment; material: Deep marine sediment; isolation source: Hadal surficial sediment | place: Pacific Ocean | collected 2014-05 | depth...
CATCACGAACAGAAGCAATGACAAGCCACTAGATGGCAAGTCGTACCGTGAACCGGATCCAGCGGAGTCGGGCGGCGGATGACATGGCGACAATTTACACGAAGTTTGGGGGCTCTTGGTTATTCTTTTGGCATCGCGCCTTTGTCCGGACAAAGACGCTTGTTGGTTGCGTTGAGTTTAATCGCGCTTTAGACGGCGCTCTTACAAAGGCTTTGTTGGAGCGCCTCTATAGGCGCGATAAAGCTCAACCAAAAAGTCGCGGTCCGGATATCAGCTACTAAAGATCAATCCGCACCTGCCAATTTGCCTCTGTCGACGTCCGGGGCGGATTGGGCGCGATATTCGGCGAGCACCGCACTGAACCACTCTTTCGCAAGTTGTGCTTCTTCGTCACCGCAGCGGATGTGGTAGGGCTCGCCGCTCCAGCTGCTGCTGCTTGCCAGGTTATCTATGAACTCGTCCGCGTTGGAGTAGTGTTTTTTACCGTTGCGTCGTTTCAGGTTCAAATGATCCATTGCCGCTTCTGGCTTGTATTCTTTGCCATTGCGAATGAACACACAGTCGCTGGTCGCCACTGCATCCAGAATGTAGTCGATCTCAGTGTCTATTACGTCGTCGGCATATCCGGTCGAGATCAGGACAAAGCTCATCAACAATGATAGATGAAGGCTTTTCATCATTTACTCCGCAATCCTTGCAGACGTTATTCGTACCGGGCAATTCGAGCTATCTGTGTACGGTCCCATTCTTGTATCAATGCTGATTACCTCGCCAGGCTCGAGCATTGCCGGTATTTTTCGAGATTCAGTTCTCTTTCGTCCCGTGGAGTCGGTTAATTCAACTACAAATCCGACGTTATCGATCGTTAGCGAGATATTGTTTTTCACGGAGACCACGAGGTTGCCATTGCTGCCCGCATCGCAGCGTTTCAACACGTACTTGTGCGGGTTTCTCGATATGTCGAGTTTCGCAAGCTCCGTCGTCGCCGCTACTGCTACATCGCCTTTGCCTCCCGCAATTTTTTCGAAATGTTCGATCGCGGTGTCGGCATCGCCCTGCGCAGCTGCGATTCTCCCCAGGGAAAAATAGGCAACCGAGGTTGGTAACAGGGTATTACTTTTCTCAAGATCTGCTGTGGCCTCGGCGTAATCCTGCAGCTCTACCTCTGCCCGTCCTCGCTGCAGGTAATAGTAGAAAAAACTGTCACGCCTGCGTATCGCACTGTCGTAGTTCGTTACGGCCATGTTGTATTCTTCATTGAGGAGTCTTGCGTCACCTCGCAACGCATAAAAATGCGCCTCTTCCGGGAACAGCGCGATCGCGGCGTTGGCCTTTTCGATCGCTTTCTCGGCGTCACCGTCACTAAGAAACTTTCTGCCCTCCTCGCTAAGGTCGTATGCTGGCTTCACGCGCATGGTCTTCTTCATTGCCGCAGCGAATCGCTCTGTACCGACTTCCCCACCGGGCGGAAGACCGGCTGCCGTCGCGATATTGGCGTCAACTCTTTTTTGCGATGGTGGATGACTTGCGAACATACCGCTTAGCCAGTCCGACTTCTTGCCCTCACTCAATCGCACAAACGTTTTCTGCAGATCGACGGCGCCTTGCGGGTCATAACCCGCCAGAGACATATATTTCATGCCGTATTCGTCCGACTCCAGTTCAGCGCCCTGACCGTATCGCTGGGTAATCAGTTGCGCACCGATATTTACGCCGCCGGCAGCGATATCTCCGTACTTGGTGCCGGAGGTCACTATGGTTGCGCCTACGAGAATGCTCTGGAGAATTGTTGTACGACCCTGCCGCTGGGATGTATGCCCGGCCGCGGCGTGCACGATTTCGTGGCCGAGCACCGCCGCAAGTTCGGATTCCGAATTCAACTCCGTAAGCAGCCCCCGGTTCAACGCTATTTTGCCGCCCGGCAGCGCCCACGCATTGGGCACCGGATTGTTTAATACGACAAACTCGTAGGGCAGGTGCCGATCACTCACGGTCGCAAGCTTGTGGCCAACTTCCTGCACGTAGGCTGTTAGCTCGGGATCAATGTCATATTCACCGCCTTCCGCCTGCTGCATTGGAGCGTAATTCTCTTCGCCGATCTTGATCTCCTGCTCCTGGCTCATGCCAACCAGTTGGCTCTTGCCGGTTACCGGATTAACGGCGCACGCACTTAACGTCGCAAGGACAACTGCAAGAACGATTGTTCGAATATCAGGTGACATTTTCTACTCGATGCCTCGCAAGTTATTGTCGAGGAAATTCCGCAGCAGCTGGGCCCAATATTCTGCTGCTGCACGAACCTCGTCCGAGGGCGCCGATCCGTCTTCTGGCAAGTCGATCGCAGGCGACCTTTCCGTATCGGCAGCACGAAGAATCGCGTGCCCGGTGAGGGAGTCGCTCATCTCGATCACAAACGTCAGTTTTCCCGGCCTTAGAATGTCGTTTATTTCCCGGCTCAGCTGAGGCAATCGATCCGCTGCGGTACCACGGAGGTCAACCAGGGATGCACTGATCTTCAATACATCTTTCGCTGGCTTGTCGACAATTTCATAACCCGTAAGTTGTGCCAGGAAGGCCTCACGAAATGCGAGTCGCACACGAGCCAGGTCTTCTTCGCTGACCGATGCATGCGATGGATAAAAAATGCCCATTTCTTCGCCGAGCAGACGGGAGTATTGACTGAAGTCGGCGGATGCTGCGACATAGGCAATATCGGTTTTCGCGTTCTTGACCGGCCGATAACTCTCGTATGTGGTTGTGGAACAAGCGCCGAGACCAATCATCGTGATTGTTGCCAGCATGAGTATGGGGAAACCGGATTTGGTCACAGGCGGTTGAGATGATCGCTGCATAATTTGTTTGCTCCATGCGGCCACATCGGCACTGTTACATGCTGAAGACCGCGGTCATGGGATTGTGATCTGAAGTGTCTACTACTTCTGTGTTGGCGCTAATCGCACGCAGGCCACGAACGTATATGTGGTCAAGCGTCTTGCCGAGAAACCGTACGCGATGATCGTTGGCAAAAACGACCGCCGTCAGTTCCAGGGAGTTCGCCAGCTCAGCAACAATTTGCGCCCTCTTGGCGCGCCATGTGTTCAGGTCGCCGGACAAAATAATCGGTCCATCGTGGTTTTCCAGCACCTGGTAAATCTGCTCAAACTGTTTCTCGAAGGCGCCGGTGCCAAAAGAAAAATTCACCGCATGTACGTTGACCACAACCAGGGTTTGATCGGTGTCTGTCAATGCATACTGTGTCACGCTGGTCGCTTTCGGCGTGCGCAGCCATGGCTCGGAATGCACGAAGCTGCATTGCGTCATTGGCTTGATCCTGCTCAAGGTCATAACACCGGTTACCTCGCCCCGTTTGCGGTAGCCCGGTGCAAACGACCAATGCCGGGAACTGTCTAGCTCGGCGATGGTTTCCTCGCGTAGCGAGGCTTCCTGGAACAGCACAAGATCAGCATTGCCTGCCAGCGTGTCAAAGTCGTCACGCCATCGCCTTTCCCTGGTTTTATGCACATTCCAGTTAAACAGGCTGATATTGGATGAGTCGAGTTCAGCGCCCATATCGTTCTCGGCGGCGAGCATATCGCGGCACACACTCACTTCGGTGGAGAATTGCGGCGCGGGACTGGCCACTATTGTCTCCGGCTGATGCGCACAGGCAGACAGTTGCAGGCCGAAGGCGATTGCAAGCAGCGAGCGAATATGGCCCCAACGCACGTACTTAGCGGTATATCTTTGATTTTTCAAGCTTATTCGGCCTCTATGAAAGTGCTGCGAGTTCTGACATCTTAATTCTATGAAAACGACAGCAGCCAATCATGTCTCAACAACTCAAATCCTTGCCTGATAACGTCAGACCGCAGCCCGCCATTATAGTTTCGGCGACAGGCCGCCTGCAATCACTGGTTTAATCAGGCTCAAACGCCTTGAATGTCGATGGAAATATTGCCCACGCCCTCAATGCCGCCCCGAACCTGATCTCCGGGGACGAGCGGTCCTACCCCGGCCGGCGTTCCGGTATACACGAGATCACCCTGATAAATTTCACCATAGGTCGATATCACAGCGACAGATTCTGCAACTGACCAGATCATCTCGTCGATATTGCCGTCTTGCCGAACTTCATCGTTTACCGAGAGCCAGATTCGCCCGGTCGTCGGATGTCCGACTGCGGAAACAGGGTGGATCTCGCTGATTGGCGCGCTTTGGTCGAAGTTTTTCGCCGCATCCCACGGCCTGCCTTTGGACTTGGCCTCTGCTTGCAAATCGCGTCTTGTCAGGTCTATGCCAACGGCGTATCCGAAAATGTGCTCGGGCACATTAAGCGGAAGAATATTGTTGCCTGCTCTGCCGATGGCCACCACGAGCTCGATTTCATGATGCAACTCTTTACAACGCGGCGGATATGTTACGGCTGATCCGCTGGAGACAATCGCGTCTGCTGATTTGGTAAAGTAGAAAGGCGCTTCACTGTCTGGCTTGTGACCCATTTCCGCCGCGTGCGCAGCGTAATTTCTGCCAATGCAAAATATTCGTCTGACCGGAAATTTTTCATCGCTGTCAGTGATCGCAATATTTACTTGTGGCACGTGCAATGCATTCATCATCCAAGAATAGCCGGTATGATGCACCCGTGTCTCACGTTCCGTCGTCATGAATAATTCTGCGCTAAACAGCCGCTACTATCTGATCTACCTCATAGGCGGCACGATTTCGCTGCACGGACTGTGGATTTACCGGGTCGCACTGGGGTGGTACGCCTGGCAGTTGTCAGGCTCGGAATTGTGGGTTGGCATCGTTGCCTTTACCCAGTTCGCACCGGCAGTCATATTCGGGCCTATATTCGGCGTTCTCGCGGATCGCTTCGACAGGCGCGCCGCCTCGATGCTCATTAACTTCATGAGCATCATCAATATGTTGCTGCTGGGACTGCTGACCTACATGGGCTCTGTCGATATCGTCGTATTGACGATGTTGTCGTTAATGCAGGGCGTGCTTGACGGTGCTCATATGCCTGTTCGTATGTCCATCGTGCCGAACCTGGTTAGCAAGAATCAGCTGCAGAGCGCGATAGCTATTACCTCGATCTCATTCAACCTGTCGCGATTTGTTGGACCTGCGATTGCCGGCATCATCATCGCAAAGCTCGGTGTAGCGGCGGCATTTACGATAAATGGCGTTTCGTACATAGCGTTTATCGCCGCCATGATGATAATCCGGTTGCATCCGTCGGCTGCGAAAAAACCGCGACAGGGCGACGCGTGGCAGGAACTGAAAGACGGCATACATTACGTGCGGCAGCATCGACCTATTCGAGCGGTGCTGGTGATTATCGCCCTCGCCTCCGTGTTTGGCCGTGGTGCGCTGGAAATGTTGCCCGTGTTTGCCGATGCGGTCTATCGAGGCGGCAGCTCCGCTCTCGCGGTTCTTACATCGGCGATCGGCGCCGGGGCCATCGTATCCGGACTGGCCCTGTCTCGCGGTACGAAGTGGCTGACTATTAATATTGTGCGCATGGCAGCTGCGGCAGGCGGCTTGCTGATCGCAATTCTCGGCCTCGTAGATAACTTTCATGTGGCCGTGGGCATTGTTACATCGTTAGGTGTGATCTTGTCCTTGTGCGGTGTCGGCTCACAGATATTGGTGCAGACCATGGTCGACGATGAGGTACGGGGTCGGGTAAGCAGCATCTGGGGAATGGTCGCGTTCGGCGGCACGGCGCTTGGTGGATTGATTGTTGGTTCGGCTGCCACTGTCTGGGGGCTGCAGAATACGGTTTTCGTTACCGGTTCGATTTGCTGTGTGGCGGCGATCTTGTCGTATCGCGCCTCAGGAGACGCTCCAACAGGCTAGTGACAGGGCCTGTTGGAGCGTCTCCTGAGGCGCGATACACGAATCTCACTCGTGCGACCAATTTTCAGGATCTGCTGAACCGCCCGGCGACAATCCAATAATGTCACCCTCAGTATTAACCCCAAGCCCAAGAACCATTCGATTCGCATAACAAAAATAGGCGGTCACCTGGTTGACTTCCAGTACCTGCCCATCATCCAGTCCGGCACTGCGTAAACGCTCTACATCCAGTTCTGCGATCGAGTCGGGCGCTATCGTCAATTTCTCGGCGTACTCAAGCGCTGCCAGCTCAAGACCATCAAATGCATCGCTCGGCGTGCGCGCCTCCAGTGCCTTGCGAATATTTGCCGCTCGCGCTTCGTCCGCGAGAAGCCTCGACATGCCGGAAAAGTGATGCTCGACACAATAGGCACAATTGTTCAGCGAACTGACATAGACGCCAATCGTTTCCAGAAATACTTTCGGCAGCGTGTTTCCCGGATGGTGCAGAACGAATTTGTACAAGGCCATGTGCCCTTCCATCGTGTGCGGCCGCAAACTGTGGGTGAGCATGATATTGTCGACATTGTTATCCGGCCCTTTGATGCGGTCGTAAAGTTTTTTTAGTTTGCCGCTTGCATCAGCATAGGGAATTGTTTTTATCCACGTCATCCGAAAATCTCCGTTGTATACGCAAAGAATAACAACAAATGATTGACTCCAGTCGCTTCCAGCGCATCTCGTTGCTGGCGTTACCGATCGTTGGCGGCATGCTGTCGCAGAGCCTGCTCAACATTGTAGACACGGCGATGGTGGGTTATCTGGGTGATCCGGCACTGGCGGCAGTCGGGCTGGGCGGTTTCGTCGTTTTCATGTGCATGGCGATGATTCTCGGCATATCGACCGGCGTACAGTCGCTTGCCGCGAGAAAAAAGGGTGAAGGACGCACCGACCGGGCAGCGAAAATTTTGAATTCGGCATTGCTGCTTGTTCTCGTCATCGCACCGATACTATCGATCGTACTCATTACTTTTGTTGCCCCGCTGTTTCCTTACCTCAACAGCGACCCTGCTGTCATCGAACAAGGTGTTCCGTATTTGCAGGTAAGGCTTGCGGCAATTGTCTTCGTCGGCATGAACTTCGCCTTTCGCGGCTATTGGAACGCACTGGATATGTCGCGCCTGTACATGATCACCCTGATTCTGATGCATGCCTGCAATATCATCCTGAACTACGTTTTGATTTTCGGTCATTTCGGTGCACCGGCGATGGGTGTTACCGGTGCCGGAATCGCCAGCGCTATTTCTCTTGCCGTTGGCACTGCGATCTATTTCATGCTCGGATTTCGGCACGTTCGAAAAGACGGCTTTTTGAAGAGCCTGGCAACCCGTGAAGAAACACGATCTCTTATTCAAATATCGATTCCGTCCGGTATTCAGCAATTTTTCTTTGCTGCCGGATTTGTCGCACTGTTCTGGATCATCGGCAAGGTTGGAACCGCGGAGCTTGCTGCTGCAAACGTACTTATCACCGTAACGCTTTTCGCGATTCTCCCCGGCTTGGGACTGGGTCTTGCGTGCACAACCTTGGTGGGCCAGGCACTGGGCGCGCGCGACCCGGAAGATGCACATCGATGGGCCTGGGACGTCGGCAAAGTTTCTGTTGTGCTGCTGACTCTGCTGGGCCTGCCCATGTGGATCGCCCCGGACCTGGTGTCGTCAATATTTATTCACGAAGAAGCAACGCGCGAGCTGGCACGGTGGCCAATGCGAATAACCGGTCTCACCATGCCGCTCGAGGCGCTGGGCTTTGCGTTCATGCATGGATTGCTGGGCGCGGGCGACGCGAAGCGCGTGATGTTTGTGAGTATCGGTGTGCAATGGTTATTGCTGTTGCCGGCCGTTTATTTAATGGGCCCGGTATTCGGCTTTGGCCTGCTCGCTATCTGGCTGTTGCAAGGCCTGTCGCGAGCATTGCAGGCGGGGATTTTTCTGGCTTCGTGGCAAGGCAGGCAGTGGCAAAAACTGGAGGTCTAGGCCGCACTATCCAGGCATATGACCCCACGACATAATGGCAGTGCCATCCCGGAAGCTGGTTTTGTGAGCGCCCTCACAGTGAAAATTCACTCCGTTTAGTACGGTGAGCACTGGATATCACGGAGTCATTCCAATGCTTAAGCTTGTACACGTATCGATTTTCTTTAGCTTGTTGCTGGCCTGCAGCACTCAAAGCACCGCGGTTGAGTTAAGCGTCCATGTTGTATTCGGCAGCACCGAAATCGCGATTATCCACGACTATTATCGCGACCATAAAGACCAGCACAAAGACAAGAACAAAGGGAAAGGCAAGAATTCATTGCCACCTGGAATTGCCAAAAACCTCCAGAGAGGAAAGCCACTGCCTCCCGGCATCGCAAAGCGATCACTGCCGGCAGGGTTATTGGCCACGCTCCCGGCAGCACCTCACGGATATGAGAGAATTGTCATTGGTGGCAAAGTGTTGCTTGTGGAAATTGCAACACAGGTAATTCACGATATTTTGGAAGACATCGTATTTAACTAGATCAGGCAGGTTCCTTTGCCTCTTTAGCCTCTCGTTTCTTCAGTGCATGTTCGGCATCGCGTTCGGATCCGATCAGAATTGCGATCCACTGTGATCGCTCGTCATGTTCGAGCGCAAGCTTGAGAGCCATCGTCAAGGGCACTGACAACAGCATTCCGACGGGACCGAAAACCCAACCCCAGAATACCAAACCGATGAAAACAACCAGCGGCGAGATGCCAACCCCGTAGCCCATAAACCGCGGCTCGATGATATTGCCGAACACGGTATTAATCGCAAGAAATCCAATGGCCGTTGATGAGGCGGCGGCAGGTCCCAACTGAATCAATGCCAACAAACATGCCGGTACTGCGGCGATGATTGAGCCTATGGTTGGAATGTAATTGAGAATGAATGCAAGCATTCCCCACAGCAACGGAAAGTCGAGACCGATAATCCAGGTCATGACCCCAACGGTAAGTCCCGTCACCATGCTCATGATTGTCTTGATACCGAGGTAGCGACCAAGATTTCTAAGAAACAGGCGTGGTCGCTCAAACGAATCTGCGGTTCGTCCGAATGCCGCCAGTACTTTCGTTTCCACACTTGATGCTTCCAGTAGAATAAAAACCATCGTGAACAAAATCAGAAACGTATTGGTCAGCATGCCGCGTATGGCATTCAACATTGTCGCGGCCATGCTCATCGCACGCCCGGGGTTAATGAGTTCACCAATGCTTACTACTGATATGTCGTCATCGACGAATTTTCCGACGAATTGAAGCATCCCCTGCATAATGGCGTCCAGCTCCGCCTGGTAACTTGGGATCGCAGCTGTAAAAGCTGCAATCGAGGTTCCCACAATCGAACCGACAATAATAAGAAACATCATCAGAGTCAGAACGACGATGAGTGCGGCCAACACCGACGGTACTTTGTGCGACTGTAACCACAGCATCGGACGTACGGTTACCAACGCGAAGAATATTGCCAGCAGAAACGGTACCAGTAGAACTTTGGCGGCCTGCATACCAAATATGATGATGATTACGGCCGCCACGGTGATGATCGCGTTGGAGTTTTTGATAACCGAGTCTGTCACGACCGAAATCCAATCATAAGCGCCAGCAAGCAACCTGCAAAAATAGCAGAAATCATCAGCATTTCCACGTTTTCCGGCAAATATGACGCCCGCAGGAACTGGTCGCTGACGCCCTTCACGCCCCATAAGTCGCCACTGCCACTACCAACAATTAATTGCCCGCGCATACCCTTTTCCATGTGCTGCGCCATGTCACAATGAATCAGGTAACTCTTGTTTTCTGCGGGCACGATGAAGGTTCCGCTCTTGCTGTGGCCTCCATTTGCTTCGATGTGAAACATACCCGACGCGTATATGTACCTTGGCAAACCGTGAACCATCCACTGATGGCGAACGTCGTCTTCGTTGCTTAGCGTGATCGTGACCCGACTGCAGGGCTCGACCCTGACGTCATGCTCGCTATAGCCATAGATCATACCCGGAACGTCGGCGGCATATTGCCGGCCGGCCTGTATTTCGATCTTGTGCTCTGCACTGATCGCGTCGCAGCCGTGCGGCAATGCGTCCTTGTTCTGATTCATTACGACGCCTGCCTCATCCACCGACATATCGTGATGATGGTGCGCACTCTCACCCTCTTCTTCGGCCCCGATGACGACCATCGGCACCAGCAACGCGAGCCAGAGTAAACGATTCATCTATTGGCCCCTCCGCCGAGCGACGCCCGCAAACAAGCTTGTAACAAGCACGCCGACAGCGGCTGCAAATATCAACAGCCTGATTAAAAGTCGCCAGTCGGTGCCGGCCTCGGAGAATATTTCTGAGCCATAGCTTTTCCACACCGGCGTTTGTCTGCGATAGTATTTTTCGGTGAAGTAGTTATCCCACGAAACGCCCTGGGTCTTCGGCCAGCCCGCCTCGTCAATAAATTCTGAATAGACCAGCGCGCTTATGTTTCCTCCTGGCCCGATGCCATCATTTGTAATGCCGTTGTATTGATGGTCATGAAAGAGCCAGATGCCCGGGCTATATGCATGCAAGCCATCATTCCTGAATAGTAGTTCCAGATCGACACGTTGCGTCGTTGCCAGCCAGGCGACATCTTGCGGAACACGAAGCGCGTCTGGCAATTTCACGCCGTCGCGATCGGTGATAGTGAATTTGTGTCCATGCGTATGCAGCGCGATACCCTTCGAACCGCCGTTTACAACCCGGAGTTTTATTCGGTCATTCTCTTTGCCGACGATCAGGGATTCGCGGAACGTATAGGGAAAGGACTTTCCATTTAGCGTGAAGTAGTCGACTGTTGAATCCGTAATGTCATAGTCACGATGCATGGACTCGGTAATCAAGCGCGGATCATTGTTAGCCTGAATGCGTTCGCCGAGCTGCTTGTCCAGATCAAAGTAATGCAAGTCGTATTCCTGATCATAAGACTCTTTTGACGCCACCGACGGCACTCGCACCTGGCCTGCGCCGACATTCATTGTTTGCAACCAGTTGTTCGGCCGGTTTTCTTCGATAATAAAGAGTCCCTGCAAACCCATCATCACGTGCACATGTGGCTGAACATGACAGTGGTAGAACATGGTTCCGGCGTGCCTGGGCGTCAACTCGTAGGTGCGTGCATTACCGGGCATGACCGGGAGTTCGCTGACCAACGGCACGCCATCATTGCCCTGCCCTGTTACGTCGCGAAAGCTGTGATCGGCTCCGTGAAGATGCAGGGTATGCGGCATGTAGTGGCTGTTCTCAAGCGTGATCAGAACGGTGTCGCCCTGTTCGATGCGAATAGCCGGCGATGGCGCACGAAGCATGCCTCTTGCAATATTCGACTCCAGATTTTCAACCGCCATGCCGGCGAGCTTTGGTGCGAACACCCACATGCCCGGACGAATCCCCGGCGCGATCTCGTATTGGGTTACCGCAGCTCGCGTATTGGGGGAGCCGCCATTCAATTCCGCTACTTCAAGGCGTATGTGTATCTCGTCCGGATCGCCGTCGCCGTCGAGGTCTCTGCCTTTGGTCACCGCATCTGCAGTCAGCCCGCTCTTTAGCAAGGTGGCCTGAGATACATTGTTCGTGCCTTTTACGAAAGCAGCCACGGCATAGGGGTTGTCGGCAACGCAAGGCGCGGACGCCATTATATCCACACCCTCGATAGTCACCTCATCCCGCCAGCCTTCGAAATCCGGCGGACAAAATACGTCCGGCGTTGCAGCGTCACTTTCGAGCGATTCAGGCAGGGGCCGGAAATCTGCCGCACCGAACCAGCGCGTAAGCTGCAGACGTGCAGACATGGGATACCATTGCGGCGGCCACGCAATCGCCGCGACCAGCAACGCAGTTGCGACAAGCCAGGTGTTTTTCTTAAGTCCCATCAGTCTTCGCTGTTTGCCATAGACACGTAAGCATATCGGAACAGGTAGACAAACAGACCCGCCGCCAGCATGTACAACAGCCAGATCGGATAAGCAGGTTTGTCCACGCTGAATGCAAAAACGGAGTTAAATATCTTGTCGTTGGTCGGATGGCCTGCCGTGACGATTCCAATGTAGTCGCCTGCTTCTGAAAAATTGTAATTAACCCGATATGAACCCTCCGGTTCGATCGATGGCGGTCGATAGAAAACGGTCACCTCCTCGAGGTCCGTCATGTTCTCCACATTCTCCCAGCGTACGAACTGCCCCAGGCCCTCTATGTCTTTTATGATTCGAAAATCGACCGGCACCAGTTTCAAGCCACTATGCAGATAGTCCAGCACGAATATCGACTCGCCGGTGTCAGGGAAGTCGCGGCAAAACTCCTCGCTGCCACGAGTGTCTGGCTGGTAAGCCGTAAAATGCGCATCGTAAAATCCTATGGTGATAATACAAACGTCGTCCCGGAGTATCAGGCCACCACCGGCCAGCGCCGGCGCAGCGATTGAAGCAAGCAATGTCAGCCGGGCGAGATTTCGGATAAGCAATCGCAAGCCAGGAACACCGCGCAGGCTCGGATTAAGCCGTCTGGGGTGCAACTTCATCTTCGATGCGCTTGATTGTGAACCCGGTAAATCCATAAATAATCGAGACCAGCGGATTGATCAGGTTCAGGAACGCAAATGGCAAATAGGCAAACGTCGCAACGCCAAGCGTGCCTGCCATGAACGCACCACAGGTATTCCACGGCACCAGCGGTGATGTCAGCGTGCCGGCATCCTCGATTACTCTTGAAAGATTTCGGGCGTCGAGCTTTCGTCTCGCGAATTCTGCCTTGTACATTTTCCCGGGCAACACAATCGCAATGTACTGATCCGCCGCAATAATATTTATGCCGATGCAACTCAAGACTACGGTCATGATCAATGAGCCGGTGGATTTCGCGGCCGCCAATGCAGATTTAACCAGCCGCTGGAGAATGCCGGCGTGTTCCAGAACCGCACCAAATGACAATGCACAAATAACCAGCCAGATTGTATTCAACATGCTGCTCATGCCGCCGCGAGTTAGCAGGTTGTCTACTTCAGCAACACCGGTAGACGATGAATAACCATCCGCAAGGGCGAGCCAGACGCCCTTGGTCATCGCGAGTCCCGGCGACAATTCTGGCGAATTCGCGAACGCAATAACGACTTGCGGCTGCATAACGACGGCAAACAGGCCACCAAGCAGGGCGCCGAACAAAATAGTTGGAATGGGTGGCACTTTCCTGAAGGCCAGAAAAAAAACAGCAGCCAACGGCAGCAACGTGATTACGCTTATCTGGAAATTGTCGGCCAGGGTTGTCTTGAGCGATTCAAGCGCGGCAACGTCACTGCCTGAACTCGCTCCGATCCCCAGCAATGTATACAAGACCAGCGCGATGCCGAATGACGGACCCGTAGTCCACGCCATGTGTTGGATGTGTGCAAACAAATCCGTGCCCACCACAGCCGGAGCCAGATTGGTTGTATCGGAAAGAGGCGACATCTTGTCACCGAAATAAGCGCCGGAGATGATGGCACCGGCGGTAATGGCAGGATTCAACCCAAGACCACCGGCGATGCCAATCAAAGCCACACCCAGGGTACCCGCGACAGTCCAGGAACTGCCGATGGCCAGCGCCGTGATCGCACAGATGGCGCAGGCTGCTACGTAAAACCAGCTTGGACTCAATAGCTCAATGCCGTAGTAAATTAAAGACGGCACGGTACCGGACATCAACCAGGTACCAATCAGCGCACCGACCGACAACAAGATCAGGATCGCGCCCATGGCGGTGGTGATGCCATCGACGATCGCCTCGAAAATGCCGGCCCAGGTCAGGCCATTTTTGAGAGCCACGATTGAAGCGATTGCTGCGCCAATGATCAGGACTATCTGATTCGGCCCCGACGATGAGTCGGAACCGAACAAGTAAACCGAGAGCCCAAGCATCAGAATCAATGACACCACCGGTATCAGCGCATCAACCAGGGATGGTTCTTTTCTGCCTTGTGTCATCGTATGTCCCCGCTATTGTGAACTGCGCAGATTAACCCTGTTTGGGCCATCTGATCTACATATTGGTGCATCCGCGTTCGCGCTGTTTAGCCCGACACTGGCAGAGATAGCAGGGATATTTTCTCCCGCATGGCCCGGATCTGATCCGGGCGTACGCGACAACAGCCGCCAATGAGCTGGGCGCCTGCTTGCAGCCACTCCAACGCCGACTCAGCGCAACTTTCCGGCGAAACAAATCCATGCCAGCTGTTGTCCGCCGACTCGTATCTTTCTCCCGAATTTGGATACACAACAATTGCTTTGTCCGGCAGTACCGATTTCAGCTCGCCGATTAACGACGTTATGAATTCGGGCGGCGTGCAATTTATGCCAACGGCCAGCACCCTGGGATGGTCCCGGAACAACTCCGCGACTTGCCTGACAGGCGTGCCATCGCAAAGGTGCTGCGCGTCCCTGCAGGAAAAACTCATCCACGCGGGCGAATCTACATCTTGCAATAAATTCGCAAGGGCACGTGCTTCCGCCAGGCTCGGAATTGTTTCGCAGGCGAGCACATCGGCGCCGCTTCGATCAAGAAGCGACAGGCGCTCACGATGAAAATCACGCAATCCGCTCTCGTCGAGATCGTAATCTCCTGTGTATTCCGACCCGTCATGCAATGTTGCACCGTATGGTCCGATGCTGGCAGCGACAATTGGCGTCAGTTCCTTTTGCTGGCCCTCGGCCATGAATTCATTTCGCGCCTGCTTTGCCAGCGCAACCGAGCTCACGATCAATTGGTCCGCCTCCCAGGACGACAGACCGCGAGTCATAAACCCTTTGCGGCTGGCCTGGTAACTTGCACTGGTAACGCATTGGGCACCGGCGTCCAGGTAGGCCCGGTGGGCGGCCACGATGGCTTTCGGCTTCGACTTCAGGAGGGCGGCAGACCATAAATCTGTGGTCAATCGCAGCCCCTGCGACTCCAGTTCGGTCGCCAGCCCGCCATCGAGCACGATGGGCAAGCCGCTATTGAGCATATTTTCGAACATCTTCACTCGCTATTACTGCCTGATATTCTGGTGAAAACAGAGTCTACGCGGTAATCTAATAGATCGTCGGCAGAAGCAACCAATAATCAAGACGCGACGACAACCAACAGTCCCGAAAACAATAAAAGTGGTGCTACCAATGGACATCTCCGACCAAAAATTCCAGGCAAACATGATGACCTCCTACATTCAGATCGCTGCGGTCACAGGAATCGTGCTCTGGTGTTTTACAATAATATCGCCGTTTATCGGCATGGTTCTATGGGCGCTCATCATTGCGGTGGCCCTGTATCCGTTACACCTGTCATTGACCGCAAAAATCGGCAATAGGGCCAAGTTATCAGCCACTATCTTCGTGCTGCTTGGCTTGGCAATGCTTGTCCTGCCCACAATCCTGTTGGCAGAATCATCGATCGCGGGCTTAAGAGCGATAGCCACACGCATGGAAGAAGGAACGCTGGTGGTGGCACCGCCCAATGCGTCTGTAGCCGACTGGCCATTAATTGGTTCCTCCGTTTTCGATATCTGGAGCGCTGCAGCGAGAAACCTGGAAGAAACCCTGAGTAAGTTTGCGCCGCAGTTGCGTGACATGGGTCAATGGTTATTGTCATTTGCAGGATCGGCTTTGCTTGGCGTACTGATCTTCGTGTTTTCGATTATCGTTGCCGGTGTATTCCTGGTTAGCGCAAAAGGTGGCTACCGCGTGGCAAGCAGCATTGGACGGACTTTGTCAGAAGAACACGGCCAGGGAATGGTTGATATGGCAATCGAAACCATTCGCAGTGTAGCCAAGGGCGTTCTCGGTGTTGCGATGATTCAGGCATTGTTATCCGCCATCGGTCTGGTCGCCGTTGGCGTGCCCGGCGCCGGGCTATGGGCCGGCGTAATCCTGCTGCTGGCCATAATGCAGCTGCCACCTTTACTGGTTCTCGGTCCGATCGCGGTATGGGTATTTTCGGTTTCCGACCCTACCCCTGCAACGATTTTCGCGATCTACGCATTCGTGGTCAGCATCAGTGACTCATTCCTGAAGCCGCTATTTCTTGGGCGAGGCATGGATATTCCCATGCTCGTTATCCTGATTGGCGCGATTGGCGGCATGATGACATCGGGCATTGTCGGCCTGTTCGTTGGCGCTGTGGTGCTCGCAGTAGGCTACAAGCTTCTGATTACCTGGATGATCAGCGAAGAGGAAGAGGAGTTAGCTGCAGACGACGACTGAAAGAAATCCCGATGAGACCTTGTGCCTGGAAAACAAACACGCTGCTATTGCTGGCAGCGTGGTTTGTATTGCCCGGTTGTGCACCTGTCGGGCCCGACTTCGTCAAGCCCGATGCAAACGAGAGTGCGGACTGGTTGAGTCAATCTCGCGAAGAATTTCAGTTTGAAGCACAGGACCTGGTTGAATGGTGGCAATTATTTGACGATCCGATACTGAACAATCTCGTATCACTTGCTCATCAGCACAACAACAATATCAGGGTTGCAGGACTGAGGGTACTGGAGGCCCGCGCAATCCTTGGCATCGCGACTGGCAGTCGCTATCCCCAGTCACAGGCCATGTTCGGCGACGCAACGGCGCTGCAAGCCAGCGAAAGCAATGCCAACACGGGCGCGGGGGATCTTCAGTTTACGCAATACAATTTAGGCATAGGCGCATCCTGGGAAATCGATTTCTGGGGCCGTTTCCGACGTGGCATCGAGGCCGCTGACGCCGGCTTGCTGGCATCGATTGCGAGCTACGACGACACATTGGTGCTGCTTGCGGCACAGGTGGCCGACACATATACGGTCCTGCGTACCAATCAGGAACAGCTGCGAATTTCGCACGAAAACGTTGTCTTACAACAACGAAGTTACGACATCGTCGATGTCATGTATCGCCACGGTGCCAGCAACGAGCTGGATGTCCAACAGGCAGAGGCGCTCTTGCTTGGCACGCAATCGTCCATTCCGGGACTCGAAATAGCAATCGCCCAATCAAGGAACGCACTTTCAACCTTGCTGGGATTGCCGCCGGGCAGCGTTGATTCATTGCTTGGCGGCAGCGGTGCAGTGCCTTCAATTCCAGATCAGATCAAGGTGGGGGTTCCCGCCGATATGCTGCGACAGCGTCCGGATGTACGCCGCGCCGAACTCCTGGCCATGGCGCAAAGCGCGCAAGTTGGGATTGCTACTGCCAACCTTTACCCAAGCTTTAGCATTTCCGGGACTCTCGGTCTGGCCGCAGCCGGTAATACTGATACGACAAGAACCGGCGACAACGGCTTTAGCGAATTATTTCGCGCAGAAAGCCTGACCTACTCCATCGGCCCGTCGTTCGTCTGGCCATTTCTTAACTACGGTCGGATCAAGAACAATATCCGCGTGGAAGACGCGCGATTGCAGCAGACATTGATCCAGTATCGTGAAACAGTTCTCCAGGCGGCGAGGGAAGTAGAAGACTCAATGGTCGCGTTCAATGGCCTCCTTACGCAGGGAGAAATACTTGGGAGAGGCGTCATCGCATCGCAGCGATCAACAGATCTGTCAATGCTGCGCTACAAAGAAGGTTTCGCGGACTATCAGCGTGTTCTGGACTCTCAGCAACGACTGTTTTCACAACAGCAGCGCCATATCTCCAGCAAAGGAGCCGCTGTTCGAACCCTGATAGCCTTGTATCGCGCGCTCGGTGGTGGCTGGCAAACTCACGATGGCTCGTTTGTAGACGAAGCATCAAGACTGCAAATGGAGGAGCGCGTTGACTGGGATGATTACCTCGAAGCAGACAGAACAAGCATTCGCGAATCAGATGCTCCACCTGATGAATGAAGGATAAGAAAAAGAGATGAGTAACGAAGAAACCGAAAATTCAGAAGGCGGAACGGAAGAAAATGTTAGCGCAGTTCCTGAGGCGGCGGATCCGGTCCGAAAGTGGACATTAATAGTCCTGGCGATTTGCGGCGTATTGATCACCTGGTACCTGGTCGCTGATCGGCATACGCCGTATACATCGCAAGCGAGGGTTCATGCGCTGGTCGTGCCGATCGCGTCCCAGGTATCTGCAACTGTGACCGAGGTCTTCGTTAGCAACAATCAGTACGTAAAAGAAGGCGATGAACTTTTTCGAGTCGACCCCGATCGATTTCAATTTGCCGTAGAAACCGCAGAAGCAAACTTGCAATCAGCCAGGCAAGCCACTGGCGCGTCGGCAGCAAATATCGACGCGGCAAAAGCATCTCTCGGAAGCGCGATCGCCAATCGGCTCCGGTCGGAGCAAGATGTAGTACGAATGCGCGGCATCAAGGAAGAG
>SMVB01126397.1_pt1 | contig 18205 bp, 16 predicted proteins | sample 2456461 | NCBI WGS metagenome assembly SMVB01 (sample SAMN11095934, study PRJNA526329) | marine sediment metagenome | biome: Marine sediment; feature: Surficial sediment; material: Deep marine sediment; isolation source: Hadal surficial sediment | place: Pacific Ocean | collected 2014-05 | depth...
AGGTTATGGTTATAATCTTTGATATTCTCGGCCGCGAGGTTAAGTCTCTTGTGAATGAAAAGTTAGAAGCCGGATTCCACGAAATCACCTGGAACGGCAGAAACAATTCAGGCAGAAGAGTGAGTTCAGGTGTGTACTACTACCAAATTCGTTCCGGAGAATTCAAAGAAACCAAGAAAATGATTTTGATGAAATAATTCCAAATTTTTTTCTCTCAGCTAGTTTTAAGGCTTGGTCGAATGTCACATTCGACCAAGCCTTTTTTATTCTGCTACCTTCCCGAAAGAGATAACTTGCCAGATAGATTAGAGGTTAATTCCTGCTTTTCCATACCCACGTAAGTTCTTTATTTGAATGATTTATGAATTTTTCTAATTGTTTGAGTTCCCAAAAATTAACTTGACTTTATACGAATTTTGTTATATTTTGCCTTCGGCTAAAACGGCATTTCACCGTTTGTTGATTCTCCTTACTCATTTTTGTTTAAAATTTAAAAATTTATTAGGTTAAGTTTGTCCGGTCGGGCATTGCAAATTCGAGTAAAGTTGTGATGGAGTACGAAATAAGAAAAGGGCAGTTATGAAGAAAACAATTTTGCTGTTGGCCATATTTTTTTTGCTCGTTTCGTTTGTCTCTGCCTATGCGTTGGAATCTGAAGACGGCGAAGGGGGAGGCCTTGGTGCTAATCTGCCTCTTTGGAGTATCATTCCCTTTGTCGGTATATTGTTGTCGATCGCTGTTTTTCCACTTGTTGCTGAGGAATTCTGGCACCATCACTTTGGAAAAGTAGCCGCATTTTGGAGCTTATTGTTTGCAATTCCTTTTGTTGCCGTGTACCGGGGTGAAGCCGTTCATGAAATCCTGCATGTTTATTTTTTAGAGTACATTCCATTCATTATATTACTTTGGGCTCTTTATACGATTGCCGGTGGCATTTTTGTTAAGGGGGCGCCTGTAGGTGTTCCGCTGAACAATCTAATTGTCTTGGTGATTGGAACCGCTTTGGCGTCATGGATTGGGACCACAGGTGCGGCGATGGTTCTCATCCGCCCTTATATTTTGATGAATAAATTCCGCAAATCAAAAATCCATCTAATCGTCTTCTTTATTTTCCTCGTTGCTAATATCGGCGGCTCTTTAACTCCGTTGGGTGATCCGCCCCTGTTCCTCGGTTTTTTGCAAGGGGTTGATTTTTTCTGGACATTCAAACTGTTTCCCTCTATGATTTTTCTGTCAGGTTGCCTGTTCGCTATCTTCTATATTTGGGATACTTACATGTTCCGCAAAGAAGGATGGCATGAGAAGATGCACTTGAAAGACGTTGATTTTGATATCGAACACGATAAGACAGATCACATGGTGATAGAAATTGAAGAAGAGGTAGAGGTTGAAAATCCGCACACCCATAAAATGAAGACTCATAAATATAAAATGGATATAAAAGGACTGTTTAATATCCTATTCCTTTTAGGCGTGATTGGCGGAGTATTGTTCAGTGGTAAATTTCATTTGGGCGAAGTCACGGTTTTCGGCATCCACATGGAATGGCAAAACATGGCTCGTGATCTCTTTTTAATTTCAATGGGCCTGCTATCATTAAAAATTACACCTAAGCCCTATCGCGAGGGCAATAAATTCACCTGGTTCCCGATTCAGGAAGTCGCCAAGCTGTTTGCAGGAATTTTTATCACGATTATCCCGGCGCTTGCTATGTTAAAAGCAGGACAGGCGGGCCAGCTAAATTTTATTATCAACGCAGTAAAGGAGCCCGTCCATTATTTCTGGATAACCGGCACTCTGTCAAGTTTTCTGGACAATGCGCCTACTTATTTAGTCTTCTTTAATACGGCCCTTGGACAATTCGGCCAAACTGTTGACTGGCTGATGACCGAGGGTTCAATTTATTTGTTAGGAATTAGTTGCGGAGCGGTATTTTTCGGAGCCAACACTTATATTGGCAACGCACCTAATTTTATGGTCAAATCGATTGCGGAAGAATCGAAAATAAAAATGCCGAGCTTTTTCGGCTACATGCTTTATTCAGTCGTAATTTTGGTGCCGTTATTTGCTCTGACGGCCTGGATCTTTTTCTAAGCTGCATTATTATAAAATTTTACCACAGAGGCACTAAGCCTGTCCTGAGCGTGCTGAAGGGACACAGAGAATAAAAGATTTATAACGAGAGTGGGTTCAAAACAAAGTTTTGGAAATCGAAATTGATTACGCTGACAAATATTCAATATCTCCAATATAATCAAACCTCTGTGCCTTTGAGGCTCTGTGGTTCATTGAATTATTCAAGTTAAATGATTCCAATTTTATTCTTTTTTTTTGCTGCAGTAGCCATCGCTTCAGGGATTATGATGATTGTTCATCGTAACCCCATTTACTGTGCCTTGTTTCTGATTTTAACACTTTTTGCAGTCGCCGGTCTTTATGTTTTATTGAATGCACCGTTCATTGCAGCGGTGCATATCATTGTTTATGCCGGCGCAATTATGGTTTTGTTTTTGTTTGTGATCATGCTTCTCGATTTAAAAAGCGAGACTTCACGGCAGCGTCCCGGCGGACTACCGCGAATTTTGAGTATTATAATGTCAGGCGTCTTGCTCGCCGAGTTGGTTTTGTTTTTACGATCCGGGACTGCAAACCTGCCTTTGGTTGAAGGGGATTTGATAATTGGCAGCACTAAAGAAATTGGCAATTTGCTTTTTACCGAATACCTTTTTCCATTTGAAATCACCTCTGTTTTGCTGCTTTCCTCGATCATTGGTTCAGTTATACTCGCAAGATTAAAGCTAAAATAATGGAAATACCGATTTCATATTATTTGCTCCTTAGCGGAATACTTTTCACCATCGGCGTTGTGGGGGTTCTGACCAGGCGCAATGCAATTGTTGTTTTCATGTCCATCGAATTGATGCTTAATGCGGTGAATTTAACCCTGGTGGCATTTTCAAAACAGTTCAATTCATTAGACGGTCAGATTTTTGTTTTTTTTGTAATGGTCGTTGCGGCTGCTGAAGTCGCCGTAGGTCTTGCTTTGATCGTTGCAATTTTTCGGCTCAAGCAAACTGTGTCCATTGACAAAATAAATATCATGAAATGGTAGGTTTTTTGAAATGGAAGATAGACGATCGGGAATAGAAGATAGAAAGAGAACATAAGACTAGGGTGAAAAAATGCTATTCTCAATTTTATATCCTCTATTCTCTACTCTCCAATTCTCATTCGACTTTAAATTCTAATTACAACCATAAAGCCACAAATATTAATCATCAAGAATGATCGACTACGTCTGGCTGATTCCTTTATTCCCGCTTATTGGATTCTTAATTAACGGGCTTTTTGGCTCTCGTTTCAAAGAGAACCATATCGGCACCATTGCATCTGCTGCGATTGGACTCTCCTTCATTGTATCCGTAACTATTTTTTTTCAAGTCCTGCAACTTCCGGCTTCTGAACGCAGCATAAGCAGAATAATTTATACCTGGATTCAAACCGGTGATTTTCAGGTCAATATTGGTTTCCTGATCGACCCGCTTTCACTGGTGATGCTTTTAGTAGTAACCGGAGTCGGCTTTTTAATCCATGTTTACTCCATCGGGTACATGCACGGAGATCGGAGTTTCGCCCGCTACTTCGCTTATCTAAATCTCTTTACATTCTCAATGCTGCTTTTGGTCTTAGCCGACAATTTTCTCCTGCTCTTTGTCGGCTGGGAAGGTGTCGGACTTTGTTCCTATTTGCTCATCGGGTTCTGGTTTGAAAATAATGACTACGCCGATGCTGGTAGAAAAGCTTTTGTAGTGAACAGAATCGGCGATTTCGGTTTCCTGCTGGGAATGTTCTTAATCTTCCAGCATTTTGGTTCATTGAATTTCAATGCAGTATTTAGCCAAGCGCCTGAAGTACTAACAACCGGTCTTGCAACTGCGATTTGTTTGCTGCTTTTTCTCGGAGCTACCGGGAAGTCCGCCCAGATTCCACTTTACGTCTGGCTGCCAGATGCGATGGCAGGTCCGACGCCGGTTTCAGCTTTGATTCACGCCGCCACAATGGTCACCGCCGGTGTTTACATGGTGGCTCGCTGCCATGTTTTGTTTTTAAGCTCACCCTTTGTTCTAAATTTAGTTGCCATTATTGGTATTTGCACAGCTTTTTTAGCCGCGACCATTGCTTTGGTGAGTAACGATATCAAGAAAGTTCTGGCTTATTCGACGATTAGTCAATTAGGCTATATGTTTTTAGCGTGCGGAGTCGGAGCGTTTGGAGCAGCTATTTTCCATGTCAGCACGCATGCATATTTTAAAGCGCTCTTGTTTTTGAGTGCCGGCAGTGTCATGCACGCTTTGGGTAATGAAACGGATATGACTAAAATGGGGGGGTTAAGAAAGAAGCTGCCGATTACTTACCGGTTTTTTTTAATCGGAGCCCTGGCTTTAGCCGGGGTACCGCTGTTCTCAGGTTTTTTCTCAAAGGATGAAATCCTTTGGAAAGCTGCGAGCAGTCCTTTTGGCGGGTTCTGGCTTTGGTTTGCTGGCGCAGCAGTAGCCGGTCTAACCGCCTTTTACACGTTCCGGCTGATTTTCATGATCTTCCATGGTCGATCGCGAGTTTCTAAGGAAGTTGCCACGCATATTCATGAATCCCCGAAAATCATGACCGTCCCACTTGGGATTTTAGCGGTTTTGGCTATTGTCGGGGGGTACATCGGAATCCCGCATATTTTTAACAAATTCGAACATTTCCTTGAGCCGGTGTTTACTCGGTATGTCCACGGTGAAATCCTCGAAAGCACTCACGACCTTCCAAGTTTAGAATTGGGCTTTATGGGCATTTCGATCTTGATTGCATTTCTGGGGATCGGAATTGCTTACATTTTTTATGTCGCCAGACCCAACCTGGCAGATGAGGTTGCGGGAAAGGCTCGCGGGGTCTACCTGTTTTTTTGCAGCAAGTGGTACGTTGATGAGGTCTATGATACAATAATCGTTCGCCCAATTAAATTGATTTCAGATTTGGTTTTGTGGCGTTGGCTAGATATAAAAGTTATCGATGGATTTGTAAATCAAATTGCGCACGTTATCGGCAAAGGGAGTGATATTTTACGGCGGGTTGAAACCGGTGTCATTCAGAATTATGCGTTGTCGATAGTTTTTGGAGCGGTGGTTTTAATCGGTTATTTTTTATTGAGACAATAATTACGAAATGGATTTTCCAATACTCACACTCTTAACGTTCTCACCTGTTTTAGCGACTGCGATCCTGCTTTTTATTAAGAATGACCAGGAGGTAGTGCTCAAAAATGTGGCTTTTCTTTCCAGTTTAGCCATTTTTTTATTGTCACTACCTTTATATTTCTCTTTTGAAAATAAAGCTGGAATGCAGTTCGTGGAATCTTACTCATGGATTCCCGCATTCGGAGTAAACTACCACGTGGCCATCGACGGTATCAGTCTGTTTATGGTGCTGCTGACAACCTTCTTAACACCGATTGTCATCCTGGCTTCGTGGAATGCAGTATCAAAAAACCTAAAAGGATATTTGGTTTCGATGTTACTTTTAGAAACCGGCATTCTTGGCGTGTTTGTTTCGATGGACTTGTTCTTGTTCTATGTTTTCTGGGAAGTTATGCTCATCCCGATGTATTTTCTTATTGGAATTTGGGGCGGTGAAAATCGCATTTATGCCGCAATCAAGTTTTTTCTCTATACAATTACCGGAAGCCTGCTCATGTTGGTTGCAATTCTCGTTCTGTATTTTTATCACGGCGGCTTGACGGGCGAGTACACATTTAATATTCTTAAAATCCAGCAGATACACATTCCTCTTGGCTACCAGACCTGGCTGTTTTTAGGCTTTGGATTAAGCTTCGCAATTAAAGTCCCGCTGTTCCCATTTCATACCTGGCTCCCGGATGCCCACGTTGAAGCGCCCACCGGCGGCAGTGTCATTTTGGCGGGTGTACTTTTAAAAATGGGGATTTACGGATTTCTGCGATTCTGCTTTCCGTTATTTCCCTCCGCAATCGAACAATTTACGCCACTGATTTTCATTCTCGCAGTCATTGGCATTATCTACGGCGCTTTGGTTGCGATGGTGCAGCCGGATTTGAAGAAGTTGGTTGCATACTCCAGCGTTAGCCACCTCGGGTTTGTCATGCTCGGCATCTTCGCCTTAAATAATCAAGGCGTGCAGGGCGGCTTGATCCAAATGGTCAACCATGGCTTGTCAACCGGTGCTTTGTTTTTAATTGTCGGGATGCTTTACGAACGGAGACACACTCGGCTCATCGCTGATTTTGGCGGTTTGGCCAAACAGCTTCCAGTTTTTACTACATTTTTTATGATTATAACCTTGTCTTCCATCGGCTTGCCCGGTCTGAATGGCTTTGTAGGCGAATACTTGATTTTGCTGGGGATTTTTTTAAATAATAAAGTTTATGCGGTGATTGCAGCAACGGGTGTGATCCTGGCAGCTGTCTACATGCTGCAGATGTTCCAGCGCACCATGTTTGGTAAATTAGACAAAAAAGAAAACCAAAACCTGAGAGATCTTTCGAAAAGAGAGATTGCAGTATTGCTTCCCATTCTGGCTTTCATCATATTTATCGGGGTTTATCCCAACGCCTTTTTAAAAAAAATGGAGCCCACGGTTGAGGCTTTGATCCAAACTGTCAAGGATAAGCAAATAGTTTCTTTGAACCCTGAAAAAGATTTAGCTTTTAAAAATATTTTGAATGATGAAGAGAATAAATAAGTTCGATTATGTCTTTTAATCTTTTCGCAATTTCACCAATTATCGCCTTAGCCCTCACGGGATTTCTCGTGATAGGTCTGAGCCTTGTTTTTTCCAGGATTAGCAAGAGTATGCTCTTAATCATATCTTTGTTGGGTCTGGCAGCGAGTGCTTATTTTTCTCTAAGCCTTTGGAATGAAAACGCCCTGGCGTTTGGGGGCATGGTTCGCGCTGATAATTTCTCTTTGGTATTCAATGTTATTTTTCTGATTGGCGCTGCACTCAGCATGATGCTCGCGTTTAGTCAGCATGAAGGCGGATATTTATTATATGCCGAGTTCTTTGCCATTACAGCATTTGCGACCGTTGGCATGATGCTCATGGTTGCAAGCAGTAATTTGCTGGTTATCTTCCTTGGCCTCGAAACTTTATCGATCTCGCTTTACATTCTTGTGGGCATTAAAAGGACCGAAGAGAAGTCCCTTGAAGCCGCTTTCAAATATTTCCTGCTCGGCGCTTTTGCCAGCGGATTTTTACTCTATGGCATTGCTTTTATTTATGGTTCTACCGGGAGTCTTGATTTGCAGGAAGTCGCTAATTTTATTTCAGGAACTTCCATTAAAGATAATCCATTGATGATTTTGGGAGGCCTTTTGATCATAGTCGGGCTTGGTTTTAAAGTAGCGATGTTCCCGTTCCACATGTGGGCCCCGGATGTTTATCAAGGTGCGCCAACGCCAATCACCGCCTTTATGTCGACCGGCTCAAAAGCGGCCGGTTTTGCTGCGATGCTTCGTGTACTGTTTTCCACAACGGACGGGACCGTTTCGGATTGGGTTACGGTTCTTTGGGTGATTTCCGTACTTACAATGTTTTTTGGCAACATAGTGGCGCTTGTGCAAAAAAATATCAAAAGAATGTTGGCCTACTCATCAATTGCGCATGCGGGTTACATCTTGATTGGCATCGTCTCCTGGAATCAAGCGGGCGCTTCAAGCGTGGTTTTTTACTTGCTGTCTTACACCTTTATGAATATCGGTGCGTTTGGGGTTATTGCATTTTTAAGTACGAAAGAGAAGGAATTTATCGAACTCGAAGATTTCAAAGGTTTGGGCTTTCAAAAACCGGTTATTGCAATTGTTATGGCAATATTTATGTTTTCACTTGCCGGCCTGCCGCCTACGGCCGGATTTATCGGCAAGTTTTATCTCTTTTCGGCCGCGGTAAAAGCCGGTCAAATTCCACTGGTTATATTGGGTGTCGTCAATTCGATGATTTCCGTGTACTATTATTTAAGCGTCGTGGTGGCTATGTTTATGAAACAATCCGACCAAAAATGGCCTGCGACAGGACTCATATCTGCTGTTTCACTGAGCTTACTGCTCGCGACCGCAGGTACTTTGGGTTTAGGGCTGTTCCCCTCGTATTGGATCGAGATATTTCAGAAGATCGTTGTCTCGATGATTTAACCGGTGGAAAAATCGATTATTTGATTGACGAAGGGGGTTTTAAACTCCTTTTCATGTTTTTAAAATGATTTTTTTGGGAGATGAATAAGTAATGAATCTTAGTTATAAAAATATTTTAGAAGATATCAAAAGCGACAACAAGTCCGGAGCTTCTGTGATCGCCCAGAAAACGGTCGATTGCCTGGAAGCCTTAACAAAAGAAAAATCAGATGTGCCGGCAAATAAATTGATTGCTGAAGTTGAGCGGGTCGCTGGCGAAATATTGAAAGCACAGGTCGGGATGGCCCAATTAACTAACTTATTTAACTCCATTTTTGTCACAATCGAAAAAGATACTTCGGGCGACTCATTGGTCTTGTCGAGAAAAATCTCTGGTGAGGCAAAACGTTTTGACGAATTTTCCAGGAACGCGGTTTCAAAGGTTGCTGAATTTGGCGCTGAGCTGATTTCTCAGGATGCGTTTGTCCTCGTTCACAGTAATAGCCGCACTATTTTTGAAATCATTAAAAAAGCACACGGGGAAGGAAAATCCTTTCAAGTCATCCAATCGGAATCACGACCCATCTGCGAAGGCCGGGCCGCTGCCGGAGAATTATCGAAGTTAGGGATACAATCAATTTATCTATTCGATGCAGCGATTGGGCGCGGCATTGAGCGGGCAGATGTTGTCCTTCTGGGGGCAGACAGTTTGTCCGAGAATTCCTTGGTCAACAAAACCGGCACCAAGGCTATCTGTTTGTTGGCAAAGGAGGCGGTAGTGCCGTGCTATGCCGCCTGCGAATCCAGTAAATTTATTCCGCAAAAACTCCGCCCTAAAAAGGAGCAATCCCGCGATCCAAATGAAGTTTGGGAAGACCCACCCCCTGAAACCACGATTGAAAATTACTACTTTGATTCGGTGCCTTTAGATCTTTTCACGGGTATCATTACCGAAGAAGGAGTTTTGACACCGTCTGATGCCGGTGGCAAAATTAGTTCAAAGAAAGTAAACTCAAAGTTAAGAGATCTGCTTAAATAGGGACAGTTGAAAAGAGTTTTAATGTAAAGTATTTGTTTCTAGAGCCAATGATGGTTTGACGCGTTGGTGTCAGATGTGGTAAAGTTGTTTTGGTCGGTTGTTCGGCCCTTCTTTTTACTTAAATAAATCCAAAAACATCTTGCATGTGGCGCGCTTTTTATCTACATTACTGCGCTAAACTCAATATTGGCGTAAATAAAATTAAGAATTTAGGTAAGTTCAAAAGAAACACAAAATCCTCTGTGGATTTTCTTATATTGAAGCAATGTTCCAGGATTTAACTGAAAAATTTGAAAGCGTTTTTAAGAACCTTCGTGGCCACGGTAAATTAACCGAGAAAAACATTGCGGACACCATGCGGGAAATCCGTCGGGTTTTGCTTGAGGCAGATGTAAATTTCAAGGTTGCAAAGGACTTTGTTACAAGTGTACAGGAAAGAGCATTGGGCCACGAAGTCCTCAAAAGTGTCACCCCGGCTCAACAGGTTATCAAAATTTTGCATGCTGAGTTGACCACTCTGATGGGTGGGTCGGAGGTGGGCATCAAGACCGCCAGCGCTCCCCCAACGGTAATTATGTTGGTGGGGTTGCAGGGTTCCGGGAAAACAACTCTAGCTGGTAAGTTGGCCAAGCACCTCAAAAATAGAGGTCGCAATCCTTTGTTGGTGGCGGCCGATCTTCAACGCCCCGCTGCTGTGGAACAATTGCGGATCGTCGCCGAACAGGTTGGAGTTAATGTGCTCGCCGAATTCGACAGCACACCTGTGAAAATCTGTTCACAGGGCCTACAACAGGCTCGGAGAGCATCAAATGACACCGTGATTTTTGATACTGCCGGTCGATTGCATATTGACGAGGCTTTGATGCAGGAACTTTCCGAAATCAAAAAAAGGACTCAGCCTCATGAAATATTTTTTGTGGCTGACGGCATGACCGGTCAAGATGCGGTAAATGCTGCGCAAGAATTCGTACGGCGCCTGGATTTCACCGGAATTGTTCTGACTAAATTGGATGGTGATGCCCGTGGCGGTGCAGCATTGTCAATTCGAGCCGTTACTGGAAAGCCGATCAAATTTATCAGCACCGGCGAGAAACTCGACACGTTAGAAAAATTTTATCCTGACCGGATGGCCTCTCGAATCCTTGGGATGGGAGATGTCGTGTCGCTGGTAGAACGAGCCCAGCACGCCGTTGACGAAGAAAAAGCAAGAAAAATAGAAAAGAAACTCCGCCGCCAGGAGTTTAGTCTTGAAGATTTTTACGATCAGCTTCAACAGATCAAAAATATGGGACCCATCGAAGAGCTCATGCAGATGATTCCCGGCATGGGTGGGAAAGCCATGAAAGGTTTAACAGTTGACGAACATGCTTTAGTTCGCATCGAAGCGATCATCAATTCAATGACTCCGGCGGAGAGAAGACGACCTACTATGATTGACGGTAGCCGCAGAAAGCGCGTTGCAAGAGGAAGCGGAACCAATGTTCAGGAAGTCAATAAGCTTTTGAAGCAATTTCAAATGATGCAAAAAATGGTTAAAAGAATGAGTAAATTCGGCATGAAGGGCTTGCCGATGGGATTCTAAAGATTATTTAGGAAGACTTAAACATTTTAAAAGGAGGTCTGGTTTGTCAGTAAGGTTACGTTTGCGAAGAATGGGCAAGAAAAAACAACCGTTCTACAGAATAGTTGTGATTGATTCCAGAGCTGCACGTGATGGCAGGTATATCGAGAAATTAGGAACATATAACCCGCTTACTCAGCCGATGGAAATCGAGCTTGAAGAGGATAGAGCATTATATTGGCTGGGCCAAGGGGCAATCCCAAGTTTCACCGTAAAAAGTTTTCTGAAAAAGAAGGGCGTTTTGCTTAAATGGCACCTTCTGAAAAGAGGTGCTGATGAAGCGACCATTGAAGAAGAGCTGAAAAAGTGGGGAGTTCTGCAGCTCGAAAAAGTGAAGCGCATGGAAGCGTTAAAGGAACAGAAAAAGCGTGAGAAGAAAGCTAACAAAGCCGAAGAAACGAAAGCTGAAGCTGAACCTGAAGTAATAGCGAAAGCTGAAGTTAAAGTGGAAGAGGCTGAAGCGAAAACCACACCCGAAGCGGAAGCTAAAGCTGAAGTAGAAACCGAAACCCCTCCGGCTGAGGTCAAGTCCACTGAGGAATCAGCAAAAGAAGCGGACGCAAAGCCCGAAGCCAAACCTGGACCGGAAGCAGCAAAAGCTGAGGCTGAAGTCAAACCGGCCGAAGAAGAAAAAACCGAAGACGCGAAGTCCGGAGAAGAAGCAAAGCCAGAAGCTGAAGTTAAAGCTAAAGCTGAAGAAGTTGAAGTTGAAGTTGAGACTGAGACTGAGACTGAAACCACACCCGAAGCGGAAGCTAAACCTGAGGTAGAAACCGCAGCGGCTGAAGCTGCAGTCGAATTGGTAACAGAAGATAAGAAGAAAGACGAGCAAGAAGAAAAAAAAGCCGAAACAAAGACCAAAACAAAAAAGGCAGAAGAGAAACCTGCTGAGGAATCAGATGTAAAAGAAGATAGTAAAGAGAAAAAAGCGAAAGCATCTGAAACGTCAGAAGCAGGCCCCGAAGGCGATAAGAAGGCAGCCAAAAAAACTGAGACGAAAGAAAGCAAGGACGAAGAAAAATAACCGAAATTCAAGTAAAATTGAGGATCTAAGCGCCAAAGTTAAAATAAAGAACAAGCCGAACTCTGGGTTGAATGTCGAATAATAAGTCTAGTGAAAAAGAATTTAATTATCTATGAAGGCGCCGATGGTTATTCAAATGGAGGTGATTTATGAAAGAGTTCCTTGAATTCATCATTAAGCACTTAGTCGATAACCCTGATGAAGTACATGTTAACGAGATCGACGGGGAGCGCACAATTGTCTTTGAATTGCGGGTCAGTCAGGAGGATATGGGTAAAGTGATTGGACGAAGAGGGCAGACGGCTAAATCTTTAAGGACACTTTTAGCAGCAGCTTCAGCCAAAATTGGGAAAAGGTCTGTACTTGAAATTCTTGAATAAATAGAACATTTGGCAAAAAAGAAATTATCTGATTTTGTTGTTATCGGCATCATTGAAAAGCCACACGGAATCAAGGGGGATGTAAAAGTAAGAGCTGTTACAAATTACCCAGCAAGATTCAAATCTCTGCATAAAGTGATTGTTGAGCCTCCTGCCGGGGGGATAGAAGAGCTTGAAATCTCTAAGATCTGGGTACGTGGGAAAGTGGTATATCTTCACTTCAAAGGGGTTGACACTCGCGACAAGGCCAACGCGATAAAAGGGGCTTTTCTCAGTGTCAAACAAGAAGACGTTTTGCCTCTGGAAGAAGGGTGGTTTTATCATTTCAAGATTTTGGGTTTTGAGGTTAAAACGATATCGAACGAGATTTTAGGATATGTCCAAGAGGTTATGGATTTACCCGCAAACGCAGTTCTTGTCGTTAAAAATGAGAATCGGGAATATCTTATTCCAGTGATTCGGGATGTTGTAAAAAGTATGGACATGGATGGCAAAGAGATTATTATAGAACCGATGGAAGGCCTCTTAGAATAAAGAATAGGCATGCGAGTTTTTATTGTCACAGCATTTCCACAGTTATTGAGCAGTCCGCTGAATGAAAGTATTTTAAAGCGGGCGCAGAAAAAGAAACTCGTCGAGATTAAAATGGTCGATTTGCGGGATTTTACTGAGGACAGGCATAAGCAGATCGATGATTATCCTTACGGTGGCGGCCCGGGGATGATTTTAAAGCCTGAACCCTTTTTTAAAGCAGTTGAACATATTAAAACCACCGAGAATCTGACGGACCCGGCGATTATCTTAATGACACCGCAGGGCGAGACTTTCAATCAAGGAAAGGCAAAACAACTAGCGCAATCTACAGAAATCGTTTTTCTTTGCGGCCATTACAAAGGCGTGGATGAAAGAGTTCGCGAGAACCTGGCTACTGAGGAGATTTCCATTGGCGACTATATCTTGACCGGAGGAGAGTTGACCGCGATGGTTGTGGTGGATTCAGTCGTGCGGCTTCTTCCGGGTGTCATCGGTGACTTTGAGTCAGCAGAAACAGATTCTTTCGAGCAATCTGTGCTCGATTGGCCACATTACACCCGGCCGGAAAATTTTCAGGGGATGAGAGTTCCAGAAGTGCTTCTCTCTGGTCATCATGGTGAAATTGAAAAATGGCGGAGAAAGAAAGCACTTGAAAGAACCCAGGAACAGCGGGCAGATTTGTTAATAAAAAATTAAGGATTTTATTCCGGTTATCCTGAAGTGCAAAATTTTAGTTGGCAATAGTAGCATTAATTTTTCTTGAATATTTTAGTTGATACCAGGAGGTAAAAGATGAATAAAGTTGATGAGCTTGTAGCGGACACTCTGAAAACCGATATTCCGGATTTTGGACCGGGTGACACCGTAATCGTTCACACGAAGGTCAAGGAGGGCGACAAGGAAAGGATCCAGATTTTTGAAGGCATTGTCATTAAAAGAAAAGGTGGCGGCATAAACGCAACGTTTACCGTGCGCAAAATTTCAAATGGCGTCGGAGTTGAGAGGATTTTCCCATTACATTCTCCCAATATTGCCAAGATTGAAAATAAACGGTTGGGAAAAGTCCGCCGGGCGAAATTATACTATCTTCGTGAATTAAAAGGTAAGGCTGCCCGAATTGCAGAAAAGCGCTAAACTTTCATTGTTTCTTGGACATTCAAGGCAGACTTAGTCTGCTTTTTTTGTCATGATTCCCTTCTAATCTTGGGCTCCTCCTAAAGGTCAACATTATTTATTGACATTTTAATCAACTTTTTGTAATATAAGTTATAAATTTCTTATTCATTCCGTTACTTTCTTAGAAAGTTCGATTGCAACCCAAAGAGCAGGGAGGCTTCCGCGTGCGGTTTCAAACCGTTAAGATAGAAAATCCCAGTGGTTCCAATATTATCATCGGCGAAGTTCATAACCTGAAAACGGTTCAAGAAATTCATCAACAGTTGCTTCAGGTACGGCCCGGAATTCAATTCGGTCTGACTTACATAGAGGCTGCAAGACCGAATGTTGTTAAATATTCTGGAACCGACGAGGCGCTCGTGCATTTAGCAAGAATAAATGCTTGCAAAATCGGCGCCAGCAGCGTCTTTATTTTATTTCTGGACAATGATTTTCCTATTCATGCGATGGAGGCCATTAAAGGTGTACCGAATGTTTCCGAAATTTACTGCGCTACACCTAATCCGGTAGAGGTGATCGTAAACCAGAGCGAAAAAGGCCGTAGTTTAATGGGGCTGGTGGACGATTACTCCTCTGTAGGTGAGAAGACAGCTGCGGTCGAAAAAATCTATTAAGCTATAAAAATCTTTTTTTAAAATGTCAGCCCTCTAACATTGTTGGGGGTTTTTTAGTTTATGAGCAATAAAATCTCTTTTTCCGAATTCGCAAACATGTGACAGGCTTGAAAGTCACTGTAAAAAGTTGGGAAAAGGGTGATCCTTATAAATCTAAAATTTCGTTTTGCTATTTGTCCACCTCAGGAGATCGGTGCGGAGAAGTCCTTGGAACAAGGCGGATACCATGAGGCAGCTCCGAGGCAAATACGAACAGCAATTTCAGCGAAAAGCAAGATGTTGAAAATCAAGATAATCTCAGTTGGCAGAATTAAACAAAAAGGTTGGCAGGCGGCAGAGTCTGAGTATTCACAGCGTATCATGCGCTATGCAAAGCTGGAACATGTTTTTGTGAAAGATGCCTTCCTCGAATCAATTAGAAACGCCAAAAAAGTTATGGCCCTTGAAGCAGATTCAATTTTGCGCAAGATCAAAAAAAATGAATTTACGGTCGCTTTAGACCGACAAGGCGAACAAATGTCCTCCCGGGAATTTGCTGGGTTTTTGAGCTTCAAGACGCTGCACGGTGTCAGTAAAATCACTTTTGTTGTTGGTGGACCTTTAGGGCTGGCTGAGGAATTTCTCAAAAAAGTTGATTTGATTCTTTCGCTTTCACAGATGACTTTGCCGCATGAGTTATCGAAGGTAATTTTACTCGAACAAATTTATCGGGCTTTTTCAATTTTAAAAAATGAGAAGTACCACAAGTGAGACAGACTCTAACACACAATTTTATTGAATCTTTGGTGCCTTTGATATTTAAGATTTGTTTCGAGAATAGTTTTCAGTAATGATTTGCTTTGACTTTATTTCTGCAATTACCTATATTGTTGTTATGAAAAACTATTTTGAAACCCCTTTGACCGCACCCAAGGAAGGAGAGTCCTTGAATACAGCACAAGCAACACAATCGTCGCAGTTTTACCAGCGAGGACTGGGCCTCAAGAAAGAAGTCCAGGGTATCCTCAAAAAGGAGTATTACAGTAATTTGGTGGAATACCTACGCGCCAATAATTTCAAACTTCGGGGCGGTGGTTTAACCATTCATTTAGCCAAGGAATTTGGATTTTGCTACGGTGTGGACCGCGCTGTGGATTATGCCTACCAAACCCGTGAGAAGTTTCCCGACCGCCGGATATTTCTGACCGGCGAGATTATTCACAACCCTCACGTCAACAATCGACTCATTGAAATGGGCTTGCTGTTTCTGAGCGGTCAATACTGCAATGGTACAACCATCGCAGATTTGAAACCGGCAGACGTTGTTATTTTGCCGGCGTTTGGTGTGTCAATTGTCGAATTTCAAAAACTTAAGCAGCTGGGTTGCATTTTAGTAGACACGACCTGCGGGTCTGTACTCAATGTCTGGAAGCGCGTCGATTTTTATGCCCAAAACGGCTATACGTCCATCATTCATGGCAAGTACCATCACGAAGAAACGATTGCGACAAGTTCTCAAGCGCTAAAATATTCCGACGGCAAGTACTTGATTATCCGCTCGATGGAAGAAGCTCAGAAAGTGTTGGATTATATCTTGAACGGCGGCGATCGCCAACACTTTATGGACACCTTTTCCAAGGCGTCGTCGCCGGGCTTTGATCCTGACCGAGATTTACAAAAAATCGGCATTGCGAATCAAACGACGATGCTCAGTACCGAATCTTTAGCAATAGCCGAAGAATTCAAAAAAGTGTTCCTTAAGAAGTTTGGGGAAGTAAACCTGAACAAACATTTTGAGACCTTCGACACCATTTGCAGCGCGACCCAAGACCGGCAGGACGCGGCAATTGATCTCGTTAAGAAACGGAAATTGGACTTAATGATCGTGATTGGTGGATTCAATAGCAGCAACACGAATCATCTGGCCGAAATTACTTCTCAGTACACGACCACTTATCACATAGACGATCCCGAATCGATTCTAAATAAAAATCAAATAAGACACAAAGTAATCGGAAGCCAGGAAATTGAAACGACTGAAAATTGGTTTCCTGAGGGTGATTTGCAGATCGGCATGACGGCTGGCGCTTCGACACCGAATAATAAAATTGGCGAGGCTGTTAAAAAAATACTAACCTTTCGCCATGTCGACTTAGAGCACTTAATGAATGGTTAATTCCCTAAATCGTCGGTTGAAACACAGGTAGCAGGCAAGCAGAAAACTCTGCTTGCCTTTTCTTTTGGATTAAACATGCAAGATATCATCCATGAATTAAAGAAACGGATCCAAGGGGAAGTCCGTTTTGATAAAATCTCCCGCATTCTCTACAGCACCGACGCCAGCATCTATGAAATCGAACCTGTCGGCGTGGTCATCCCAAAGTCTTCTGAAGATATCCAGGCCACTGTAGAAATTGCAGCAAAGAACGAAATTCCAATAATTCCAAGAGGCGGGGGAACCAGTCTTGTCGGTCAGTCGATTGGCGCGGGAATCGTGCTGGATTGCTCGAAGTACCTGCATCGAATTCTGGAAGTGAACCAGGAGGAAAAATGGGCGCGCGTTCAACCCGGAGTGGTCCTGGATCAAATCAATGCTCACGTCAAGCAGTGGGGCCTTTGTTTCGGGCCGGATACTGCAACGAGCAACCGGGCTAATTTGGGCGGGCTCATCGGCAACAACTCCTCCGGTGCACGGTCAATTTTTTATGGCAAGACAATCGATCATGTGCTTGAGCTGAAAGTTCAGCTTGCTACCGGCAAGGAAGTAGTTTTAAAAACATTAAATACCAGCGAGCTGACCGGCAAGATTGAACGATCTGACTTTGAAGGGTCTATTTATAAAGCGGTTGTCGAGATTTCGCATGCAAATAAAGAAGAAATAGATAGACGTTTCCCCAAAATACTCCGGCGCGTCGGCGGGTACAATTTAGATGAATTTGTCAACGGGGAGGAGAAATTTAATTTAGCTAAAATGATCGTTGGCTCGGAGGGAACGCTGGGGGTAGTTACTGAAGCCAAAGTCAATTTAGTTTCATTACCTAAACACCGCGTTTTGGGAGTTCTGCATTTCTCCGACCTTTTTTCAGCATTGGATTCCGTCACACCCATTCTGGATTTTCAACCGTCGGCGATTGAACTGCTTGACCAGTTTATAATCAGGCAGACCAGGACGACTCTTGAATATGCCCGTCGGATGACTTTCGTCGAGGGCGACCCAGGAGCAATACTGCTTGTAGAATTTCAAGGAGATTCGAAGAAGCGGTTGATGGATTCTCTAAATAAACTCATTAATTTTCTGAAAAAGCATAAACTTGGTACTGCACATGTGGCTGTGATTAAACCGCACGAGCAGGAGAATGTCTGGTTCATTCGTAAAGCCGGCCTCGGTCTCATGATGGGAACCAAAGAGGCGAGAAAGCCGATCGGCTTTGTTGAAGACACTGCCGTGCCCGCTGAGAAACTCGCAGAATACATCCGTGAGTTTGATGCAGTGATTCGCGAGCACGGGACAGAGGCGTGTTATTATGCCCACGCCAGCGTTGGCTGCTTACACGTCCGGCCGCTTTTAAATTTAAAATCCAAAGATGACCTCGCCAGAATGCAGTCGCTCGCCGATCATGTGAGTGATTTGGTACTGAAGTATGGTGGC
>SMVB01057248.1_pt1 | contig 18202 bp, 19 predicted proteins | sample 2456461 | NCBI WGS metagenome assembly SMVB01 (sample SAMN11095934, study PRJNA526329) | marine sediment metagenome | biome: Marine sediment; feature: Surficial sediment; material: Deep marine sediment; isolation source: Hadal surficial sediment | place: Pacific Ocean | collected 2014-05 | depth...
ATGGGAATTGCGTTTCCTATATCCAACAAAGTGATCCAGAGCTGATAAAACAAGACTCGGTAGTTATCTTTATAGTCAATATTTCTGGGTCGGTAAACCGAGGCTGAGAATTTAAACTCAATAAATGTTTTATTTCAATCATCTGCCCTCTATCGAGGTATCCGAAGAGGCATACTGGGAATATTGGTTACACTTTTTGTCTTTTATCCTATTTAGGTAACACCCTATCGTATACGACGAAGCTGTAATCGTGCGAACCGGACTCGGATGCCCCATGCCGTTCACGGCTACATTCACGCCACTCGCGCCAATCGATATCGGGAAGATGGATATCTCCCTCTACCTGGGCATGCACCTCGGTGATATACAACTTGTCTGCGAGCGGAATTGCCACCGCATAGATTGCCGCCCCGCCAATAACCATTAACTCCCCTGGACCATCTCCGCTAGCGATCTCCCGGGCCAGTTCCAACGCCGCTTCCAGGGAACAAACAACATTGATTCCCTCCGCGGTAAAATTTCGATTGCGGGTAATCACAATATTCGTTCGCCCCGGTAGCGGGCGGCCAATGGACTGGTAAGTCTTGCGCCCCATAACCACAGGCTTGCCCAGGGTTGTTCGTTTGAAATGTTGCAAATCCGCCGGCAAATACCAGGGCAGCGCGTTATTCCTGCCCACCACGCCGTTGTCGGCGACAGCGACGATGACTGATAACTTGATTGCACCGACCTTCATCAAACGGCCACCGCCGCAGCAATATGTGGATGGGCGTTATAGTCGATGAGCTGAAAATCCTCGAACTGGTAATCGTAAATACTGTCGGGTCTGCGCAGAATTTCCAGGCGAGGTAATTTGAAGGGCTGCCGGCTCAACTGTTCCCGCACCTGATCAAAATGATTGCTGTAAATATGGGAATCGCCCGTGCAAATGATTATTTCCCCCAACCCCAGGTCGCACTGCTGAGCCAGCATCATGGTCAAAACAGCCAGGCTGGCAGTGTTATAGGGCAAGCCCAGAAAGGAGTCGCTGGAGCGAATCATCAATTGGGCGGACAGCTTGCCATCGGCCACGTAAAACTGATAGAGCAGGTGGCAAGGTGGCAGCGCCATGCGGCCCGCTTCGACATTGGCCTGGGGGCTTTTACTCTCGTCGGGCAGATACTCGACGTTCCAGGCATGAAACAAAATTCGGCGGCTATCGGGATTGTTGCGAAGACAATCGATAACATAGTCAATCTGATTAATGGTGCCGCCGTCGCGAGTCGGCCACGCGGTCCATTGAGCGCCGTAGACGGGGCCGAGGTCGCCCTCTTCGGTGGCCCATTCGTCCCATATTTTGACCCCGTTTTCTTTGAGCCAACGGGTATTGGTATCGCCGCTTAGAAACCACAGCAGCTCATTTACAATGCTTTTCAAGTGCAGCTTCTTGGTCGTCAACAAAGGGAAACCATCCGCCAGATTATGTCGATATTGACGGCCGAATACCGACAGGGTACCGGTGCCCGTCCGGTCTTCCTTAGGCACACCATGGTCAAGAATGTCCTGTAACAAATCCAAATACTGCCTCATCGATTGAGCCCCCCGACTCCGCTTTGATCGCGCGCCCTGTAGGTCATCGCCAGCAGGAACAATCCAATTAACATCATCGGCACAGATAAAAGCTGCCCGCGAGTTACCCAGCCCAGCGCCTGAAAACCCAAATGCGGGTCGGGCTCTCGGAAAAATTCCGCGAAGAAACGCAGACAGCCATAACCCAGGGAAAACACGCCCGCTACCGCCCACCGGGGACGCGGCCGGGCCGAAAACCACAAAACAATGGTAAACAAGAGCACCCCTTCCAGGGCAAATTGATACAGCTGGGATGGGTGCCGCGCAAGCTGCAGGGGATCATTGGGGAAGACCATGGCCCAGGATACATCGGAGGCTCGCCCCCACAGTTCCTGGCCAATAAAATTGCCCAGCCTACCCAGACCCAGGCCGATAGGGGCAAGTGGGGCGACAAAATCCAGCAAGTCGCCGAAGGCGATATTGCGGGAGCGAGCAAACAAATACATGGCCCCGATAACACCCAGCAAGCCGCCGTGAAAGGACATGCCACCCTGCCAGACCCGCAGCAGCCAGCCGGGATCCTCCATAATGCGGTCCCAGCCATAGAGCAGGGCGTAGCCAACTCGCCCTCCGAGCACCACACCCAGCGCCGCATAGAAAATAAGGTCGTCAACCTGATCGCGCTGAATGGCCGAATGCGGTTGGCTACTGCGCCGCGCGGCAAGCCACCAGGCAAAGGCGAGCCCGGCTAAATAGGTCAATCCATACCAGTGGATTTTTATCGGTCCCAGGGCGACTGCAACCGGGTCTATTACAGGGTAAGTCAGCATAAAAACTCGTCTTTGGCAGTGGCAATGCGCACCACATGGCATGGCTGGCAGTTCAATCTCGTATTATCATGCAGGGCGAGGGGATTCACAATTGTTTCCCATTGGCAGATCGATTACCAGCGTAAAGAGTGCGTCATTATGTGTTTGCTTATTTTTGCCCACCGGGTTTGGCCGGGCCAGCCCCTGGTTTTAGCGGCCAATCGCGATGAGTTCTATGAACGCGAAACCGCCGCATCCACGTTTTGGCCAGAACACCCGGATCTTTTGGCGGGTAAAGATTTGCGCCAGGGCGGCACCTGGATGGGCATCACCCGCAGTGGGTACTTTGCAGCCATCACCAACTATCGCGATCCCGCCTCGACCCGGGAGTCACCGCGCTCTCGCGGGGAACTACCCCTGGACTTTCTGATCGGCGCTGCGACCCCTGGCGACTACCTGCAACAAATCGCTAAACTCGCGCCCCAGTACGCCGGCTTTAACTTGCTGCTGGGCGATGGCCAGGATCTGTGGTATTTCAACAACCGCAGCGCGGGGCATGATCAACAATCCAGCCGTCCCCACAAGCTACCGCCCGGCATCTACGGCCTGAGCAATGCCAATCTCGATACGCCCTGGCCCAAGGTAGAGTTGGGCAAACAGCGTCTTACCGAGTTGATCGCCAGCAACGCCCTAAGCCACGAAGCGCTGATCGGCGTGGTGAACAATCGGCAACGAGCCGCCAGGCAAGCGCTGGCCCAGCAGGGTATGGAAACCGAAATGGAACAAGTGCTATCCGCCCAATTCATCCAGGCGGGCACCTACGGAACGCGCTCCAGCACCACCATGTGGGCTGATGAGAACGGCACCGTGAGCTGGCGAGAATTGAGTTTTGATTCGCTGGGGGTAGTTCAGGAAACGCGAGAGGAACACTTTGAAACGCTTCAGGGGGTAGCCACCGGGCTGTGAATAAACTGCTCCAGGCCATGCTCGGACAAAGACTGCTCCAGCCGCCTGCGAATTTGTACAGCATCTTCCATTGCCAGGGCCTCATCCAACAGTTCAACCGCTTCCGACAGCCTGATAGTGCGCACGGCTTTTTTGACCTTGGGCAAACTGGTGGCATTCATAGATAATACGTCATAGCCCATCGCCACTAACAAAATCGCCGCCAGTGGGTCGCCGGCAAGTTCACCGCAAATACTAATCGGCTTGTTCTCCGCCTTCGCCGCGTCGGCAACAGCTTTCAGCGCCTGCAAAACGGCGGGATGGAAGGCGTGATAGAGATCTGCCACGCGCGCATTGTTACGATCTACCGCGAGCAAGTACTGGGTGAGGTCATTGCTGCCCACGGAGAGAAAATCTACCCGCCTGGCCAGCGCCCTGGCCTGATAAACCGCTGCCGGCACCTCCACCATCACGCCGACGGGAGGTAGTGCGCCGGAAAAGCCCTCCTGCACAAGTTCCCGGTGGCTGCGGTGAATTAACTCCAGCGACTCGTCCACTTCTGCGATATTGCTGATCATGGGTAGCATAATTCGAAGATTTCCCAGGCCTTCATTGGCCTTGAGCATCGCCCTGATCTGAGCCAGGAATATTTCCGGATGGTCAAGGGTCACGCGAATCCCGCGCCACCCAAGGAAGGGATTATCCTCCTCTATGGGAAAGTAGGGCAGGGACTTATCACCCCCTATATCCAGTGTGCGCATGGTCACCGGCTTGGGGGCGAAGGCCTCCAGTTGCTCGCGATATATCTGCCGCTGCTCTTCCTCGCTGGGGAACCGCTCCCGCATTAGAAAGGGAACCTCGGTGCGGTACAGCCCCACTCCCTCCGCCCCCTGTTCCAAAGAGCGCGCCACATCTGCCATCAGTCCGGTATTCACATACAGCGGCAAGCGGTGATTGTCCAGGGTTTCGCAGGGCAAATCGCGCAGGGATTCCAGATCGCGAGACAGTGCCTTATCCTCTTCCAGCAGTTCCTGGTAGCGCTGCTTCAGTTCCGGGGGCGGGTTCAGTTCCACCGCACCGTAGTAACCATCGATAATCAGCTCCCGGTCCTGGAGCCGGGTATAGGGCAGGTCGACCGCGCCCATTACCGTGGGCACACCCATGGCGCGGGCTAAAATGGCGACATGCGAGTTGCCCGAGCCGCGCACGGAAATGATGCCAACCAGCTTATCCCGGGGAATCTCTCCCAGGGACGAAGCGGTCAATTCTTCGCCCACTAAAATAGTCTGATCCGGAAAGACGCGCACCTCCCGGTCTTCCGCCTGCAGGTAGGTGAGCACCCGGGTACCCAGGTCCTTCACATCCACGGCTCGCTCGCGGAGGTAACTGTGTTCCATGCGCTCGAAATGGCGAATATGCTGGATCATCACCTGGCTCAGCGCACCCTGCGCCCAGTTCCCCGCCTTGATCAGGCTGGCCACCTCAGCGCCGATAGTGGAATCATCCAAAATACTCAGATAGACATCAAACAAGGCGTGATCTTCAGCATTGAGTTGATCGCTGAGATTAGCCGCTACCGAGCGGATATCGGTACGCACATGTTCCAGGGCTTCCTTAAAGGCATGCATCTCCGCTCGCCGTTGCTTGACGATCCGGCGAGGTACTGAATACAAATCAGCCCCGGGAGAAATGACAACGACAGTACCGATGGCAATACCCGGAGCACCCGCGATGCCCTTGATAGTGGCGGGAACAGCCGCGCCGGGCACGACCTCTTCGAGTACCGAGCCGGTGACCTGAGCGTGGGCAATGACTCCGGCCAACTGGGCCGACATGGTAACCAGAAAGGCTTCATCGCTCTCGTCAAATCGCCGGCGCTCGGCCTGTTGTACCACCAGCACACCCAGCACATTCCGCTGGTGGATAATGGGGACGCCGAGAAAAGCGTGGTATTCCTCCTCCCCGATATCCTCAAGCAGGTGGAAACTGGGATGGGTCTCGGCACTTTCCAGGTTGACGGGTTCTTCCCTCTCCGCCACCAGGCCAACCAGACCCTCGCCCGATGCGAGGCTCGCTTTGCCAATTTGGTCGGTATTCAATCCGCGTGTGGCCTTGAATATATAGCGGTCGCTACCGGGGTCGCGCATATAAACGCTGCACACCTCGGTGCCCATCGCTTCGCGTACTCGCTCGACGATAATCTCCAGGGCCTCATTCAAGCCCTCGGCCGCATTGACCTCCTGAACAATCTTGCGCAGCATCTCCAGCATTATTGTGACCTGTTCGCTCTTATTTCAGTGTGCCGACCCATGGGCAGCACCAACTCTTTCATTGCCCTGCGATAAACCTCTCGCTTGAACGGCACAACCTCATTGAGCGGATACCAATAGCTCACCCACTGCCAGTGGTCAAACTCAGGCTTTTCATTGCGGGTCAGGCACACCTGCTCATCCTCAGCCAACATGCGCAGTAAAAACCACTTCTGTTTTTGGCCGATACATACTGGGCCCTTCCCCTTGCGAATAAATCGATTCGGCAGGCGGTAGCGCAGCCAGCCGCGGGTGCAACCCAGAACATCCACATTGTCAGCACTCAGGCCTACCTCTTCTTCCAGTTCGCGATACAGCGCCTGCTCGGGAGACTCTCCACGGTTAATGCCTCCCTGTGGAAATTGCCAGGCATTGCGTCCGCCCACCCGCCGCGCCCACAGCAACTGGCCGCAGTCATTGGCTAACATTATTCCCACATTCGACCGAAAACCGTCTGAATCAATCACTTACGTACGTCACTCTACCCTTCGAACCGGCTATTGTTCCACATTTTGCAGCGACAGAGAAATGCACGCCCCCTACAGCTGGCAATCGTCGACTGCAAGCGGGGCAGCTACAGTCGACCCCGGCCCGGAGCGGGATACAGTGAAAAATAAATCTGTCCCGATTAAGTGCAGTGCCAGTATAGTAGCAACCGCCTGACTACTGCTCACCCTAACTGCGAGAAAAAGACCATGACCCTGGCTATTTTTGACCTGGACAACACCTTGATTGGGGGTGACAGCGATAACCTGTGGGGGCAGTACCTGTGTGATCGAGAACTGGTCGATACCGACGGATTCGCCGAGCTAAACCATCAGTTCTATGAGGACTATAAGTCGGGCTCACTGGACATCGACGCCTATCTTCGTTTCGCGCTGGGACCGCTCAAGGGGCAGCCGCGAGAACTGCTCGATAGCTGGCATCGGGAGTTCATGCGCAGTGTTATCGAACCCATCATGCTGCCCAAGGCCGGGGCTTTAATTGCCAAACACCGGGCGCAGGGCGACACCCTGCTCATTATTACCGCAACCAACGTATTCATCACTCGACCCATTGCCGACGCCCTGGGCGTCGACTACCTGTTGGGCTGTGAAGCCGAAATTGTCGACGGGCTCTATACCGGCAAACCCTCTGGCGTGTCGTCTTACCGCGAGGGCAAAGTCACGCGTTTTAACGCCTGGCTGGCGGAGACCGGGGAATCAATGGAGGGTGCCTATTTCTACAGCGACTCCCATCATGATTTGGCTCTTCTGGAGTTGATCGACAACGCGGTCGCGGTGGATCCAGATGATATTTTGCGGGAGGCTGCATTGTTGGCGGGCTGGCCGATTATTTCCCTGCGTTGAAAATAGTGTGTCTCAGAGCGCGAACAGCGGGCAGGCCCAATAAATCCAGACAGACCAGAGGCGATGTCTACAATTTCCGAGCAAATATCGCCTTCAGATATTCCGTCTCAGGAATCGCCGGGTGAATAGGGTGATCCGGCCCCTGCGCGCCCTGCTCGATTACTCGCAATTCTGCGCCGGCCCGCAGCGCCGCGCCCTGCATGGCAAACATGAGGTCCGCCCTACTCAGGTGCATGGAACAGGACGCGGAAACCAATAGGCCCCCGGCTTTGAGCAGACGCAATCCCAACTCATTAATTCGCCGGTAGGCGGCGATGCCTTTTTTCAAATCCTTGCGGCGCTGCACGAAAGCGGGGGGGTCGAGAATGACGACATCGAATGACTGGCCATCGGCCTGCATGGCAGCCATGGTTTCCGCCGCCGACCCCTGGCGAACCGTCACGGCGTGGGCAAGCTCATTGAGCGCGGCATTTTCCTCCACACCCTGTAGTGCCGGCCCGGAACTATCGAGGCAACACACGGCTGACGCGCCAAAGGCCGCCGCCTGGATTCCCCAGCCGCCGATGTAGCTGTACACATCCAATACAGACTTCCCGCGGACATATGCGGCCAGCCTGGCTCTGGACATACGGTGGTCATAATACCAGCCCGTTTTCTGGCCATCCCAGACCGGCGCCATAAAGCGCACGCCATTTTCTTGCAGTTCCAATTGGCGGGGAACGTCGCCGTGTACCACCTCTATTCGGCTGGCCAGGCCCTGCTCCCGCCTGCCGCGGCTGTCGGCGCGCAGCAATATGCCCGCCGGCTGCAGCAACTCAACCAACACGCTGAAAATGGCGTCCGCAAACCGTTCAATTCCGGCGTTGTTTAGCTGGACAACAAGATAGTCACCAAAGCGGTCTACGATCAGTCCCGGCAAGGTATCGCTGTCACCATAGACCAGGCGGTAAAAGGGTTGATCGAAGGCGGCCTCGCGGCCAGCCAGCGCCCGGGAGATCAGGAACTGGAGCAATCTTTTATCGAGTGTGCGGCGCTCGCGCAACGCGTAGATTCGCCCACAAATCAGGGAGTGAGGCTCCATATAGGCAGAACCGAGCACCGTGCCGTCGACGGCCCTGACACAGACCATATCGCCCGGCTCGAACTGTCCCAGTGGTGTTTTTTTGCTATCAACTTCGTTGGAATACAGCCACAAATGACCACCGCGTAAACGCCGATCTGCGCCCTTGCGAAGGTACAGGTCCGTGGCGGGGGACTGCATGAAAGAGGCTTACAGAAACAGGTTCATTCTTCTTCCGCGCACTTGGTTTTATAGTCCTGCGCACTGAGTAAAGCATCCAGCTCGGAGGGGTCTTCAGGCTGCAACTTGTAGAACCACCCCTCATTGTAGGGGTCGGCGTTTACCGTCTCGGGTTCGTCTTCAAGCCGATCGTTACTGGCGATAACTTCGCCGCCTACTGGCGAATATATATCGGATGCCGCCTTAACCGATTCCACCACACCGGCCTCGTCCCCGGCCGCCAGGGTATCACCCACCTCGGGCAGTTCGACAAATACAACGTCGCCCAAAGCCTCTTGCGCATGATCCGTAATACCCACTGTGATGGTGCCGTCTTCTTCCAGCCTGGCCCACTCGTGGCTGTTGGCTACCCTCAGTTCACTTGGTATTTCGCTCATGATACTTCCTCTAAAACAGTTTGTTTGCGCGCGTGGCTATGCTGAGGCGCCCATTCTAACTAACGCATCGCTATAAGCCCATAGCGCGGTGCATAAGTTGCGCCTTGACCGGCCCCAGTTGAGACACGCCGCGCATACCCGCATTGCGCAGCAGGCGAATGGGTAGAGAAGTCTGTTCGAATAAGGCCTTGAAGCCATCCATCGCGGCCATCATTAACAGGTTTTCGCTTTTGCGTTGCCGCTGGTAACGCTTGAGCAACTGCAGTTGGCCCGGCTTTGCACCCCGCTCGCGACCCGCCAGTATTTCCTGGGCCAATACCGCCACATCCGCCAGCCCAAGATTGATGCCCTGGCCAGCGAGAGGATGAATGGTATGGGCGGCATCCGCCACCAGGGCAACACCCGGCTTTACATAGTCCACGGCATGGCGCTGTCTCAGCGGAAACGCGAAGCGCGAAGCGCACGCCAGTACCGCGCCTAAACGTTTTTCAAAGGCTGTTTCAAGCTCCGCGCAAAATTCATCCGCTGGCATCGCCAACAGGCCCTCCAGTGCACTGTCGGTCAGCGACCACACAATGGAGCAGAAGTGCCTGTCTCGCGCGCCGGGCAGGGGCAAAAAGGCCAACGGTCCACTGGGCAAAAAACGTTGCCAGGCTGTGGCCTGGTGGGGCTGCTCAGTCTCCACTGTGGTGACCAGTGCACTGTGGCCGTAATCCCACTCCCGCGTGTCAAAATTCAACATCGTGCGCACCCGGGACATCGCTCCGTCCGCCGCAACCAGCAAATCGGTCTCGATCGAGGCGCCACCTTCCAGTTGAACCCTTGCGCCACCGGACTCGAGGGTGGCACACGATTCCAGAGTGACCGGGCTCAATACGGTTATATCCGAACAGTTACTCACCTGTTGCAACACTGAGGCGACAATTACCCGGTTTTCCACGATATGCCCCAGCACCGGAACATCGACCTCGGCACAGTCAAATTCGATAGATCCCGTGCCCTCCGCATCCCAGACTGTCATATGGGAATAGGGGCATACCCGCTGGCGAATAATGTCATCCCAGGCACCGATGTTATCCAAAAAGGACTGCGAGCGGGGCGTCAGGGCGCTGACCCGGGCGTCAAAATCGGACACCACCAGCGCCTCAGCAGGTTCTGTCGCCGCCAACGCATCACCCAGCGACTGAGCTTCAACCAGTCCAATCGACAAGCCTTTGCCCCCCAGGGCCACGGCCAGGGCACTACCGGCGATTCCCGAACCAATGATAGTGACATCGAAACGGTAGGATTTAGCCATGGGCAGATTGCTCCATCGCGGCGACCCCGGCGGCATAGCGTACCAGCTCCCGCTTGATACCAGGCAACAGATCCAGACCCGCCAAACCGATATCGCGCGCCAAGCCAAGTATCGGGTCCGGGTGCATAAACAACGATGGCAGTTTATCGCTGGCAGTTACCGTGCGGCGCTGGTCTGCGCGCTGTTTATCGCAATAGCGTTGCAATACACCGAGCTCGCCCAGGGGAATACCAGCCGCCTCGGCGCAGGCCAACTCCTTCGCCAACACTGCGATGTCCCGCAGCGCCAGATTGTAGCCCTGACCGGCAACCGGGTGCAGGGCGTGGGCCGCGTTGCCCATCACCACCACGCTCTTGCGCACCTGCTCCGTGGCTTGCACCAGCGCCAGCGGATAGCTGTGACGTTCACCGACCTGTAAAAATCGACCCAGGCGATAGCCAAAACGCTGCTGCAGCGCCGTTAAAAATTCCTGCTCGGGACAATCCAGCAAGACCTTCGATTGCTCTGCCGACAGGGTCCACACCAGGGCGCTGCGATGGATCCCGTCCGCTGTTGGCAGCAACGGTAACAGCGCGATGGGGCCGCTGTCGGTGAAGCGCTCAAAGGCGCAATTGCCGTGGCCGACCGCCGATGCAACATTCGCGATCAAGGCGTGCTGGCGGTAGGGCTTTTCCTCGACTGAAACACCCAACTGGCTGCGCAATCCGGATTGCGCCCCATCGGCCACCAACAGCAGCCCGGTCTGGAGGTGGGTCTCGGTGGGCCCCTCCAGGGTAAGCTCTACGCCATCCGGCGTCGGTGTTGCCTGCACGACTCTGGCGGGACTGATGACCTCGACTCGCCCCTGTCTATACAGCGCTTGAATGAGGGCGTTACCCAACCAGGCGTTTTCCACCACATACCCCAGCGCAGGCCAGCCGTATTCGTCGCCCCGCATTAAGGTGCTGCCAAATCTGCCGCGATTGGATACATGAATGGACTCGATGGGGCACAGCCATTGTTCCAGTTCGGCCCACACACCCATTTTTTCGTATATTAATCTCGAGCTATAGCTCAGTGCGGTGGAGCGGGCATCGAAGGAGGGGTGATAATTTGGCGCTTCGCCGGCCAGGGGGTCGGGAAACGGAAAACCCTCCACCAGGCTGATGCTGACCTTATCAGAGAGCAGCTGCGCCAATTGCAGGGCCAGACTAACACCCACCATGCCGCCGCCCGCAATCACGATGTCGCGGTGCGCACTCACTGACTGGCTGCCGTCATCAGAGATTCAATTTCAGCAACGGTTTTCGGCGCCCCGGCGGTAATGACTTCACAGCCCTGCGCGGTGACCACCACATCGTCTTCAATTCGCACGCCAATACCCCGCCAGGCCTTAGCCACTTTCTTATTATGCGGAGAAATATAGATACCCGGTTCCACCGTCATCACCATACCCGGCTCCAGCACCCGCCATTCATCGGCCACCCGGTAGTTCCCAACATCGTGTACATCCAAGCCCAGCCAATGCCCCGCGCGGTGCATGTAAAAGTCGCGATAGGCCTGCCGTTCAATCAAGGTCGCCACCTTGCCCTTCAGCAACCCCAGGGCCACCAGCCCCTCGGTGATGACCTGAACCGTCGCATCGTGCGCCTGGTTCCAGTGATTGCCCGGTGCAATCGCCTCAATTGCCGCGATTTGTGCCTTCAACACCAATTCGTAAATGGCCCGTTGTTGACCCGTGAAGCGTCCGTTCACAGGAAACGTGCGCGTCACATCGGACGCGTAGTATTCAAATTCGCAGCCGGCATCGACCAGCACCAGGTCACCGTCGCGCATGCGGGCGCTATTTTGAACATAATGCAGGGTGCAGGCATTATCGCCACTGCCCACAATGCTGGGATAGGCCGGATGGCGCGCGCCCAAGCGGGCAAATTCGTGGGTCAACTCCGCTTCCAACTGATACTCATAGACACCGGGTTTGCAGTGTTGCATTGCCCGAATATGGGCGCCTGCGGTAATCGCGCCGGCCCGGCGCAGTAACCGCTGCTCCGCTGCACTTTTTACCAGCCGCAGATCGTGCAGCATATGGTCGAGATCGGTAAATTCTCCGGGGGGCACCGCGCCGCTGGCCTCTTTGCGGCGAATGCGATTCACCCAGGACATAATCTGTTGATCAAATTCGACACTTCTGCCCATCGAGTAGTATATCCGCTCCCGACCTTCGATCAGACCCGGCAGAATGTCGTCAATATCGCCAATAGGGAAGGCGTCGTCCGCGGCGTGGATGGCACAAACACCCTCAAGCCCCGCCCTGTAGCCATGCCACAATTCCATTTCGGTATCACTGTCGCGGCAAAACATGACGAACTGCCCGTGCTTGCGACCTGGAATCAATACCAGCACAGATTCGGGCTCGTCAAAGCCTGACAGGTAGTGAAAGTCGCTGTCCTGACGGAACGGAAATTCGGTATCGCGACTGCGCAGCTGCTCCTTGGCGGAGGGTATAATGGCAATACTATTGGGCTCCATCAGGCTCATGAAGTTTTTGCGTCGGCGGGCGAACTCGGACTTACTTATCCTCATACACTTTCCTGTGCGGGTTGGCTGTCCAGGTGGACGTTGAGTACCGCGAATCGCAGATATTCGACAATGTCGAAGAAACTTTCCTCTGCCTCCTCTTCATCGAAGTCCTCATCCACCGCGACCTGGGAGAACGCTTCGATATCCTCCAAAATCTCTTTGATATCTTTGGCGCGGCCCGATCGGGTATCGGGCGCAGCGGCAGTACCCAACGCAAAGCCGCCGATAAAACCGCTGCACCACCCCGCGAGGGAAGTGGAGCGCTCACTAATCGCCGTCTCATCATCCGGAAGCAGGAGATGAAAATCAAACTCGTCGTCCTGCAGCGCACTGGCGGTGACGGTATACAATTCCATGGTCTGACCGGCCAGCTCTCCGTGAACCGTTAAATCCAGAACATCGGCCAGGGCAACCAGGGCCAGCTCGGCCTCCACTGCCGCTCCGCTTGCCAACAGACCGGTGAGGCAGCCGTGTATTTCTGCGGGTGAGGACTGCAAACCCTGCTCTATCAGGTGATTGGCGAATTCGTCAAAGTCGAATACCACCGTCTTGCAAAATAGATCATCACTCATGCCCGTTCTCCTGTGCATTGTAGCGGTGGCGCTAAAAAACTAATGCACTTCTACCGATTATTCAATATTGCTTGGCAGGCCATTGATATCTATGAAATTTGTGCCGTTGACCTAGGTTCCGGCGACCACTATAGTAGTGTGCAATTGAAGCGAGTCCAAGTATATCCTTATGGCAGAGAACCAAATCAAAGCGCTGGCGAAAAAAATCGACGACCTCATCACCCTGTGCGGCGACCTGAATCGAGAGAATCAGTCTCTTAAGCGCGACAGCAAAAGCTGGCAAGACGAACGCCAATACCTGGTTGAAACAAATGAGCTGGCTCGCACCAAGGTGGAAGCCATGATCACTCGCCTGCAGGCAATGGAGCAAGAGTCGTGAGCCAGGCTAACACTGTTACGGTCAATATTCTCGACAAAGACTATCAGGTGGCCTGCCCGGAAGATCAGCAATCTGAATTAGTGGTCTCCGCCAGATACCTCGACAAGCAAATGCGATCTATCCGAGATTCCGGCAAGGTTATTGGCCTGGAGCGCATCGCGGTCATGGCGGCCCTCAACATCAGCCACGAGTTATTGCAAGCATCAGAACAAGACGGCGTATCTCCGCCGGCGGCCGCTGCTGGCGATACCGCAATTGGTCAACTCCATAGCAAAATAGATGACGCCCTCCACCAGTTGAGACAACTGGAAATCGGATAATTCGCAAATACTTGTAAAGTTACCCCCAAGCTGCGCTATAATTTCCCCGGATGCCTGGTGTATACGCCAGACTGATAGTCCTCGAGCCGATAATGTAAAACCAGGAGGTTCCTCGTTGCTGTTGGTGTGCAAGTCCGGCAATGCCGGGAAGCCTGATTCAGTGCAGGAACCGCCGCCCTGAACCGTCGGGTTCAAGGGCTACTCTGTCAGCGGTATACCGGGAATCCATCTCTATGCCACACGCCTCCAAAAGCCAACTGCGCACCCTCCTGCGCGGGCGCCGGCACTCACTTTCCGCTGCCGTCCAGGCCAGTGCCGAGCGGGCAGTTTCAAAGCGAGTCATTACCCTGCCGTGCTGGACCGATGCACAGCGCATCGCCCTCTATCACGGCGCCGATGGCGAGATTCACACCGCGGCCCTGGCCAGCGCATGTCGCAGTGCCGGCAAGCAGATATTTCTTCCAGTGATAGGCGCCGATGAGCGTATGCTCTTCGCCCAATGGAACGAGGGAGATCTCCTGAGTGAGAATCGGTTTGGAATTCCCCAGCCGCCCGCCGCTTCGCCTGTGTGCCCCGTGGCCAGACTGGACATTGTGTTTGTGCCGGTGGTGGGCTGGGACAAAAAAGGGGGGCGACTGGGTATGGGCGGCGGCTTTTATGACCGGGCGCTAGCCGGAGTGAGCGGGACAATTTTGCTCGGTCTGGCCCACGAAGTACAAGAAGTAGAGGAAATTCCGCGGGATGTGTGGGATCTGTCGCTGCAGAGCATAATCACCGAGCGGGCTGTTTACCATTGCGCAGAGAATTGAACCAATTCGCCGCAAGCACGCCAGCGATGGGAATTCACTCCTGAATGAGAACGCCCGCGTGTAATTCAGAGGCCGGTTCGGCAATCGTCTCGTTGAATGTCATGGGGATAAGAAGGGTGGCGATGACGCCCATGCCAAATGCAGCCATCAGGATCAATAACATATCGGGTTTACGTTTCACGTGCTCTCTCGCTGGTCTTGTGCCTTACATTGGTGCGCCATGGTTTTCTTCGAAACCTCCCCAATCAGCTTTTATTAAAATCAACTAAAATATGAACTAATGGTATTATTTCACAATTTACTGGCAGTTTATAGTAATGATTGTAAAAAGAGAAGCCCCTGCCCTTTAGTTTCACAGGCCCGAGAGAGGTGAGTGCTTACTCTTGGCCATCGCTGGCATCACGTTTCCCGAGATAGAGCTGATAAGCGCGATTGTCGGTTTCATCCCAGTAGCGATAGTTGATTTGATCCAATGTTTTCTCCAGGGCCTTGCGCTCGTCCCTGGCGACCTGTAAACCCACCAGGATCCGGCCGTAGGCCGCACCGTGATTGCGGTAATGAAACATGGAGATATTCCAGCGCTGACCCAGGCCGGATAAAAACTTTAACAACGCGCCCGGGCGTTCGGGAAACTCAAGGCGATAGACCCGCTCATTGCTCACCGCCACCGGCGCATGTCCGCCAACCATGTGTCGTATGTGCAATTTGGCCACTTCGTTATCAGTCATATCCTCGGCTTCATAGCCCTGCTTCGCCAGGCGCGCCAGCAATTCCTGCAGATCGTCACCGCCGGGTATCACCGATATACCCACAAACACCTGGGCCGAACCCGCATCGGCATAGCGGTAGTTGAACTCGGTGATATTGCGCCGGCCCATTGCACTGCAAAATGCCTTGAAACTGCCGGGGCGCTCCGGGACTGTCACACTGATAACGGCCTCGCGCTGCTCGCCAATCTCGGTGCGCTCAGAGATATATCGCAATCGATCAAAGTTGGTATTAGCGCCGCTGACAATTGCCATTAACTGTTGTCCGCTCACCCCTGTTCTTTCGATATATTTTTTCATCCCCGCCAGCGCCAGTGCACCCGCCGGTTCCGCAATGCTGCGGGTGTCTTCAAATATGTCCTTGATAGCCGCACACATTTCATCGGTCGAGGCGGTGATAACCTCGTCAACGGTACGGCGTATTATGCGAAAGGGCTCTTTGCCTATCTGGGCAACGGCCACGCCCTCCGCAAAAATACCCACCTCCGACAGGCTGGCCCTGCGACCTCGCGCCAATGCCAGCGTGAGGCACGCCGCGTCCTCGGGCTCAACCCCCACTATCCGTGTCGCGGGCCACACATATTTCACATACGCCGCCACACCGGCAATCAGGCCACCCCCGCCCACCGGCACAAACAGGGCGTCCAGCGGCGTCTGGTGTTGACGCACAATTTCCATCCCTATGGTGCCCTGCCCGGCAATAACATCGGGATCATCAAATGGATGGACATAGACCAGGCCTTTTTCTTTCACCAGACCCCTGGCACAGGCGTCGGCCTCCTCGAATGAGTCACCGTGCAATACAATGCGTGCCCCATGGGCTCGAACCGCATCCACCTTGATCTGCGGGGTGGTACGCGGCATCACAATGGTGGCCTTTACAGCCAACTTTGCCGCGGCCATCGCCAGGCCCTGGGCGTGATTGCCCGCCGAGGCGGCAACCACCCCCCGGCCGCGCTCCTGCTCGGTCAGCCTGACCATTTTGTTATAGGCGCCACGCAACTTAAATGAAAATACCGGCTGCAAGTCCTCACGCTTCAGCCATACCCGATTGTTAAACCGCCGGGACAATAATACCGCCTCGTCAATCGGAGTTTCCCTGGCGACGTCGTAAACACGTGCGTCGAGTATGCGTTTGATGTAAGACTGTGGCATATCGGTGATATTCTTAAAATTAACGTGTGGAGCAAGACTAACATGACGCAAGACGAGCTAAAACAAGCGGTCGCCAGGGCCGCCCTTGACTATATTCGCCCGCAGTTGGAAAACGATTCAGTCATCGGCATCGGCACGGGCTCAACTGCGAATTGCTTCATAGACGTCCTGGCGAGCATCAAAGGCCAGATCAATGCAACCGTGGCAAGCTCCGAGGCCTCTGCCCAGCGGCTGCGCGATCACGGCATTACGGTCTATGAGCTCAACAGCGTCGACCAGGTGGATTTCTATATCGATGGCGCCGACGAAAGCAATCGTGCTCTGCAACTGATAAAGGGCGGGGGCGCAGCCCTGACTCGCGAAAAAATCGTTACTGCGGTCGCCAAAGAGTTCATCTGCATCGCCGACGACAGCAAGCTCGTTCACACCCTGGGGGCATTTCCCCTTCCCATCGAGGTCATTCCCATGGCCCGCAGCTATGTCGCCCGGGAGCTGGTCAAACTGGGAGGAGACCCGGTCTACCGGGAGGGAGTGGTGACCGACAACGGCAATATCATCCTCGATATGTACAACTTCTCAATCGAGCAACCACTGGCGGTCGAGCAGAAAATCAACGGCATTACCGGCGTTGTCACCAATGGTTTGTTTGCCATAAAGCCGGCGGATGTTTTGTTACTGGGGACCGGGGAGGGAGTGAAAACACTGCGGGCGAGTTAATTACGACTGCTGATTAGTTGGGCAGACTCGCAGCCAAAGCCCTTGACGGCCTGCGGGCGCTCAAAGTGGATAATAGGGAAGGTAAACCGCTCCAGAAACCGCAGCCTGCCTTGCGTGGCACGCTGCGAGTACGTCCATGTAAGCTCGGCACCAGCCGTCCCTGGCTGGTGACGGCCCCGCAAAGCAGGCTGCGGTTTCTGGAGCTCGGCTTGTGCTTCTATTTTACCCTCCGCTGGAATCATCCTGACTATGAAAAGCTTTGGGGAAACAGGATTCGGCATTGAGGTACCAAATGAACCAGCGAACCACCGTGGTGGAATAGTGCGCAAAGGCGTGGGGTTCCAACTGAGCGGACTATTCCAGCACGGTGGACCGCGGCCAGTTACCCCTTGCCCGAACCCTGAATGTCAAAAATCTTACCCGGATTCATAATCCCATGCGGATCAAACACCTGCTTGATCTGCCGCATAATTTGAATTTCCAGCTCCGAACGGCTGTAGTGCAGGTAGTCTTTCTTTAACAGGCCAACACCGTGCTCCGCCGATACACTGCCGCCGTAGCGCTGGACGATCTCGAATACCCACTGACTCACCTGTGAACACTGGCGCTGAAACTCTTCCTTCGCCAGATCCTCTGGCTTCAGTATATTGAGGTGTACGTTGCCATCGCCGATGTGGCCGAACCAGACGATTTCAAATGCCGGATAGTGTTCATTTACCACCGCCTCAACCTCAGACAGGAAATCTGGAATGTTGATAATGAGGGTGGATATGTCGTTTTTGTACGGGTTCCAGCGGGCAATGGTCTCGGAGATGTCCTCGCGCAGGCGCCACAGGGCGTTGGCCTGGGCGATGCTCTGGCTCACCACGCCATCGATGGCCCACCCCGATTCAACACAGTGCTCGAACAGGCTCATTGCCTGATCCATCACCTCATCACTGCCCAGTTCGATCTCTATCAGTGCGTAGTAGTTGGTCGGCGTGGCGAAGG
>SMVB01408521.1_pt1 | contig 18193 bp, 15 predicted proteins | sample 2456461 | NCBI WGS metagenome assembly SMVB01 (sample SAMN11095934, study PRJNA526329) | marine sediment metagenome | biome: Marine sediment; feature: Surficial sediment; material: Deep marine sediment; isolation source: Hadal surficial sediment | place: Pacific Ocean | collected 2014-05 | depth...
AAGCCAGTAGCGACGGTATCGGGCGTTGCCGAGAGCGCCAAACTTGCTCGCCAGGTTCGCCTTAAATCCGGTCGGTACTTGCTGTTCGGTCGTCGTTGCCAATACTCGCCAGGCACTCCGCTATGGCAGGGTCGCGATCTAAGAGGCGATGATCTTACGCCCTTCGTTAGTCGCCGGGCGTGCGTTAGGCTCCGGGCGTGCGAGGCGCACTTGGTCGCGCATGCAGCTCCGCGGGGCACGCCAGGGCCTGATGACGTCGGAATCGGTGTTGGATGTTGGGCGACCGCGAGAGTGTTAGGTGCCGGGCGTAGAACTTGCCAGATGACTGGCGTGAGCAAGCCGACCTTGCGAACTCCGCGAGGCACGCCAGGGCCTGATGGCGTCGGAATCGGCGTTGGTCTTCGGGAGCACGAGAAAGCTCCGGGCGGAGGGGGGCTGTGCGCCTCCCCCTCCTTCGCGAGGGGGTCAGGGGGAGGGTAGATTGCAGCGTGCGACCAAGTCCCGGTTCGATCGGGACCGCCCGGAGCTAAACGAGATTCAAGCTCGCTACTTGCTCAGGCAAGTCATCTGCCCAGTCGCCCGCCACCGCCCAGAGCTAACGCCACACCACGCCTTCACTCGACCGTCACCGTCTTGGCGAGGTTCCGCGGCTTGTCGGGATCTCTCCCCAGTGCCAGTGCGGCGCGATAGGCCAGTATCTGCAGTGGTACGAGCGTCACGAACGGTTGAAGCAACACAGGGCAGTCGGGCACGTAAATCACGCGGTCGGCAAGGCGACCGACAGAATCGTCACCTTCAGTGGCAATCGCCGTCACCTCGCCGCCACGGGCTTTCACTTCACTGATATTTGAAAGCATTTTCGCGTGCAGCTCGTTTTTCGGAGCGCAAACGATGGTTGCCATTTCGGAGCCCAGCAGCGCGTTCACGCCGTGCTTCATTTCACCTGCCGCGTAGCCTTCGGCATGGATATAGGCGAGTTCTTTCATCTTCAGCGCACCTTCGAGTGCGATCGGGAGCTGCGATCCCCTGCCGAGATAAAGCAAATCTGAAAAACCTGACAGGTGCTCGGCGAGATCGGTCATCTCGCCGTCAACATCGAGCGCTGAGGCCACGAGCGACGGCAACTCGGCCATCATTCCGACGATACTTTTGACCTGCTCCGAATCGATCGCTCCCCGCGATTGTGCGAGGAACACCGCCAGTTCAAGCAGCGTTGTCATACTTGCGATCATCGTTTTCGTCGACGCTACGCCGATCTCCTGTCCGGCCCTCACTGGCAGCGTGACGTCGGCTATCCTCGTGGCCTGCGAGCCCTCCTGCTCAAGCACGACTATTTGCGGAGAACCGGCCTTGCGAGCGTGCTCCATTGCCGCGAGCGTGTCGGCCGTTTCGCCCGACTGGGTTACCGCGACCACAAGCGTGTTCGGCCCGAGCACGGGGTTGCGGTACCGGAGCTCTGAAGAATTTTCGGCCACTGCCGGGATACGGGCGAGCGATTCGATCACTGCCGCCCCGAACATTCCGGCGTGGAGAGAAGTTCCCATTCCGGTAAGCACGACCCGGTCGATGGAGTTGATCCGGTCTTTGCTGAGAGTGATTTCCGGAAGGTCAAGCATGCCTGCGGAGAAATCTGCCCGGCCCCGGAGCGCCCCCTGGACTGCGTCGGGCTGTTCGGCGATTTCCTTCGACATGAAGTAGGGGTGATTGCCTTTTTTCGCAGCTTCAAAATTCTGGTTGACGGTAAGTGGCTCGCGGTCGATCGGCACCCCTTGTAGATCGAAAAGCCTGATCTCCCCGCGCCCGATTTCCACCACCTCACCGGGCTCGAGGTAAATAACCCTGTTCGTGAACGGCAGCAACGCGATTGTGTCGGATGCCATGACGGTTGCATTCGTACTGGCGTCGGTACCGACCACGATGCCGCCGGCGTTGCCGACCCGCAGCCCGACAACCGTGTCGGGTTCCCGGGCCGAGAGCGCAACAATCGCGGTGTTGCCATTGATCCGGTCTGCTGCGCTAACGATCGCTTCCCGCAGGCTCGCACCGTTCGCCACGCCCCGGCCGACCAGGTGTGCGAGAACCTCTGAATCGGTATCGGACTTGAACTCGATACCGCTATCGATCAACTCGTCTTTCAGTTCGAGAAAGTTTTCGATGATGCCATTGTGGGCAATGGCCACGACGCCATCGCCGGAAGCGTGGGGATGGGCGTTTTTCTGGTTGACTTCGCCGTGGGTGGCCCAGCGGGTGTGCGCGATTCCCACGACCCCCTCCATACCCGGTTCACGACCCTCCACCAGCGCTTCGGCAAGGTTTTCGAGACTGGCCTTGTGATCGCCGCGCCTGGCTATTCGAATATCGCCGTCGTCACCGATTACCGCGATCCCGGCGGAATCGTAGCCGCGATATTCAACCGATCGAAGACCGTCGATGAGCAGGGGGACGGCGTTTTCAGTTCCCGCGTATGCAAATATTCCGCACAACTACCCGGCTCCTCTAACCCGACCCTGTGGTGGTCGGCGACAGTTTGAAATCGACAGATTCGGTCATTTCGAGATCGTTCAGATCAGCGTATTCGCCGCGCTTGCTTTCGGGAAGCATCCGGGCGATGCGGAACATGATTTCGGTTATCAGGGCAGATGCAGATTGCCTTAATGGCTTTCCTGAAGTGGCTCTGGCGACGAACGGTTTACCGATCTTCAGTCTAATGGTGGCAGTTGGTTTGAGAACCTTCAATGTGTTTTGCAGTGGTTCCGACCCGGTCAGGGCAACCGGCACGACCGGCACGCCAGTCGAAATTGCAATCAGGGCAATTCCCGGCTGGCCGCGCAAAAGCCCGCCCGTTTTACTCCGGGTTCCCTCGGGAAACACAATCGCCATCCGTTTTTCGACCGACAGCTGGCGTGAAATCCAGTTCAGTGCCCTGACATCACCGCCCCGCCTGTCCACCGGGTGCACGCCGTACCCACGCATCAAAAAAGCTCCCAGCGAGTACTTGAACAACTCCTTTTTCGCGAGAAACACCGGAGGCCGCGGCAACGCTGCGGCCACAATTGCGGGATCGAGGTTCGATAAATGGTTTGAGACGAACAGCACGGGACCAGCCTGCGGAATATTCTCCTGGCCTTCGATCTTGAAATCTGCGAACCATTTCAGGGTGAGTTTGAACCCGAAATTGCATGGCGGGAACAGCCACTGCGCCATCAGTTCCCTGCCCTGGCCAGCTCGACAAGCCGGATCACCACCTGGTTGAGCGTCAACTCATCGGTAACAACCACCACGGCATCGTCGGCCGGTCGCAGCGGGGAATCCGCGCGCGACGAGTCGATGAGGTCTCGTTTTTCGATCGACTGCAGGATTTCTTCAAAATCGACCTTTGCTCTTTCACCGGCTGTGGCCGCGGCAATAAAGTCACGGTGCCGCCGGACGGCGCGCGTTCTTGCAGAAGCTGTCAGGTAAATCTTGAGTGGCGCGTCCGGGAGGACGACCGTCCCGATATCGCGTCCGACCATAACGATTTTGCCCTCGTTGGCGAGATAGCGCTGCTCGTACACCATCATTTCCCTGACCCTGCTAATAGCGGAAACGCCAGAAACCGAATCGTCCACAGCTGTTGAATGGAGAAACCCCGTGACATCTTCGCCGTTCACCGTAATCAGGCTTTCACCATCGTCGCCGTTCTGCATTGAAATTTCCATTTGGCTTGCCAGCATGACCACCGCGTTTGGATCGTGCAACTCAATGCCACTTTGAATGGCGTGCCATGTTGTTGCACGGTACATCAGACCGGTGTCGAGAAACCTGAAACCAATCTGGGACGCAACTGCCTTGCCAACGGACGACTTGCCTGAACCGGCCGGGCCATCTATCGCGATTATCGCAACCGACGGCACCTGGGGGGATGGGAATTCTGAGCGCGACAAGGGTCCTCCATTTGTTGCCCGGGCTTTCGTATGCACGGGTGTTTAATCGGCCTGAGATATTGTCAGTTGCCGGATAAATTCGGGTAATCAGCCCCCATATTTGACCACACGCGCGGAAAATTCTCTCGAAGCAATTTGATCGCCTGCTGCTAAAATCCCTGTCACCAATGGCATATGCGTTATCAATATTGTGGTAACGCTGTGTCGGTAGCATCGTGAATGTGGACGCGATCGCGAGTTTTCGTGTTCGCTCAACGCCAGCGGAGACTGTTGAATAATGAACGTGTTTGACTGGGTGCTGATTGCAGTGTTTGCCCTCACGGCCCTGTGGGGATATAAGACCGGGCTGATTGACGCCGCACTCAACGCGATCATGATTTACGTGAGTCTGTTTTTGAGCGGACTTTTCGCCGCTCGAGTACTTTCGCTGTTCTGGGATGGTGTTGAAAGCGAATCGGTTTCCACTGCAATCGGGTATGTAATCATCTTCGCAGCGGTGTTCATTGCAAGCCGCATCGTGTCCGGCATCGTCAAGAAGGCGCTGAAAATAACGTTCATGGGCTGGGTCGATAGCCTTGGCGGAATCGTTATCGGACTGGTTGCAGGCGTGCTGATCGCGGGTGGCGTCATGACTGTGGCGGCCCGCTACACCTACATCATTCCTGAAAACACCGACGACCTGACCGCAACCGGGATTCAAGAGATGATCCAGCAGGCAGCGGAAAACTACGTAGAAGAAGGCGTCAGGGACAAGCTCGACGGTTTTCTTACCGAATCGCAGCTAATACCCTCGCTCCTTAGTCTTCGCGGAGTCGTCATTGAATTCGCACCGGAAGATTTCGGGGTAGCCCTCGATATTCTCGAATCCCGAATTGATGAAGTAGACGGTTCTTAACAGGTCAATCAAGGTGACAATAGCCAGTGTTAACCCGGACTTACCCGAGTAACATCCGGGTCGGAACATTCAAGTAGCCAAACACTGCAACCGGTTAATCAAGAGATGAGCGAGACCACGCGGGCGCCAGTACTGGTGCTCAATCAAAACTACCAGCCGCTTAACATCTGCGATATTCGCAGGGCGGTGAAACTCGTTGGCAAGGGCAAGGCACAGTCGGTGCAGGACAGCGGGGAATACATCTACACGGTCTCCGACATCTTCGAACGCCCCGACGTTATCCGCCTCGTTTATATGGTCAAGCGTCCGGTCCAGCGAAGAAAAATGTCGCGCAACGAGATCTTCGCCCGCGATAACAATTCCTGCCAGTACTGCGGTGCGACGCCCAGGGATATGACAATCGATCACGTGCTGCCCCGCTGCGAAGGCGGTGAGCACACGTGGACCAACGTTGTGAGCGCCTGCAAGGCGTGCAACCACCGCAAGGCGGGCCGAACGCCGCAACAGGCCGGTATGCGCCTGCGCAAAGACCCCTACGAGCCACGGCCCAACCCTTATTCGTTCCTCAAGGTTGCCTCGCTCAAGAAGACGTGGCTACCGTTCGTACCGTGGCTGGTGCCCGAGTCGAACCCGTCGAGCGGTTTCGCTTCGGCGGGTGCTGCCGGCGATTAGGGCCAACTAACCCTGGCGAACGGGATCGCTGCTTCCTCGGCATGGTCCGGATGGTTATATTGTTGGCAACTTAGTTAACCGAGCCATCTTCCCCCATACGAGCCGATGGACCAAAAGATTCGTTTTTGCACAGCTCCTGACGGAGTCCAGATAGCCTATTCGCTGGTCGGCAACGGCCCGCCGCTGGTAAAAGCTCCCAACTGGCTGACCCACCTTGAATTCGAGTGGAGCAGTCCTGTTTGGGGCCACTGGTGGGAAGAATTGGCGAAAGACCACACGCTCGTGAGATTCGACCAGAGGGGCTCGGGGCTATCCGAGCGGGATGTGACAGAGCAGTCGTTCGATACCTGGGTCAGCGACCTGGGTACGGTGGTGGATCACGTCGGCCTTGAGCAGTTCGCGTTGCTGGGCATATCGCAGGGCGGCGCGATCGCGGTCGCTTATGCAGTTCGCAACCCCGGTCGCGTAAGCCGCATGGTGCTCTATGGAGCGTATGGGAGGGGGCAGGCCAAGCGCGGGGGCCGCCATGAGGAAATCGAGGCGCTGCAGACGCTCACGCGGGCGGGATGGGGACGCGACGACCCGACTTACCGCCAGATGTTCACGTCGCGTTTCATGCCTGACGCCACTCTTGAGCAAATGCGGTGGTTCAACGACCTGCAGAGGGTGTCGACGTCGGGACAAAACGCGGCGAATGTTATGGCCGCGAGTGCTCAAATCGACGTACTCCCGATACTTGGCGATGTTGATGTGCCGACCCTGGTATTGCATGCACGCGACGACGCGCAGGTCCCGTTCGAGCAGGGTCGGCAACTCGCCGCCCTGATACCCGGCTCACGTTTTGTGCCCCTGGAAGGCTCTAATCACCTGATCCTCGAAACCGATCCGGGCTGGGTCACGGCGATCGGCGAGGTTCGCGCTTTTCTTGGTCCAGGCGGTTCCGGGGCGGAGGAACTGATGACCGACGCGGTTCTGGCCGAGACTGTACCCCTTCCCGCCGGCCTCACCCCGCGGGAAGGGGAAGTTCTGAAACTGATCGCCTCTGGCCGCAGCAACCGGGACATTGCAGGCGAGTTGTTCATCACCCCCAATACCGTTGCCAACCACGTGAAGAACATTCTTTCCAAGACGGACTCGGCGAACCGCACAGAGGCGGCCGCCTTCGCGGTCGCCAACGGTCTCACTTAAGTTGGATGTGGACCCCTCCTCACGGAATGGCCAATAGTGGCTATGGCGGGCATGGCCATGGCTATCTGATTCCCTCGGACGAACCACCAGAATTGGAGATGCGCCCGGTAGCGGCGCGGACCTAGATTTGTTGTATCGGTTCACCGGAATCGACCCGAGTCACTTCCCGAGGGTCCGCAAATGTTCATCTCCACGCCCGCAATGCCCGGCCTGTTCCGGGTAAAGGGCATCAACCGCAAGGCAGCTTTCGCCGGAGCCACGATACTTCTGGCCTACCTGTTTGCCGGGTTGACTGTCCAGGTTGGCATTCTCACCCAGCTTAATCTGACGGCGGAGGAGTCCAGCCGCTGGTTCTTCATCACGTGGATGACCACGGGCGTGTTCTCCCTCGGCCTCGCCCTGTTCACCAGGCAGCCCGTCTCGGTAAACCTGTCGATCCCGGTAATGATCTTCCTTGCCGGCGCTGCCGGTGGATTTAGTCTGCCGCAGATACTTGGTGCGAACCTTGTTGTCGGGATGGTTGCCATCGGTCTTTCCACTTTGCGGCTAACGGAGGCATTTACGCGGCTGGTGCCGCCGCAGGTCGCGCTGGGTGTATTCGCCGGCAGCATCCTGGCATTCATGGTGAAAACAGCTGGCCTTGCCATTACCGACCCGGCGGTATCCGGCCCGGTGATTGGCGGGTACCTGCTCGCGCTGGCGACAACACGGAGTCACCTGATGGGAATAGCCGTCGCTACGGCGGCTGGCTTCGTCGGTGCTGTGCTGGTCGGTGGTGCGCCCGAGATTGGCAATTCCATGATGATGCCTGAGATCGGGTTTTCAGTGATCGAGTTCGATCCTTTTGCCATCATCGCATTGGGGATTCCCATCCTCGCTCTCACAGTAGGTGTCGGTAATATCCAGGCACTGGCCCTGCTTCGTTCCGAGGGTTACAAAATAAAAACCAATTTGTACGGATTAGCTGTAGGCGCTGCGACCGTTATGAACGCCCTGGGCGGCGGACAGGCGGCGGCACTGGGCGGTACCGCGGTTGCAGTAGCTTCGGATTCCGCCGCAGGACCGGCCGGGTCGCGTTTCTGGGCGATCGTCCTCTCATCTCTTCCCGTTGTGATCGTTGCGTTGATCGCGGTTCCGGTGATCGCGGTTGTCCAGGGCCTGCCGCTCTCATTTACACTATCGATCGGCGCGCTGGCCCTGCTGCCTTCGTTCAGGGTCATAGTCCGCAAATCGGTGACGGGCCCCATGAAGGGCGGAGCAGTTACGGCCCTGGTCGTCGCCGCCCTGCCGGTTCAGGCGGCCAGCATGCCGATGGCCTTTTGGGCGCTCCTGGCAGGAGTGGTCGTGTCGTTGTCATTGGAGCACCGGTCGGTCTTGAGGACATGGCGGTCGGGCAGTGCGTTGACGTCGCAATCTAGCTAACCGGTCCGCCAAAAGAGAGACCGTTCGTCCAGTCGTTTAGATTCCGTCGATGATCATGTTGAGCGTCTCGCTGGGGCACATCGCGGCGATCACACGGTCGGCATCGGGCTTGTAGTACCCGCCAATGTCCTGCGCCTCACCCTGGGCATCGACGAGTTCCGATAGGATCTTCGCCTCGTTCTCGGCGAGGGCCGCGGCCACCGGTCCGAACCGCCTGGCCAGCCCCGCGTCTGCATCCTGCTCGGCGAGGGCCTGCGCCCAGTAGAGCGTCAGGTAAAAAGTACTCCCCCGGTTGTCGATCTCGTGCACTTTCCTTGAAGGCAGGCGATCATTTTCAAGATAGCGGCCCGTTGCAGTGTCGAGTGCATCGGCGAGGACCTTCGCACCCTTGTTGTCGAACCGCTCATCCAGGTGTTCCAGCGCGGCCCAAAGTGCCATGTACTCGCCCAGCGAGTCCCACCTCAGGTGACCCTCTTCTTCGAACTGCTGCACGTGTTTGGGCGCCGATCCGCCAGCACCTGTCTCGAAGACGCCACCGCCGTTCAGCAGCGGCACGACGGAGAGCATGCGGGCGCTGGTTCCGATCTCGAGGATAGGGAAGAGGTCGGTCAGGTAGTCCCGCAGAACGTTGCCGGTCACCGAGATCGTATCTTCGCCCCTTCGGATGCGCGCCAGCGACAGCTCAATTGCAGCAACGGGATCCAGAATTCGAATATCGAGCCCTTCGGTGTCGTTCTCCGGGAGGTACTTCTCAACCTTTCGAATCATCTCCGCGTCGTGGGCACGGGCGCTGTCCAGCCAGAAGATCGTCACTGTCCCGGTGGCCCTGGCGCGTCTTACGGCGAGTTTCACCCAGTCGCGGATCGGAACGTCTTTGGTCTGGCAGGCGCGCCACACGTCGCCCTGCTCCACCTCGTGCTCAATGAGTGTGCCGCCTGCTGTGTCGACCACTCGAACCACGCCGTCGGCGCTGATTTCGAAAGTCTTGTCGTGTGAACCGTATTCCTCGGCTTTTTGGGCCATGAGCCCTACATTCGGCACACTACCCATCGCCGCCGGGTCGAACTGCCCGTGTCGCTGGCAGTCCCTGATTATCGCGGCGTAGATGCCAGCGTAGGTCGAGTCTGGAATGACAGCCTTTGTGTCCTGGAGCTTGCCTTCACTGTTCCACATTTGCCCGGAATCACGGATCATCGGTGGGATCGAGGCATCGATGATGATGTCGCTGGGCACGTGCAAATTCGTGATCCCCTTGCCCGAATCCACCATCGCTATGCTGGGGCCATTCGCGTAATCGCGCTCGATATCGGCCATAAACCGATCTTTTACGTCGTCGGGGAGGACTGAAATTTTCGCAAGGAGATCACCGAATCCGTTGTCTGGATCGGCACCGAGTTCGCTCAGTTCGTCTCCGTGATTTGCAAAGAGGTTTGCAAAATAGGTTCGTACGCCGTGGCCGAATATGATCGGGTCTGAAACCTTCATCATCGTGGCCTTCAAATGGAGAGAGAAAAGCACATCCTGATCTTTGGCGTCCTTGATCTCTGTGCGGTAGAAATCGACCAGGGCGCGCATGCTGATGAACGTGGCGTCGAGCACTTCACCGGCCAGCAGCGGGAGCGGTTCTAGGAGCACCGTTATCGTTCCGTCCGTTGCGACGTGCTCGATTCGCGCGGTCGTCGCCGTTTCGAGGGTGATCGACTTTTCGTTGTGCCTGAAATCACCGCCGGTCATGGTCGCAACATGGGTCCTGGAATCCCTGGGCCACTCGCTCATCCGCGAAGGGTTCGCCCTCGCAAAGTCTTTCACTGCCTTCAGCACGCGACGGTCGGAGTTGCCCTGACGCAACACGGGGTTCACGGCGCTCCCCATCGCCTGGTCGTAACGTGCCCGTGTGGTCCGTTCCTCGTCGCTGGTCGGCTCGTCAGGATAGGCCGGTAGTGCGTACCCCTTGGCCTGCAGCTCTGCAATACACGCCTTCATTTGCGGCGTGGAGGCGCTTATGTTGGGGAGCTTGATGATGTTCGCCTCTGGCATCTCCACCATGCGGCCCAGCTCGGCCAGATCGTCTGAGAATTTCTGTCCGTCTTCCAGCACGTCGGGGAACCGAGCAAGTACCCGAGCGGCGAGCGATATATCGCGGGTCTCTATGCGTACTCCGGCCGCGTCCGCGTAAGCCCGGACGACGCGCAGAAACGCGTGGGTTGCGAGTGCCGGAGCTTCGTCGGTCCACGTGTAGATAATCGAGGGTGATTGGCTCATATGTGTCGTTGCTGAAATTGCCAGTGAGTGGCGTACGAGTGGCGTAAAGGCGGATGCGGTAGGGCATTTCAGTATACGCACGAAGGATGTGTTCTCGGCGGCCGCGAATGTTGGTACTTGCGCATGCTGCGCGCAGCGACGAGGCCGGCTAAAAAATTCGCCTGCATTGCGGCTCCCAAATGGAATGCTCAATCGCGTGGTGAAAAGGCCCTGGCGTGCCCCGCGGACAAGCGCGCGCCACCCGGGTGCGGCTTCGGCACGCCCGGCGACTAACGCTTCAGCGACGGCACTTTTACGGGATCGACCCACGGGAGGTCGAGCATAAGCACCTCAAGCGTTAGCTGCGGCACCGCGTTCGCCTCAAGGGCCACCAGGGTGTTTTGTACAGCCGTGACGGCCGCCGCGATCTGGTTTTCCTTTAGCTCGCCAGCGATCTCTGAAAGCAGGTCGATCCACTCAACGTTCGTAATGATCTCGCCGAGCTTATGTCGCATGATCGCAACGTCCCGCCACCACTCGAGCCAGCGCTGCATTTCCGCCAACACGGCCAGCCGATCACGCCAGAACTGGCCGCCTGTCTGACGGGCGTACCGGAACCGTTCTTCGATATTCCCGGTGACGATCTCTGCGAAGCGGAGCACCGCCTGGTTGTGGGCATCGAGAATCGTCGGGTCGTTCAGGGCGTCGATAGCCCAGCCGGGACAGCCCCTTGCCAGTCGCGACAACAGGCCTGCCTGTTCCTCGTCGGCCCCGAATTGCTCAATGAGCTCAGCTTTGATTACCTCGACGTCGACGGGCCTGAGTTCAATGGTCTGGCACCGTGACACAACTGTTGCTGGCAGCAAATCAGCGTTGGGCGCGGTGAGGATTATCAGCACATCGTCCGAAGGCTCTTCGAGCGTCTTCAGGAACGCGATCGACGCAGCCTCGGCCATTCTGTGGGCCCCGTCGAAGATAAAAACTTTTTTAAAACCTTCAAATGGCTTGGTTGCTGCCTGGTGGATCATCTGGCGTACGTGGTCGATCGAGATCGTCTGGTAAATCCGTTCTTCACCATCCTCCCTCCTTCTCGACGGGCGTTTGTCATTTTCAATCTCGGTGTCCGGGTCGATCACCTCCACGTCGGAGTGAATCCCCCTGCGAATTCGTTCGGCCTGTTGCGAAGTATTGAGATCGATGTTCGGCGCAACGCCAAACATATCGACGACCGGTTCGCTGTTCACCATGCATGCCATATCGATCGCGAGTGTGCGCTTGCCAACCTTGTCGGGGCCTGTGATCAGGTAGGCGTGGGCCAGCCTGCCGGTTTCTGACGACTTCGAAAGAAGGTTCGTCGCACCCGGATGCCCGAACGTTTTCCAGCCAACGACCGGCGGTCGAGCTGCGCCCGTTGGGCCGGACGCCGATTGCGCGTCGCCGGTCCGGGTATCAATCGAAACTTGATCTGCGTCAGTCAAGGTCGAGACTCGATGCAAGCAGATCGGCGTAGGTCTCGCGCCTGCGGATTAGCCGCGACTTGCCGTCGTTCACAAGAATCACCGCCGGCCGGGTTTGCATGTTGTAGTTGCTCGCCATCATCAGGCAGTATGCACCCGAGGCGGGCAATGCCAGCAACTCTCCTGTTTCGAGCTCCGGCAGTTCAACGTCGCGGGCAAGGACATCGCCCGATTCGCAGTACTTCCCGGCTACCGTAACGACCACATCTCGCACCGCGTTGGGCCGGTCTACCGGCACTACGGCGTACACCGAGTCGTACAGGGCCGGGCGAATGTTGTCGCCCATCCCGCCGTCAACACTTACGTAGGTCCGCACGCCCGGAATAGTCTTGATCCCGCCTACCGTGTAGACAGCAACGCCAGCCCGGCCAACGATGGCCCGCCCCGGCTCGACAGTCAGCTCCGGTTCATCAAGGCCGTACCTGTCACATCCAGATCTCACCGCCGTTGCGATCTCCTTCGCATACGCGCTGATCGGGGGCGGCAGGGTGTCGGCAACGTAACCGATGGCGAACCCGCCACCGGGACTGAACCGTTTCAGGTCCAGCCCGTACCGGTCGCGCATCTCCGCGGCGAACCGCAAGACATAATCGATCGCCTCCGAATACGGTTCGAGTTCGAATATCGGGGAACCAAGATGGAAGTGAAGACCCTCGACATCGAGCCACTCTTCCGCCAACGCCTGCTCGACCGCATGTTCTGCATCGCCGGTTTCGATCGAGAACCCGAACTTGGAGTCGAGAATCCCGGTTGCCGTGAGCATGTGCGTGTGCGGGTCGACACTCGGCGAAAGCCTGAGCATCACCTTCTGGCGCACGCCCAACTCACGCGCCACATCGCTAAGCAGGTCGATCTCGTGGAACGAGTCGAGCGTGATGCTGGCGATGCCGTACCTGACTGCCTCTTCCAGCTCTTCTCGACCCTTGTTGTTGCCATGAAAATTGAGCCGCCCGGCCGGGAAATCGGCCGCCATCGCCACCGCCAACTCGCCACCGGTCACGACGTCCATGTCGAGACCTTCTTCCTCGATAATCCTGGCAACCGTCGGGTTCGCGAACGCCTTGGCCGAGTATGCGATGTGCGACCTCGGATATTCTTTGGCAAAGCCGCCCACAAAGTCACGACACATCCCGCGCAACGTCGCCTCGTCGTAGATGTAGAGCGGGCTCCCGAACTCTTCGACGAGTTCCCGGACGTCGCACCCGCCAATGGTTAGCCGACCTTCATCGCTCAAACTGGCAGTGATCGGAAGGAGCTCTGCCTCTGGAATATTTGTCATGTGCGATTTACTGAACCTGGGAGATGTCGATCTGTGTGAAATCACCGATGGGATGACAGCTCGGCGGAACTTCCGGTCAACGGCAGGCTGCAGAGCGTTTATTGATTGTCGGGTACGTGTCCCGACACGTCAATTTGATGAATCTTTATCTGCACCCTGAAAACCTTGCCCGGTATCCAATCACGAGCGCCCGTGCGGGCGAAACAGATGCCTGATTGCAACGGCCTGAACATGTCTTTTGGCACGTATGTGTGGCACGATTCATATGCTATGAGCGATAAACCTGTACGACTAACCGAACTGGCGTCCTGCGCCGGTTGAGCTGGGAAGCTCAGCCAGAGCGAACTTGCCCTTGTTTTAGGCAAGCTGCCAACACCGGCCATCACTGATCCAAACGTGCTGGTCGGACTCGAAACCGGAGATGACGCGGCCATCTACCGGATAGACGAACGCGTCGCTCTTGTACTCACCCTCGACTTCTTCGCCCCGATCGTTGACGACCCGTTCGATTACGGACAGATAGCGGTGGCAAATGCGCTGAGCGACGTTTACGCAGTAGGCGGGACCCCGCTTACGGCACTGAACATCGCGGCGTTCCCGCGGGATCTAGGGCCAGAAGTGATCGCACGGGTCCTCGAGGGTGGGCAGGTAAAGGCAGAAGAGGCCGGAATCCTGATCATCGGCGGCCACACGATCGACGATAAAGAGCCCAAATACGGGCTGGCCGTGACCGGAGTTGTGACCCCGGGCGAACAGATCACGAATGCAAACGCCCAGCCCGGCGACGTACTGGTGCTGACGAAGGCGATAGGCTCAGGGGTCATCACAACCGCGGGTAAGGCCGGTACGGCCCCGGAAGATGTAATTCGTAACGCCGTGAAGTCGATGGCCACTCTGAACCGTGGAGCCGCAAACGCAATGCTCGAAGTGGGCGTGAACTCGGCCACCGATGTCACGGGGTTCGGCCTGCTCGGCCACCTGGTGCAGATGATGAAAGCGAGCGGGGTCTCTGCAGTTGTTAACCGGTCAGCCGTGCCAATTCTCCCCGGTGCCGAAGAACTTGTCGCAGCGGGCAACGTTTCGGGCGGTACCAGCCGCAACATGGAGGCCCTGGGCGATGCCGTTTCACTTGAAGACGGGGTGTCCGAACTGGATTTCGTACTGATGGCGGACGCGCAAACCTCCGGGGGGATGCTGATTTCAGTTCTGGCGGACCGAGTTGATGCTCTTGTAAAGAGTTTAGTTGCTAATGAAACACTTTACAGCGAAGTGATCGGGCAGGTAGTTGCAGGAAACGCCGGCACCGTAATTGTTCGGCCATAGTCCCGAACAACAGCGAACACACGATTTCCCGACCCCGGTGGAGGGACCTCATCAGAGAAGACGTCACACCGGCGAAATGACGGGATCAACACATACGGTTCGTGCCGAACTATCCTCCCAGTACGGAATCTCTCGTTCGATTAGCCAAACCCTCTTCGATCGGTGCCGCAGTTTGAGTTGTGCCTCCCGCTCGCGTGAAGATTCGAATGATTCAGCTGTTTCGCACCATGCGAGTCTGGTAGTCGTGTATTTCGCGCTGAAACCGCGGACGGTACTTCGAGATCCCTCCAAAGGGGTCGGGAAATCGGGTGGCATTAGGCGGAAGTAAAGCTGCCCGGCCCCGATAATTAATCCGCCGCCTGGCGGCCCTCGGTGGCGTCCCACATACGAACCTGCTCCGGGGTGTCCATTTCGGCAAGCGGCACACCTTCGGCCAACTCCTCAGCCCGCAGCACGTGGTCGCGTAAATTAAGTGCCGCCCTGCGTAACGCGGTCTCAGGATCGATTCCCGCCGCATGGACCTGCCGGGCAACCGCCATCAGGTATTCGCCCGCCCGTTCGTCGCCCTCCTCTTGCGATTCGCCGTCGATCTTGCCGAACGCAAGCGGCATGGCGTGCTTTTCCGGCCACGGCAATCCCGCACGCATCACCCGGCGCTGAACAGACGACGCGTATGCCAGCGCGGGCATCGCGGTCGGCAGCGACTCCACGATCGATCGATTACCGCCCGACTCGGCCCGTTTCAGTGCCTCCCAGCGGTCGACCACCTCGTCAGAATCGTCAAGTGCCTCGTCACCCCCGAAGACATGTGGGTGTCGCCTCACCAACTTTTCTCGCACGGCATTGCAGATAGAAGCCGCATTGAAATTGTCATCGCGGCGGGCCATATCTGCATGGAACACGACCTGCGTGATCACATCTCCGAGTTCCTCTTCAAGACTTTTCGGATCTCCTGAATCGATCGCCTCAAGCGCTTCGTAGGTCTCTTCAAGCATGTTCGGCCTGAGCGAAGCGTGGGTCTGCTCAGCGTCCCATGGGCAGCCCCCGGGGTCTCTGAGCAACTCGACTATCGCTACCAGCTCTGCAAAGGCCGCACCCGCTGCTGTGGCCTGCTCACTCTGTGAACTCAACCGATCCTCCGATTCATGCGCACGCTAATCGAGCCCAAATAAACAGTGTGACACGTATGCTAACTGCCATGCCCAAGGAAGGTTCCAGATCAACTCCGACCGCCCTGTACCGAAAAAGGGCCGCTGTCGCCGGAGCCGCCATCTTTGCGCTTCTCCTGCCCGTTTTCCTGATCCTGTTCAACGTGAGCTACGTAACGAACAGCGAATGGCTGTACGACTACGGATGGTGGCGCAACGACATCGCCAACCGCACCGGACTCCCGGTTGAAGAACTGAACCGCGGGGCAGACCAGATCAAGGAATACTTTGGAAACGACGCCGATTTTCTCGACCTGCGCGTGAACTTCGGCGGCTCCGTGGTGTCGCTGTACAAGGAGCGTGAGATCCTCCACATGGTCGACGTAAAAGCGCTGATGCAGAGCGTTTTTTCGATTACGAGGTGGTCGGGGGTAGCGCTGCTGATTCTGCTCGTAGCGGGAGCATTCACGCTCAGACGAAACGCCGCGCCGCTGCTGCTCAGGACGCTGCGCTGGTCGGCGATCGGCACGGGCGCGTTCCTCGTGGTGTTTGGAGCGACGGCTGCGATCAACTTCGGCTGGCTATTTACTCAGTTTCACTTCTTGAGCTTTGCGAACGATCTCTGGCTGCTCGATCCCTACAACGATTTCCTGCTCATCATGTTCCCGCAGCGATTTTTCTTTGAAGCGGCCCTGTTCATCGGGCTGCTGACGATCATCGACTTCGCCCTGCTTTTCGGTGCTGCGCGGGTCGTTCGGCACCGCACGCTGCACCACTGAACGCCAGGGTTAGCCGCCCAACGTCGCGAGCCACCGATCGACAACCGGCAGCACGTCAGCCACCGATTCGATCGTGTAGTCGGGCTCATGTGAAGTGTTTACTGGCGAATCGATCCCGCCCCGCACCCATACTGTCGACATCCCGGCTTCAGTTGCCCCGGCCACATCGGTGTGCATGTTGTCGCCCACATGTAAAGCCCGGGACGGTTCCACTCCCAGCCGGTCCAGGGTCGCATCGAATATCTTTTTCGCGGGCTTTGCAATTGCGAGGCCGTTCGAGAAGGCAATGTAATCGAAGCTATCCAGCACGTTTATGCTGGAGAACCATTTTTCGTAGGTTGCCGGGCTGGTCAACCCGGTGTTGGAAATCAAACCGATCTTCAGCCCCGACCTGGAAAGTGAATCCAGCACTTCCGCAGCCCCATCGACCAGTTGCGGCGGCGATTCGATGAACGACTGATCGATTATCGTGCCAAACATATCCAGCCCCGCCTGCCCGATTCGTGTAGCCAGGTCCGGGTCTATTCGGCCGATCAGCACTCGGATCCACTCGTCGTACGTCCGGTCGAACCCCTGATCGTGCCCCCCGGCGATCTCTTCGGAGAGATCGCGCAATGCACCGTCAATTGTCTCTCGACTTACCGATACGCCAAATTGCGAGAGCGCCTTTTCTCCATATTCCGCCCTGATCTTCCTGCGTGTGCCGGACCTGGCAGAACCGTCAAATTCGAAAACAAGCGTCTGCCACAAATCGAATGTGACGGCTATGGGTTTGCTTGAGTTCGCGACCACAACTAGTACTGCACCATGCTGAACACGTCGAGATCGGCCGGCAGGGAGGCCCGTCCGTTCAGGAATTCCAGTTCTACAAGAACCGTAACCGATACTACGCTTGCACCCATCGAGGTGATCAGTTTCACCCCCGCCGCCGCCGATCCGCCGGTCGCCAGCAGATCGTCGATCACTGCTACGTTTTGCCCCGCCTCGACTGCGCCTGTCCTTATTTCGAGCCGTCCTGTCCCGTACTCGAGTTCATAATCGGTCCCTACAACCGGGGGCGGAAGTTTCCCGGCCTTTCGGATCGGAACGAACGGCACATCGAGGCGTGCGGCAACGGGAGCCCCGAAAATAAATCCGCGGGCGTCGATTGCGGCGATGACCTGCGTTTGCAAGAACCTCAGGTGCGCCGAAACCGTGTCGGTGATATACCGCATGGCTTCAGGATTCGCCCACACAGGCGTCAGGTCGCGGTATACAACACCCTCGGTCGGGTAGCCGGGTACGTCCCGTATCAGTGACTTGATATCCAGTTCGCACCGCCTGCCGAAATGATAAACGCCTCTCGCGGCCTCACATTCTAGCGGTGCTGCGGCAAGCTGGAGTGCCCGGACTGCAATCGGCAGGAAACTCCCGGGCGCGGTACCCGATGCCTGGCGATATTGTCATTCTGAACTCGATTCAGAATTCATGGCCGACGCGGTGCAACTCGGCGAATCGGCCAGCACTATTCGTGGCGAGGACACATTTTGCGGGAGGTCGGGTCGGGGGGCGGGTCAAGTACATTTCAGTTTTACGATGGAATTCGTTGCTGCCCGCAGTTTCTGGATTTTTTCGCTGGCGACCGACGATCAGCGCCAGGGTTCTCACTAACGAGAGGTGCAAATCGAAACTCCCAAACGCTGATGGTTACGTAACTGATCTCAAAACCACGCTGCAAAAGAGGTTCCGCTCCGTCTCGGAATCCGAGCTTGTATCTCAATCGCCAGAGCGCCGCGAGTACGACGATATCCGTCGAAAACTGACAAT
>SMVB01213375.1_pt1 | contig 18169 bp, 15 predicted proteins | sample 2456461 | NCBI WGS metagenome assembly SMVB01 (sample SAMN11095934, study PRJNA526329) | marine sediment metagenome | biome: Marine sediment; feature: Surficial sediment; material: Deep marine sediment; isolation source: Hadal surficial sediment | place: Pacific Ocean | collected 2014-05 | depth...
CCGTCGGACCCATGGGGCTCAACTCGTCCAGCCCTGCCTCGCCGTGTACAACGAGGGCGCGAATATGACCGAGCTCTTTGAGCGCCTCGATGACGAGCGGGACCAGCGCGGCGTCGGCGACGCCGACCAATTGCCTGCGTACGCCTGCCGGGTTGGTCAGAGGACCGAGAATGTTCATGATCGTAGGGAAACCCAACTCACGACGGACCGGGCCCACATGCCTCATAGCAGGATGGAGCAGCGGCGCGAACATGAACACGATACCGGCCTTCTCTAGGACCCGAGCCATTTCCTCGGGTCCGAGCTCAATGCGGACGTGCAACGCTTCGAGGACATCGGCGCTTCCGCTTCGCGAGCTGAACGAGCGGTTCCCGTGTTTCGCGATGCGTGCACCGGCACCACGAGCCACGAGGGCGGCGGCCGTCGAAATGTTGAAAGTGGTCACGGCCCCACCGCCTGTTCCGCAGGTATCGATCAACTCGTGGGGCGACTCCGCAGCGATCGGAATCATGGCCTTCCGAAGGGCCCGCACGCCGCCCGCTACCTCGACGGGAGCCACCCCCTTTGCGCGAAGTGCCGTGAGGAGTGCGGCCATTTGCTCTGAAGACGCCTCCCCCTCCATGAACACGTCAAACGCGAACTCGGCCTCGAATCCGGTGAGATTTTCACCTCCAGCGGCCTTCTGGATCACGGTCTGGAGGTCGAAAGATTCCAGCGGAGAAGCAGAAATTTTGCTCATTCACCACGGGGTTTGGGCGATGATTCAGCGTACTTTACGGTCGCTTGACAACGCTTGCGCCCCTTCTACCTTCCGGGCGTGAACGCCGTGAAGGACAAACGCCTCAAGCTGATTCTTCAATATGATGGATCCGCCTTCCACGGCTGGCAAATTCAGCCTGAGGAGCGCACCGTCCAAGGGGAGTTGGAGGCGGCCCTGGAGCAGCTCACGAGCACCCGTCGCCCGGTAATCGGGTCCGGGAGGACCGATCGGGGGGTCCATGCGACCGGCCAGGTAGCGGTTGCCTCCCTTCCAGATACGTGGCAGCCCGAAAAACTCGAGAAGGCCTTGTCCGCTGTTCTGCCCGACGACATCTGGGTCAAGAGCGTGGAGCCGGCTTCCCCGGATTTCCATCCTCGTTACGACGCGGTAAAACGGACGTATCTCTATCATCTCGGGCTTTCTGCGGAGGTCGAGTCGCCCTTCCACCGCCACTGGTGCTGGCCGTTGGCAAAACCTGTGGATGTGATGCTGCTCCGGAGCGCGGCCGAAACGATCGTGGGTAGCCATGGCTTCAAGGCGTTCGCCAAGTCGGGACAGTCCGAGAGAGGGTATAGGTGCATGGTACACGAATCCCGTTGGGATCCCTGGGAAGGGCTCGGGCTCACGTTCCGGATCACCGCCGATCGCTTCCTCCATCATATGGTTCGTTATCTGGTCGGAACGATGGTGGAGATCGCACGAGGCAGGCGACCTTTGGAGGACCTGCAGAGCCTCCTGGAGGAGCCCGAGGGCGACCTCCGGACCTCTCCGCCGGCACCCCCTTCCGGTCTGTTTCTCCATCATGTCACGTATCCGGCGCGGCCGTCCGCACCCGGGACGTCCTCGTCAGCAACGGAAAACGTAAATAAATGAAAATCTTTCTCGATACGGCAGACCTCGAAGAGATCCGCCGCGCCGCCGAGGCGGGCCTGATCGATGGCGTGACCACGAACCCGACCCTCATGGCCAAAGTTGGGGCAGAGCGTGATCCAGCGGAGCTGTTTCTCGACATTTGCGAGGCCGTAGACGGACCCGTCAGCGCTGAGGTGGTTGTCTTGGACGCCGAGGGCATGATCGAGCAGGGCCGACGTCTCGCAAAGATCCACGAAAACATCGTGATCAAGTGCCCGCTCACCGAGGCTGGGCTCCGCGCCTGCCGCACACTCACGAACGAAGGCACTCGCGTGAATGTGACGCTCTGTTTTTCCCCGACCCAGGCTCACCTCGCTGCGAAGGCGGGGGCCGCGTACATCTCCCCGTTCATCGGTCGGATCGACGATATTGCGGGGGACGGAATGGAGTTGGTCAGCCAGATCCGCGTGATCTACGACAACTACGACATCGAGACCGAGATATTGGCGGCCTCCATTCGGCACCCTCAACACATGGTTCAGGCCCTCTTGATTGGAGCCGACTGCGCCACGTTGCCTCCCAAGGTGCTGTATCAGTTGTTGAAGCATCCCTTGACGGACAGGGGCCTCGACGGATTCATGGCAGACTGGAAATCCCTCGGGAGGGATCTCTGAGTCCCCGCAAGTTCAGGCCGACGCTGCTTTGGGCGGTAGTCGTAGCGGTTCCGCTCGGGGGCTGCGAGGGAGGCGGGCGCGTGGACGGCGCGCCCGACTCCGAGGCTGCTTACGAGACGGTCGCGGCTCCCCTGATTTCCCAGCCGAGTGCCGGAGCTTTGGGGCAGACCACACCGCCTGGGGGTCAGGCCCGATCGGACCCAGTCTCCGGTTCCAGAAATAACGCGCTCGTGGAGGCGGCCGCCCGCGTGGCCCCGGCGGTCGTGAGCGTCAACGTGATTCGCACGGAGGAGGTGCAAACGAGGGCGTCCTTTTTCGACCCCTTTCCGATGCCTCGCACTCGACGCAGTCGGGGTTTGGGGTCCGGATTCCTCGTCAGCGCCGACGGGGTGATCCTCACGAACGATCACGTGGTTCGGGACGCCGAGCGCATTATGGTGACGCTCCCCGACGGCCGGGACTTCGAAGCCGAGTTGCTCGGGGCGGACCAACTCACCGACGTTGCAGTCCTCAAGATCCAAGGCACGGACCTGCCTGTGGCACCCGTGGGCACCTCAGAGGGGCTACTCATCGGAGAGTGGTCGTTGGCTATCGGTAATCCCTTCGGCAACCTGTTCTCCAATTCGGAGCCCTCGGTGACCGCGGGAGTGATCAGCGGAACCGGGCGCCACATCATCCCCGACGACGAGGACCGGGTCGTTTACTTGGGGATGATCCAGACCGACGCGTCCATCAACCCTGGCAACTCGGGCGGCCCCCTGGTGAACTCTCTCGGGGAGGTCATCGGTGTGAACAGTTCTATCTTCTCCCGTAGCGGCGGGAGCGAAGGGCTGGGCTTCGCGATACCGATCGACAGGGCCATCCGGGTCGCCAACGACCTCATGACCTCGGGAGAGGTGAAGCGGGCCTGGCTCGGCTTCGAGGTGGATGCCAGCGAGCATGACATTTGGGGCAGGACACATGGCGTCGCCGTCACAAGCATATCCCCGTCTTCGCCTGCGGCCCGCTCGGAAATTTCGCTAGGCGCCCGGATAGTCACCGCCAACGGACGAGCGTTGCGGACCCTGCTCGATTTCGAATCGTTGATGCTCGACCTCGAGGAGGGCGAGTCGGTATCGCTGGTGATCGAGGGACGGGAAGATCCGGTGACGCTCATATCAGAAGCGCTCCCATCGGTCTCGGCGGACCGGGTCACCGCACTCGAGCAGATGGAGTTGATCACCGTCACTCCGGAGATCCGTGCGGAACGAACCCTCAGTTATGAGACGGGAGCCCTTATCCTGAAAATAGAGCGCGACCTGGAGACCCGTACCGGCCTCCGGGCGGGGGACGTGATCCTTCAGATCAACCGAAGGCGCGTAGAGTCTGCGGAGCAGGCGGCGGCGGTCCTCCGCCGCGCCTCTGGGTCCGTGGCCATCTATCTCGAACGGAACGGCGAGGTGATTGTGCGGCGCCTCCTCTTCAGGGGGACCGGTGGCTGAGAACGGCATGGACCGCTACAGCCATCCCCTAGGAGAGCGATACGCCTCCGCGGAGATGCAGGCGATCTTCGCGCCGGTGCACCGATACAGGATATGGAGGCGTTTGTGGCTGGCCCTCGCCGCCGCCCAACACGAGTTGGGGCTTTCTATTCCCCAAGAGGCGCTCGACGAAATGCGAAGCGGCCTCGACGACATCGACCTCTCGAAGGCGGCAGAATACGAAAAGCGCTTCCGCCATGACGTGATGGCCCATGTACACCTCTTTGGAGACGTGGCGCCCGCCGCCAGCGGCATCATCCATCTTGGCGCCACGAGCGCGTTCGTCGGGGACAACGCGGATCTGATCCTCCATCGCGAGGCGCTCACGCTCATTCGGGACCGAATGGTCCGATGCATCGTGCACCTGGCGAAATTCGCCGCCGAACATCGGAACCTCCCTACCCTCGGTTTCACCCACTTTCAGCCCGCCCAACCCACGACCGTTGGTAAGCGGGCTACCCTCTGGTTGCAGGACCTCCTTCTCGACATGGAAGAGCTCGAGTTTCGACTGAAAACACTCCGGTTCAGGGGTGTCCAGGGCACGACCGGCACCCAGGCCTCGTTCCTCGAGCTGTTCGAGGGGGATCACGAAAAGGTCGATGCGCTGAACGAGGCCGTGGCCAAACGTATGGGATTCGGCGAGGGATACGGCGTTACAGGTCAGACCTACCCCAGAAAAGTAGACGCCCAGATCCTCGGGACGCTCGCGAACGTGGCTTCATCCGCGTCGAAAATGGGCCATGACCTTCGACTTCTCTCTCACATGAGAGAAGTCGAGGAGCCGTTCGAAGAGGAGCAGATCGGCTCATCGGCCATGCCTTATAAGAGGAACCCCATGCGAGCGGAGCGCATCTGTGCCCTTGCGCGCCATGTGATCGTTCTAGCTCAGGACCCTCTTTTTACAGCCGCCACGCAGTGGCTCGAGCGCACGCTGGATGACTCGGCCAACCGGAGACTGTCGATCCCGGACGCCTTCCTCGCGCTGGATGGGATTCTGGTCCTTTTGGAAAACGTATCTTCGGGGCTCGTCGTGAACCCTCAAATGATCCGGAAAAACCTGGAGGAGTACCTTCCGTTCATGGCTACGGAGACGATCCTCATGCAGGCTTCGTCCGCCGGAGGGGACCGCCAGAAGCTTCATGAACGGATACGGCGGCATTCGCTGGCGGCAGCAGACCGAATGAAAAACGAGGGTGTCCCAGCCGACCTGTTGGAGCGAATCGCGGACGATGACATCTTCGATATGGATTTGGAGCAATTGCGTGAGCTTTGCGATGCCACGCGATTCATCGGACGGGCTCCCCAGCAGGTGGATCGCTTCCTGGCTGAATGGGTACAGCCGACCTTGGCCCGCCTCGAGGACGGTGCCGACCAACGTCTTGGAGAACCCGATGTCCGAGTCTGATGCCACGGCCGTGCTGGACACGCAGGTCCCTTTACCCCTCATCTACCGGGGGAAGGTGCGTGACATCTACGAAGTCGGAGACGGCCGGCTCTTGATGGTGGCAAGCGATCGCGTGAGCGCGTTCGATGTGATCCTACGTCAGCCGATTCCCCGCAAAGGTGAGGTCCTCACGCAGCTCACCGCGTGGTGGCTGGACTCCCTTCACGGAGTGACCGAGCACCACCTGTTGAGCTGTGACGCCGATGAGATCGTGGATCAGGTCCCCGCTTTGCGAGAGTCCCGAGAGGCCTGGGCCCGCCGGAGCATGCTCGTTCACCGCACCGAACCGGTCTTGGTCGAGTGTGTGGTCCGTGGGTATATATCGGGATCCGCGTGGAAGGAGTATCGAAGCTCGGGCACCTTGGCGGGGGAACCCCTTCCCGAGGGTCTGGTGGAGAGTCAGCAGTTAGCCACTCCGATATTTTCGCCCGCGACCAAAGCACAGACCGGCCACGATGAGAATATTCCCTTCTCGGAGGTCGTGAACCTCCTGGGTAGTGAGGAGGCCAACCGTTTGCGGGAACTCTCCTTCGCCGTGTACGAGCACGGCGCGACGATCGCGAAGGAGCACGGAATCGTCCTCGCCGACACCAAGTTCGAATTCGGGCACCACCCCGACGGCCGGCTCCTGTTGATCGATGAAGTCCTCACTCCGGACTCCTCCCGTTTCTGGCCGGCGGATCTGTACGAGCCCGGCCAAGCCCAAACGTCACTTGACAAGCAGCCGGTTCGGGATTTTCTGGACCGTCTGACCGAATGGGACAAGTCGCCGCCGCCGCCGGATCTACCCGACGAGGTGGTACGGGAAACCACGGACCGGTATCTGGAGATCTTCAGGCGTTTGACCGGAACCGAGCTCGATGATTTTCAACCTCCGCGCTTCGGGTAACGGCCGAGTGCGCTTCGCCCGTGAGGGGTACCCGTTCATGCTCGGCACCGTGTTTTTCGCCGCCCTTGCATGGGCCGCAGTACCCGTTTCAGGGCCCTGGACCATCGTGGCCGCGAGTCTACTGACCCTCCTGGCGGCTTTTGTTTTCTACTTCTTCCGAGACCCCGAGCGTGAGCTTCCTCCGGGAGAGGGCGCGGTCATCTCTCCAGGCGACGGTAAGATCATCGATATCCGGGAGGTGGAAGAGCCCTCCTTCATCAAGGGGGCGTGCCGGCGTATCACGATCTTCTTGAGTGTTTTTAATGTCCACGTGCAGCGCGCGCCTGTTTCAGGGGAGGTAGTGCACCGCGAATATCGCCCCGGTGAATACGCCGTGGCCTGGCATCCGAAGGCAAGCGAAAAAAACGAACGGTCATCCCTGGGATTGCTGGTGCACGGCAACCGGGTGCTGGTCCGCCAGATCGCCGGGCTCATCGCCCGCCGGATCGTCACCTACCCCGAGCAGGGCGAGCACGTCGAGCGTGGAGAGCGGATAGGCATCATTCGGTTCGGTTCGAGGGTGGACCTGTTTATTCCACTCGACTGGAGTCTTCACTGCGCCGTGGGAGACAAGGTGGCCGGCGGATCCACGGTTCTGGCACGGATCGACAACCCGGAGGAGGCTCCGTGATCGATCGCATGCGGCCCGTCAGACGGCTTCAGAGGGGCATCATCATCCTGCCCTCGGCGTTCACGATGTCGAACCTGTTCTTTGGTTTCTATGCGATCGTGGCCGCCACTCGGGGGGACTTCGAGTGGGCCGGCTGGTTCATCGTGTGGGCTGCCGTCACGGATCTTCTGGACGGCCGCGTCGCCCGATTCACACGGACAGGATCAGCATTCGGTGAAGAGTTGGACTCGCTGGTGGACGCGATCTCCTTCGGGGTCGCGCCCGCCTTCATCATGTACACGCTGTATTTCTCGGACGGGACCTGGAGCTGGGTGCTCCCGTTGGTTTATGTGATGGCCGTGGTGGTCAGGCTGGCCCGCTTCAACATGGAGCAAGGGGGAGAAGCCAAGCGGCACTTCCACGGGCTTCCCTCGCCGACGCCCGGGATAATTCTGGCCACGTTCTACCCCTTCAGCCAAACCGTTTTTTTCGAAACCTACCTCGCGGCCATGCCGTGGCCTCGTATCATGGGCATCCTGTTGGTCCTGCTGGGGGCATTGATGCTCAGCAACGTCCCCTATGCGCTGGTCCCAAAGCTGAGTTTCAAATCCGCCCGGGGCATCCTGTTCTCGGTTTGGCTCTTCGGAAACGTGCTCGTGGCCATCGCGGTCCCCGCTTATTACTTCTTTCCCATGTTCCTCGCCTATACTGCCTGGGGGCTGGCCCGCTCGGTAATTCATGGCCTGCTGGAACGGCTACCGGAACGCGATCCGCTGGAGCACGGCTTCGACGACGAGGTCCCTGAGGTGCGGCCCGTCGACTACGGGGATTTGACGCCCGAGGGAGTCCGCCGTCCCCTGAACCCCATTCCTGCTGACGATGTGGAGAGCGAAACGTGAAGCGCTTTCGCCTTGAGATCCGAGTGACACCGCGCCCTGGCTTGCTGGACCCGGAAGGGAAGGCCATCCAAAACGCCCTGCACTCCTTGGACTACGAACGAGTGCTTGAAGTGCGTGTGGGCAAGCTCCTCTACCTGGACGTGGAGGCCGCCTCCAAGGGGGAGGCCCTGGACGGCGCTGAGGCGATGTGCCGTCGATTGCTGGCCAACCCCGTCACGGAGGACTTCGAGATCGACGTTCAAGAGGCCACGGAGGAGACGGTGCCGGCATGAGAGTCGCCATCGTCACTTTTCCCGGATCCAACTGCGACTACGACCTTTACAAGTGCATTCAGCTCATCGGGGGAGCACCTGAATTCCGCTGGCACCGAGACGTCGAGCTGGGTGAGGTCGACGTCGTCATGCTCCCAGGGGGCTTCTCCTACGGGGACTACCTGCGGGCGGGCGCGATCGCAACCATGAGCCCGATCATGGACGCCGTAAAGGATTTTGCGAAGGCAGGTGGCCCGATCGTGGGCGTGTGCAACGGCTTTCAGATACTCTGTGAATCCGGTTTACTGCCGGGGGCCCTCCTCCGAAATCGTTCTCTTTTGTTCGCTAGCCGGGACGTCCTGCTTCGGGTTGAAAACACATCGTCAATCTTCACCCAGGAATACGAGGCCGGGCAGATCCTCCGGATGCCGATCGCCCATGCCGAAGGGAATTATCACGCCGATGAAGAAACCCTCCACCGCCTGGAGGGCGAGGGCCGGGTCCTGTTCCGGTATACCGACGCTGAAGGGAAGGCCGTGGACAGTGCAAACCCGAACGGTTCGGCCCGATCCATCGCCGGTATTCTCAACGAGGCGGGCAACGTCATGGGCATGATGCCGCACCCTGAACGAGCGGTAGAACCGATCCTCGGGTCCGAGGATGGGCTGGGCCTCTTTACAGCACTCCTGTCGCGTTTTTCTCCCCTCGAAACGGCGTAACCCCCGGCGTTTTCACACGCCCCGACACGGATTCAACGAAACGTGACCGATAGACCGGACAGTACCGGAGTCCTGACCGTACCAAGCGTGATGCCACGAGAGGGGGACCCCCCCATCACGCCGGAGCTGGTGGAGGAGCACGGCCTCTCGCCGTCGGAGTACGACCGCGTGCTCGAGATCCTTGGGCGGGAGCCCACCTTCACGGAACTCGGCGTGTTCAGCGCGATGTGGTCGGAGCACTGCGGTTACAAGAACTCCAAGCGGCTCCTCAGCCTGCTGCCTACGACGGCACCTTGGGTGATCCAGGGACCCGGGGAGAATGCGGGCGTGATCGATATCGGAGATGGTCTCGCCTTGGCTTTCAAGATCGAATCGCACAACCACCCCTCGGCCGTGGAACCCTACCAGGGTGCGGCGACCGGGGTGGGCGGCATCCTCCGCGACGTGTTCACGATGGGTGCGCGGCCCATCGCCATTCTCGATTCCCTTCGCTTTGGCGATCTCGACAGCGGACGTGTGCGGTACCTCTTCTCCGGCGTCGTGAAAGGGGTGGGTGACTACGGAAACTGTGTAGGCATCCCGAACATCGGCGGGGAGGTGTTCTTCGACCGTGGTTATGAGGGAAACCCCATCGTGAACGCGATGTGCCTCGGACTCATGAAGGCCGAGGATCTCATCAAGGGTGAGGCAGAGGGAGTTGGAAACCCGCTCATGGTGGTGGGTGCCCGGACGGGGCGCGACGGAATCCATGGAGCGACCTTCGCCTCCGAGGAACTCAGCGAGGATTCCCAGGCCCGTCGCCCGCAGGTTCAGGTGGGCGACCCCTTTACCGAAAAGCTACTGTTGGAGGCCAGCCTGGAGCTCATCAAGAGCGGCCATATCACGGGCATCCAGGACATGGGTGCGGCCGGAATCACCTCGAGCGCGTCCGAAATGGCCGGCCGGTCAGGCAATGGCGTGGAGATCGACATGGAGCTCGTGCCCGTCCGGGAACCCGGGATGACCCCCTATGAAATCCTCCTGTCGGAATCGCAGGAGCGCATGCTCGTGGTGGCGAAATCTGGGAGTGAAAAAGCGGTGCGGGACATCCTCGCGAAATGGGAACTCGAGGCCGAGGAGATCGGGCGGGTCACGGATGACGGCCTGTTCCGCGTTCGGGAGGGGGACCGGGTGGTAGCGGAGATTCCCTCCCTTTCCCTGACGGAGGGCTGTCCTACCTATGAGCGGGAGGGGATCGAGTCCGAAGAAATCCGGGAGCTTCGGTGCGCAGACCTCACCCGCTTCAACGAAGTGGACGACGATCAGTCGGAGACCTTCCTGAAGTTGATCGCATCGCCGAACATCGCGTCCAAACGCTGGCTCTACGGCCAATACGACACCACGGTGCGCACCGGCACGGCGGTACGGCCGGGGGGCGACGCCGGAGTGGTGCGCCTTCGCGGTACGCGCAGGGCCGTAGCCGCAACCACCGACTGCAACGGCCGGTACGTCTATCTCAACCCTAGGTCGGGCACCTTGGCCGCGGTGGCCGAAGCCGCCAGAAATCTCGTCTGTGTTGGCGCGCTACCGACCGCCGTAACGAACAACCTGAACTTCGGAAATCCCCTCAAGCCCCACATCTACTACCAGTTCCGGGAGTCTGTGCTGGCTATGGCCGAGGCCTGCAAGCTGTTCGAGACCCCGGTCACCGGCGGAAACGTTTCGTTCTACAACGAGACGGACGGGGTGGCGATCTACCCCACGCCTGTCATCGGCATGGTGGGCGTCCTCGAAGACGTCGATCACATCACCCGCCACGCCTTTCAGAACGAGGACGACACGATCATCCTGCTCGGTGACAACACGGACGAACTGGGGGCATCCGAGTACCTTTATGTAATGGAGGGCCTCGTAGCCGGTGAGCCGCCCTCGGTCGATCTCCTCGGAGAGCGCGGACTTCAACACGCTGTGTTGGCGATGATTCAAGACGGGTTACTCAACTCCGCCCACGATGTCTCGGAGGGGGGCCTCGCGTGCGCTCTCGTCGAAAGCGCGCTTGGAGAAGGAGAACGACGGTTGGGCGTTCAGGTCACGCTTCGCGACGCGCTCCCGGTGCTACCCCTCCTTTTCGGTGAGGCCCAGGGCCGCGTCGTCGTCTCGTGCGACCCACGCTCCGCGGACGAAGTCTTGCGCCACGCCAAACGTCATGGCGTCCATGGACGCGCTGTAGGAAAGGTGGTCCCGTCAGATGAAGGCTTCAGAATCGACGGGCGAGCGACGTCGCTGGAAGCCGATATCGAAATCCTCGCCGAGTTGTTCTTCGGCGCGATCCCCACCCTCATGGATGGAGCCGGACCCTCGTGACCCCGAAACCCTTCCCCCAAACACTCCAAGGGCCCATCGACATCACAGGGTCCCACCTCGATGATCGGCCTCATGAAGAGTGCGGTATCGTCGGCTTCAGTGGCATCGATGACGCAGCGGAGCTCGCGTTCCTAGCACTGTATTCCCTTCAACATCGAGGTCAGGAATCCGCCGGCATCTGCGCCATCGGCGACGGCGAGGCGAGGCTCCACAAGGCCGTCGGATTGGTTTCCGAGGTATTCAACGCAGACGTCTTGAAAGGCCTTCCGGGACGCACCGCGGTAGGACATGTACGCTACTCCACCGCCGGTGGAAGCCAGGCGTTGAATGCCCAGCCGATCGTGGTACGGTATGCCGAGGGCGATCTGGCAGTGGCCCACAACGGAAACCTCACGAACGCCCACGACCTCAAGACGCGGCTCGTGAAGGAGGGAGCCATCTTCCAGACCACGTCGGATTCGGAGGTGATCATTCACCTGATCGCCAGGTCTCGTGAGAAAACCGTCGACGGACAGGTAGCCGATGCTCTCAATCAGTTGGAGGGAGCATTCTCGCTCGCTCTTACGGTGAACGAGGTGATGTACGCGGTGTGCGACCCGCGAGGGTACCGCCCTCTCGTGCTGGGCAAGCTCGAACAGGGACACGTGATCGTCAGCGAGACGTGTGCGTTGGACATCCTCGGCGCGGAATACCTGAGGGACATCAGACGAGGGGAGGTCCTGAGGATCGAGGGTGGAACGCTCCAAAGCCTCCCCGAGCTCAATGAGGCCGAGTCGGCCGCCCCGTGCATCTTCGAGCTGGTCTATTTCGCTCGGCCGGACTCGTACCTCTGGGGCATCTCCGTGGACCGCGCACGACGTGGATTCGGGCGCCGCCTCGCCGAGGAGTATCCGGTAGAAGCCGATGCTGTCGTCTCGGTGCCGGACAGCGCCAACTCTGCCGCTCTTGGGTACAGCGAGCAGAGCGGGATCCCCTTTGAATTGGGTCTCCTCCGAAACCACTACGTCGGGCGAAACTTCATCAAGCCTTCACAGGCCGATCGAGACTTCGGCGCCCGGATGAAGTACAACCCCGTGAAGGAAGTCCTGGAGGGTAAGCGTATCATCGTAGTGGATGACTCGCTCGTTCGCGGAACGACGAGCCGGAGCCTGGTAAAATTCATTCGACAAGCCGGCGCGAAGGAAGTTCACTTCCGCATCGCCAGCCCACCGGTAAAATTCCCCTGCTTTTACGGCATCGACATGCCCAGCCACGAGGAGCTCATCGGGTCCAGACTGACTCCGGAGGAGATCGGACAGCAGCTCGGGGTCGACTCCCTGGGTTACCTGTCCCTCGATGGGATGCTCTCAGTCGTCTCCGAGTACAGCTCCTTCTGCGACGCTTGCTTCTCCGGTACCTATTCCGCGCCCCTCGTCGATCTCGATATGGGTTACCTGCCCGGAAATCACCCCATCACGTGTTAGCGCGACTCTAGGGGACCCTGGGCGTCGTCCGCCAAGAACGTCTCCGCCATCGCAACGATCTCCGAGGACCCGATGTACAGGGGAGTCCTCTGGTGAATGGCCTCCGGCGTAAGGCTCAGTATGGGGTTTCGCCCGTCGGATGCTCGCCCCCCCGCCTGCTCGCAGATCATAGCCATCGGCGCAGCCTCGTAGAGGAGCCGGAGTTTTCCGTGCGGACGCCTGGTATCCGCCGGATACATGAAGATTCCGCCCTTGAGAAGGGTGCGGTGAAAATCCGCCACCAAGGAGCCGATGTAGCGTGAGCTGTACGAGACCGTTGCTTCGCCATCGAGCCCCTTCAAGTGCTGCATCAGTCTCTGCTGCCCGGCGGACCAGCGCGGATAATACGCCTCGTTGATCGAGTACATCCGGCTCGGGGGGTCGGGCATGACAAGTTTTGGGTGGCTCAGCAGAAATTCACCGATCGACGGGTCGAGCGTAAACCCGTGCACTCCGTCGCCGCTCGTATACACGAGCATCGTCGACGAACCGTAGAGTACGTAACCCGCCGCGATCTGCTTGCACCCCGCCTGAAGGCAGTCTTCGACGGTACCGTCCGCGCCGTCCGATACCTTCTTGTGAATCGAGAAGATGGTGCCGATCGAAACGTTGACGTCGATGTTGGACGAGCCGTCCAGGGGATCGAAGATCAGCACATACTTTCCCTTCGGAAACTGATCCGGGATGGGAATGATGTCCTCGGTTTCCTCGGAGACCATGCAACAGAGCGCGCCCGTGTGGTCCAACGCGCGGAAGATCACGTCCTCCGCAAAAAGATCGAGCTTCTGGACACGCTCTCCCTGTACGTTCGTGCGCCCGGTGCCTCCGAGCATGTCGACGATGCCGGCCTTGTTCACCTCCCGAGAGATGATTTTTGCAGCGAGGGTGAGCGAGTAGAGAATATTGCTGAAGGCGCCAGTCGCCTCCGGACGACTCCGTTCCTCTTCGACGATATGTCTCTCTAGCGTTACAACACTGCGGTTCTTCATGGCCTCGTGGGACGTGGGCTGCTAGGAAGCTCTGCACGGCTAGCAAAACATAGCCGGGGCCATCCGGAGGTCAAAGGCGCTCCGCCAGGGTTGACCAAAAGGTTCGGTTTGGCCACAGAGGTCCGGCCTCACCATTCGGTTCGGACCTCATAGAGCCCGCTTCGCCGGGCCCGGATCACGATGTCACCGCTGAGGTCCGTACGCAGGACACGGGCGCCCGAATCGATGATCCGACTCACGACTTCACCATGCGGGTGGCCGTAGCGGTTCCTCGCACCTACCGAAATCACGGCCAACGCCGGAGACGTTTGTGCCAGGAGCGACGGAGAGGTCGAGGTGTTCGACCCGTGGTGACCGACCTTCAGGATCTCGAGCTCGGAAGGAAGATCGCTGAGGATGGCCTCCTCGACCTCCACCGGTGCGTCACCGGTCAAAAGCGCCTCGAATTCTCCATACCGGACCAGGAGGACGACCGATTGGGCGTTGGAGTCCGTCCCGCTGTGGGATGCCGTCGTTGGACCATCAGGATGGAGAATCGAGATTTCAACCCCGTCCAACGTGATCGAGACGTCCCTCCGGGCCTCGAGCCAGGGGACCCCGTTTCTCCTGGCCGCCTCCAAGACCTCCACGTAGGCGCCCCTTCCGGTCGCCTGCGAAGGGTCCAACACGTATCCCACCTCGAGCCCGTCAACGATCGCCTCGGCTCCGCCGATGTGATCTAGATCGGGATGCGTCAATACGAGAACCTCGATCCGCGTGACTCCCCGGCGGCGGAGGTAGGGAAGTACAACACGTGCACCCGCGTCGTATGTGCGGCCTCGTGGACCCGTGTCCACCAGGATCCATCGCCCACCAGGAGAACGGATGGCCACGGCGTCCCCCTGGCCTACGTCGAGGAAAACGATCTCAACGGTGCCCGTGCCGGCCCACCGCTCAACGAGCGGTGCAACGCCCGCCCCCGCCGAGGCCCAGGCCGCGAGGGTCATCCAGCGCACCCATCGTCGAAGTCCCGAACCATAGAGGCGTAACCGGATCACGCCCCCAAACGCACCCACAAGCGCTCCCAGCAGAAGCGCGTCCCCTACCCAAACGGAAGCCCAGGAGGGTGAGGCACACAGGCGTGCGAGGAACTCCAAACATCGGAGCAGAATGTCCGTGCCGCCCGCCAGAAAATTTGCGAGCGGCGGAAAAACCCACGAAATCCCAAGCGCGGACAACAGACCGGGAATCGCGGCACTCAGCAGAGGTGTGGCGACGAGTGTGGCCGGAATACCCACTACCGAGACCCTTCCGAAATGAAGGGCCACGAACGGCATGGTTGCCAACGTAGCACCAACACCCGCCGCCACCGCGTCTTTCAACGCGGGCGGTACGACGTCGAGGGGGCGTGCATCGAGCCACGTTCGAACGGCAGGCCGCAGCGACACAAGCCCGAGCGCCCCGGCGAAGGACAGCTGAAATCCCGGATTGGAAAGCACAGACGGATCCAGGAGAAACAGAATGATCCCCGCGGATGCGATCGCACCGAGTGCACCCGCGGGATGACCCCTGAGCCGCGCCGCCGCCAGAAAGGTGAGGATGAGCGCCGCCCGCGTCGCAGCGTCCGGAAAGCCGATCAGGCCGATGTAGAGCCAGGTAATCGCAGCGCCGTAGGCCGGGGCTCTACGCGGGCCCGCTCCTACACCGCGAATGACGACCCCAACGAGGAGTGCCACGACGGCCACATGAAAACCCGAGATCGCAAGCAGATGAGCGATCCCGGCTACGGCGAACGCCTCCCGAACCGCCGGGTCCAATGCCTCTTTTCGAGCCAGGATCAGGGCGCTCGCGAGAGGCCACGTCTCGGGCCAGAGCTCCCGCATGCGGGATTCGATCCGTCCTCGGAGGCGCGCGCTACCTCCCGCCCACCGGGAACCGGTGGCACTCTCATCGAGTTGCACGTCCGTGAGCAGAAGCGTTCCCGCCGAGGTGGGCCTTGAAGCGGTGGGATGCGTCGCCCGCTGCCAGGTCCCCGCGGCACGCACTGGAGTCCCGGGGGGAGGCCCGTAATCACTCCCCCGTTGGAAGGCCCGTACGGAACCCTCACAGTTAAGGCCGTGGACCAATCGGAAGGGGCGCGCTCCCGTTCCGGACCCGCCTTCGAACCAGCCCCTGACCGGCCCCTCCGCTTTATCCGCCAGTCGGAGCCTGCAGTCACCGCCGGCCCCTCGACGTTGCGCGTAGGTCGTTAAGGCCCCGGCGAGCACGGCCAACGCCAGCGCCGCCGTTATCACTCCAGTGTGCAACGTGACTGAAAAGCGCGGGACTACTTCGACGAGCTCCCCTGCGTCTGCTACGGTCCTGCCGGATCTCAGAAAATCAGGGCGAAGCCATGGTAAAATGGGAAGGCAAACGATCGCGAGGGAGAAGGCGGGCGAGAAGAAGAGGTCCAACGCCGCATATGAGCCGCTCCCTACGACAAGAGCGAGAGCGACCAGGGCTACCGGCGGCGGTCGAGGCCTCACCGTAGACCCCGTACCCGCCATTCGAAAGCGAGGTTCAGCCTATGGCACCCCCTCCTCACCGCCTTCATCCTCCAAAAGCGGCGGGGCAAAGAGGTCCTGCTGGGTCCGATCGATGAGGGCCCGTTCCTCTCGATCCTCATCCTCCAGCCGCTGACGAAGCACGGCACGGACCCTGAGATCGCTGCGGATGCCCGCGACGAGCATCACCACCATTCCCATGAATAGGCCTGTGAACCCCACCAACGTCAGAGGCACCCCATAGAGGATGGTCACCCCCAGATTTAGCGTGACCCGCTGCGCTCCATTCAGCGCGGCAAAGAGGATCGAGACCACGAGGACGGAGACGACTCCAAGTGGCCCGATGAATCGGGTCATGCAGACCCCATAGAAGCCGGGGCGGTCGAAAGCTCCCCGACGAACGTCGCCCCCGTGGTGTGGGTGAGGCGTACCTCCTGGTAGGTGCCGACCAGCTCCGGAGATCCCGCAAACGCGACCACCTTGTTCCGTCGTGTCCGTCCCAGAACCTGACCTGGCCCCCGGGCTTCCTTTTCCACGAGAACCGTTTCCAGCCGTCCTACTTCGGCCTCATTGATTTCGGCCTGGATTCCTCGATGGACTTCGATGAGTCGCTGGAGTCGCTTCTGGCCCTCCTCGTCGGAAATGAAATCCGTGGGCGGGAAGCGTGTGGCGGGTGTGCCCTCTCGCAGAGAAAACCGGTATGTGTAGGCGTCATCAAACCGGATGCGCCGCAATACCTCGAGCGTTTCTTCAAACTCGTCCCGCGTCTCCCCCGGAAAGGCCACGATGATGTCGGTCGAAAGTCCGATGCCAGGTACCACCGTGCGCGCCAAATCCACCTTCTCGAAAAAGGCCTCGACCGTGTACCGCCGAAGCATCCGTCGAAGCGTCCGATCGCTTCCTGCTTGAAGTGGCAGATGGAGCTGCTCACACACCGCAGGCTCCTCGGCCATGACCTCCAACAGATCGGCTGTCACGTCGTTGGGATGCGGTGAGGTGAATCGGACGCGCTGAATGCCCGGAACCCGCGCCACGGACCGAAGAAGGTCGGGAAAAGACTGACCTTCGGCCTTATAGGAATTCACGGTCTGCCCCAGGAGCGTGACCTCCGTTACGCCGGAATCGGCAATCCCCTCTATTTCCCGCAATACCTCCCCCGGACTCCGGTTTTTCTCGGGGCCCCTCACGTAGGGGACGATACAGAACGTGCAGCGGTGGTCACAGCCTCGCTGGACGGGTACCCAAGCGGAAACGCTGGACGAGCGGCGCTGGTCGAGGCCCTCATAATTCTCACCGAGTTGGAGGTCCAGAATCGCGAGTTGGGGTCCGCGTTTCTTGGCTGACCGCGACGGCCGAAGCTTCCGGCCCTCCACCAGTGCCGCGAGCTGGTCGGGTAAAGACCGATACCCGTCAGGGCCCATGACCAAATCCACCTGAGGAGCCCTCTCCAGAAGGGTCGCACCCATGCGCTGCGCCATACACCCGGTAACACCGATGATCAGATCCGGATTGTCACGCTTGAGCCCACAGAGTTGGCTCACCCTGCCGAGCACCCGTTTCTCCGCATGCTCCCGGATGGCGCAGGTGTTCACCAAGATGATGTCCGCCTCCTCCGGTTCAGTGACGATCTCGTACCCGTGGGTCTCCAGGATACCCTCCATCAGCTCCCCATCACTGATGTTCATCTGGCAACCGTACGTCTCAACGTACGCACGCTTCCTGGACTTCCCGATCATGTCGAACTCACGGGGAAAATCGGGGGCGACTCCATACCGGAAGCGGCCCAGGCGATCTGGGGCGCACGGGATCCTTGGAGTTCAACGTGAAGGTCATCAGCACTGCCCCGTAACACCCCGGAATGGAGACGCTTGTAAGCCTCCAACCCCAACCCCACCCCATCCCCGTCCATGGCCACGTCTACCCGGAGGTAATCTCCGGTCAGAGCCCGGCGCCCCTGCGCTTCCAACGTGACCAGGGACATCTCCCCGGCGCGCGATGCCCGGTAGCGGCGCTGCTTCTCCTGCGCCAAGGATCGTAATTCCCGGCTGCGCTCCCCCGCGACCCTTTGCGGGACGGGATCCGGAAGCTCACTCGCCGCGGTACCGTCCTTAGGTGAAAACGGAAAAACGTGGAGGTAGGTGAAGGGAAGCTCCTCG
>SMVB01270063.1_pt1 | contig 18164 bp, 6 predicted proteins | sample 2456461 | NCBI WGS metagenome assembly SMVB01 (sample SAMN11095934, study PRJNA526329) | marine sediment metagenome | biome: Marine sediment; feature: Surficial sediment; material: Deep marine sediment; isolation source: Hadal surficial sediment | place: Pacific Ocean | collected 2014-05 | depth 0-1...
CCGGTTGTGCAGTGCATCTGGCTTCACGTTTCGGTCGATCCTTCGAAAACCATGGCTACGGCCATGCTTCTTCGAAGGATCGACCAAACTGTATTGTCAGCTACACTGCACAACCGAATCCTTCGTGCAATATGCGGGCTAGTGGCAAGTTCAAGCCGCTCGCTGGGAGCAAAGCACGCCGCATTGGACCGCTCATTAACAGCGAGGAGTCCAGACCAGCATGTTATATACTACGAAGTTCGACACTCTAAGAATAAATGGCCAGTGAGCGAAGCCTGACTAGTGCTCCTTCAACATGATAATTGCGGGTTCAGAGGTACCCAGATGTTCCAAGACAAGGCACAGACCGCAAAGAATGGCCCAGTCCTTCTTAAGGGCTGTAACACAGTATTGGGACATCTGGGCGCCTCCCTTCGGGCGAGCTGGGAAGCGGTCGTTCGCGGTGTTACGCCTCTGGGCAAGGACCAGCCATTGCCGGCGAGACGTGCCTTGCGCCCAACCACTTCCCAACTCGCTGAATCCGTAATTATCATGTTGAAGGAGTACTAGACAAAGAATGACTAAATCCTCCCAGATATTGAACCTGCCTTCGGCTGAGCCAGTAACCAGCACCGACGCGTCATCGGCGATAGGCGTTTGGTCGGGTGATCTGTCAAGCCTGTCGGATCGCGACACAGATGTTACCAGTCTCATTCAAGATCTTGGAAAGCCGGTCTATGTGGTGGTCAATGCTCAAGACGAACAACAATTCACCAGCCGAGGATCGGCAACCTTAGGCAAGACCTCCGGTGTGCAAAATGGGCAAGTCTTGATTGCATTCGCACCATCACTGTTGCCGGCTGATTTGGGCGACGTCGGCTTTTGCCGGGATCATGGTATTCGTTTCCCGTACATGTGTGGTGCGATGGCCAATGGCATCGCCTCGGTGCAGTTGGTCAAGGCTGCCAGCGAGGCCGGGTTTTTGTCCGCCTTTGGCGCCGCCGGCCTGCTGCTGAAGGACATCGAAGCCGGTGTAGACCAGCTGATCAATCAACTCAAAGGCCAACCCTTCTGCGTCAACCTGATATACACACCCAGCGAAAAGGGTCACGAAGATGCTGTGGTCGATCTGCTGCTGGCGCGCGATGTTCACCTGATAGAGGCATCTGCCTACATGGCCCTTACCTCCGCAGTGGTTCGTTATCGGGTTGATGGCATCCACCGGGATGCCAACGATCGGGTGGTGGCGCCCAACCGCATCATCGCCAAGGCTTCGCGAGTTGAGGTGGCGACACGCTGGTTCAGCCCCCCGCCGGAGAAGATTCTGGCGCAATTGGTAATGACCGGGCAGATCACGCCGGACCAGGCTGAGATGGCCAGCGAGATTCCGATGGCCCAGGATCTCACGGCGGAAGCCGATTCCGGTGGTCACACCGACAAGCGGCCCTCGATCAGCTTGGTGCCTACCATGATTGCCCTGCGCGATCGGCTCCAGGACAAGTATCATTATGCCGAGGCCCTGCGGGTCGGAGCGGCGGGTGGAATTGCCACCCCGGCCTCAACCGCAGCAGCCTTTGCTATGGGCGCCGCGTACGTGGTGACCGGCACCCTCAACCAGGCTTGTGTGGAATCAGGCAGCAGCGACATTGTCAGAACAATGCTGGCCGAAGCTGAACAAGCCGATGTCATTATGGCGCCGGCCGTGGATATGTTCGAGATGGGCGTGCAGTTGCAAGTACTCAAGCGCGGCACCATGTTCGCCCTACGCGGTAAAAAGCTCTATGCGCTGTACCGTAGCTACAACGCGGTCGAAGAGATCCCAGAGACAGAGCGCCAGGCACTGGAGAAGACGGTGTTTCGCATGAGCCTGATTGAAGTCTGGCGCCTGACCCGGGAGTTTTTCACAGCGCGCGACCCCGATCAGGTCGCCCGCGCCAATCGTGACCCGAAACACAAGATGGCACTGATCTTCCGCTGGTATCTGGGCCTGTCCTCACGCTGGGCCAACGCTGGCGATGCAAGCCGCCAGATCGACTTCCAGGTGTGGTGCGGACCGGCCATGGGTGCTTTCAACGAGTGGACTCGTGACAGCTTTTTGGCGCAGCCCAAGCAGCGCACGGTCGTGAACGTGGCCCGTAACCTGATCTACGGAGCAGCTGTGGTAACACGTATTAATCACTTGCAACAACAAGGAGTGGTCCTGCCTTTGGCAGCGCGAAACGTTCGACCACAACAACAAGAAATCATCGAGAGTCTTTCTGGATGAAACCAATTGCAATCGTCGGCATTGGCTGCCTGTTCCCCAAGGCGGCCAACGTCAAAGAGTTCTGGGCCAACATTCGCGAGGGTGTGGACGCCATTTCCGAGGTTCCCGATAGCCACTGGAAGCCCGAAGATTATTTCGACGCCGACCCCGGCGCAGCGGATATGACCTACGCCCGACGTGGCGGATTTCTTAGCCCCGTCGATTTTGACCCCCTGCTGTTCGGTCTCAGCCCGAACAATATCGAGGCGACCGATACCACCCAGTTGCTGGGTATGGTGGTGGCCCGCCAGGCGCTGCTGGATGCCGGTTATTCCACCAGCGCCAAAGCCGGCGATGGTCGCGAATTTAATCGTGACCGCACCTCGGTGATCATGGGTGTCACCGGCACCTTGGAACTGGTCATTCCCCTGGGCGCTCGCCTCGGGCACCCGCTGTGGCGCAAGGCGCTGGCTGATGCCGGTGTCGACCGGGAAACTGCAGATGATGTGGTGCAACGAATCGCCGCTGGTTACGTCCCCTGGCAGGAAAATTCCTTCCCTGGGCTGCTCGGCAATGTTGCCGCCGGACGTATTGCCAACCGCTTTGACCTGGGCGGCACCAATTGCGTTGTGGATGCTGCCTGCGCCAGTTCCTTGAGCGCCATCCATATGGCAACCATGGAACTTCAGGCCGGTCGCTCGGACATGTGTATCGCCGGCGGTCTGGATACCTTCAACAGCATCTTCATGTACATGTGCTTCAGCAAGACGCCGGCCCTTTCGCCGAGCGGCAACGCGCGTCCTTTCGATCGCAATGCCGATGGCACTATCCTGGGCGAAGGCCTGGGTGCATTGGTGCTCAAGCGCCTGCAAGACGCCGAACGGGACAACGACCGCATCTACGCCGTCATCAAAGGCATCGGCACCTCCAGCGACGGTCGTGGCAACGCCATTTACGCACCCAGCGTCGCCGGCCAGATCAAGGCCCTGAGGGACAGCTATGAGCAGGCCGACGTGACGCCCGACACGATTGAGTTGGTCGAGGCCCACGGGACCGGAACCAGGGTTGGCGATGCGGTGGAACTAGAGGCTCTTTCCAGTTTGTATCGGGAGTACGACCCCGATGGCAGCTGGTGCGCGCTCGGCTCGGTGAAGTCGATGATCGGCCACACCAAATCGGCAGCCGGCGTTGCGGGCGTGATCAAGGCCGTCATGGCGCTCAAGCACCAGGTTCTGCCGCCAACCATCAAAGTCAAGCAGCCGGCCAAGCAGGTGGAACCGGGCGCCGCACCGATCTATGTCAACACTGCAAAACGTCCCTGGGTGACGCGATCGACCCATCCGCGGCGAGCCGCGGTCAGCGCTTTTGGTTTTGGTGGCAGCAATTTCCATTGTGTGCTGGAAGAAGCGGGTCAAACGACTGCTGAAATTGCCTGGGACGGGAATGTGCTGTTATTTGCTTTTAGTGCCGACTCAAAAGCAGCGCTGGAGACGCGCCTCAAAGAACTGGATTGCAGGCAGGAATGGGCGGACCTGAGAATGGCGGCTGCCCACTCTTTACAGGTGTACGATGCTGAGCAGCCTCAGCGCCTGGTCATTGCACTGGAACAGCACCAGATCAGTCTGACCGACGTACTCGCAAACAGTCTGAAATTGCTGGCTGATTCCGATGATGGTTTTTGGCACTCGCCTCTGGGCGCCTGTTACGCCAGCGGCGCAACACAGGGCAGCACTGCCGCTTTGTTTCCGGGCCAGGGTGCGCAATACGTCGGTATGCTGCGCGATCTTGCCTGCCAGTTTCCACAGATGACCGAGACCTTGTCCGCGGCCAACGCCGACGAAGCCGGTCACGGTGCGCGCACCAGTGACAAGATCTATCCGATCCCGGTGTTCAATGCAGAAGATCGCGCCAGTCAGCAAGCCGAGTTGACTCTGACCCAGAATGCTCAGCCGGCAATTGGCGCGGTCAGCCTGGGCGCCTTCCGGGTGCTGGAGCATTTCGGCTTCGATCCCCAGTTCACGGCCGGTCACAGTTATGGCGAGCTGGTAGCGCTGTGCGCTGCAGCACGTATCGATGAGCCTAATCTGCACCGACTGTCCCGCTTGCGGGGCCAGTTGATGAGTCAGGGCGACGGCGATCGTGGTGGCATGGTGTCCATTGCAACAAATATTGACGCAGTGCGCGAACTGCTGGAACTCGAAGGGCTCGATCTGGTAGTCGCCAACCACAATACACCGAGTCAAGTGATCATCTCCGGCGCCAGCGATCAGATTACAGCAGCCATTGAGGCTTGCAAAAAGCGCGGCATAAAACACCGTAAACTAGAGGTTTCCGCCGCCTTTCACAGCGACTTTGTGGCCGCTGCCTCCACACCATTCGCCGCCGCTCTGGAACAAGTCGAATTTGCCACCGGCAGCAAAATCGTGATGGCCAATGTCGCCGGCGACTGTTACCCACAGGACCCGCAACAGGCCCGGGAACTGCTGGCCAATCAGATCACCAGCCCGGTCCTGTATGTAGATCAGATCGAAACGCTCTATGAACTAGGCGCTCGTACCTTTGTCGATGTGGGACCACGAACCCACGCCGCCGGGATGGTCAGGCAAATCCTTACCGACCGGGATGTTCGGGTATTGACGCTGGACTCGCCCAGCGGTGAACGCGGGCAATACCACCTAGCCTGCTTGCTGGCGGCCCTTGCCGTGATCGATTCACATATCGACCTGAGCCTGTGGGATGGCGGCCACCTCGATTCAATCGAACCGGTTGAGCAAGATCGTTTGACCATCGCCATCGATGGCGCAAATTACAGGGCTCCGCAGGGGCCACGGCCGACGAGAAAACCTGCGCCCCAATCAAAGACAACCGCCATGACCCGGAAACAACAAGAACCTGTCAGCAGCGCCCCGTCGAATTCCGCGCAAGCTCGAAATGCCGAGCCCGTCAGCACCCCAAGTACGGCCCTGGATGCAACTCAACAAAGTATTCTTGCGCTGCAAAAAATGCAGGAGCAGACTGCAAATCTGCATCGACAGTACCTGAAGGGTCAGGAAACCGCCCAGCGCACCATCGCACAACTGCTGGAGCAACAGCAGCGCCTGTTGACTGGCCAGCCTGAAATTCCGGTGGCCCCGTCGCTTGAATCCGCGGCACCGCCGGCTAATCCGATTTCGGTCGTCGAAGAACTGACCGATTTGAGCCAGACGCCCGGGGACAACCCGGACAGCCCGGAGATTGCCGAGACTGCCGAGCGCAATGACCAGAGCGATCTCCGCAATGTGCTGCTGGAAGTGGTCGCGGAAAAAACCGGCTATCCAGCGGAAATGCTCAACCTCGAAATGAACATGGAATCCGATCTAGGCATCGACTCGATCAAGCGTGTCGAGATTCTTTCCGCACTGCAGGAGTGTTTGCCTGAGATGCCGGCAGTCAAACCGGAGGATCTGGGTCGTTTGCAGACTCTGCAGCAGATTGTCGATCATATGTCGGCATTAGAGCAGGTCTCTACACCAGCGCCCACTGCAGCAGAACCCACAACCGTTTCGACTGACCAGCAAAGCAATGGTCACCTGGAACGCTGGGTGGTGACAACATCGCCGCTGCAAGCCAGCGCTCGGATGGTGCTGGAGATTGGCAAAAACTCGACCATCTGGATTGCAGGTCCTGACAAGGACCTGCCCGAAGCAATCAGCAAGGGTTTCAAAGCCAGGGGACTGAGCGCTCAAGCGGTCGGGATGGATGCCCGGCCTGAGGTTCTGGGCGGCTTGGTGGTGGTGGCGCCGGCACAAGCAGACGCCACTTTCCTCGAACAGGCTTTTACACTGATCAAGTCCGCCGGGCCTGGCTTACTGGCGGCGGGAAATAATGTTTTTCTAGCCGGGGTAACCACCCTGGGCGGCACATTTGGCCTGGGTTCGGAAGCAATCGAGTGCGATCCCACCGCCGGTGGTCTGGCTGGATTGATCAAGACTGCCGCGAAGGAGTTTTCTGCTGTTTCCTGCAAAGCGCTGGACGTATCGGCAAGAGTAGAGATCGCCGAGGCCATGGTTGAGACCATTGTTGATGAGTGCCTGCTGCGCGGCCCACTGGAAGTAGGAATAAGGGATGGCGAGCGGGTCCAGATCCAACTGCAGCCAGAGGAACTGGAACCGGTAAATGACAGCTTAGAGGTGTTGAAGTCGGGGGATGTTGTGGTGGTTAGCGGCGGCGCACGCGGCGTGACCGCCGAGGTCGCCGTCAGGCTGGCCGAGACCTTTGGCGCCCATCTTCTGCTGCTGGGCAGGAGCCCACTGCCCGAGGAAGAAGACAGTGTACTCAGCGGACTGTCGAGCGATGCCGAGATCAAAAAGGCCCTGCTGCAACTGGCCGGTCGCTCGGCCAAACCCGCGCAGATTCAAGCGCAATTTGACCGGCTAATGGCCAATCGTGAAGTGCAGGCCAACATCGCACGGATCGAGCAGACTGGTGTTCAGGTTGAGTATCGCTCGGTCGATGTACGCAACCACGAGGCTGTGGCCAAAGCGGTCGCCGCCGCCCGGCATGCACTTGGCCCCATCCGTGGTTTTGTGCATGGTGCCGGCGTTCTGGCAGACCGTTTGATTCAGGACAAGACGTTGGAGCAGTTCAAGAACGTCTATTCCACCAAGGTCGAGGGCCTGCAGGCGCTGCTGGCGGCTACGCGAGACGATGAATTGCGCTTGATGGTGATGTTTTCCTCCTCCACTGCACGTTTTGGACGCAAGGGTCAGTGCGATTACGCAATCGCCAATGAGGTGTTGAACAAGATCGCCCAGGCCGAGGCGCGGCAGCGACCAGACTGCCGGGTTATCAGTGTCAACTGGGGCCCCTGGGATGGCGGTATGGTAACCCCGGCCTTGCGGAAAGTTTTTGCTGCCGAGGGCATAGGAGTGATTCCCCTGGCAGAGGGCGCAGATTACCTGATGCAGGAGATCGCCAACGATGGCCCAGTGGAGTTGGTGGTATTGGGCGCATTAGATTCCAAGTCCACACAGCCCAAGACAACGGCTGAATTCACCAGCACTGGCCCTGATTGGCAAATTGCCTTCGAAAAGTCCCTGTCGATCAAGGACATGCCGGTCCTGGCGGACCATGTGATGAACGGCAAGGCGGTATTGCCGATGGCGATTATTTCCGAATGGCTGGCTCACGCTGCGATGCACAACAATCCGGGCATGAGTTTTAAGGGCTTCAATGACCTGAGGGTTTTCAAAGGCGTGACCCTGGACAATGGTGAAACCCTCAAGCTTCAGGTACTGGCAGGAGCGGCTAGCCAAGCAGGTAATCAGTACCTGGTAAGCGTGGAGTTGCGCGCCGGCGACACCCTGCATGCACAAGCCGAAATGGTGCTGGCTTATGGCTTGGACAGCCCAGGCGCCCCGCAGCTAGAGCCTGCCGTTGGTGATTATTCTGCCGACAAAAAGCAGATTTACTGCTCGGGCCAACTGTTTCACGGGGCTGCACTGCAAGGCATAAAAAGGGTTCTTGGCTGTAATGAAAAGGGCATCGTCGCTGATTCGAGCGCAGCGCCTGGCCCAGGCCAATGGATGAAAAAGCCCCTACGTTCCGATTGGTTGTCGGATCCACTGGCCCTGGACGTGAGTTATCAGTTGATGATTCTGTGGTGCTTTGACCAGCTCGGGGCCGGTTCCTTGCCTGTTGTCGTGGGCAGCTACCGCCAGTACCAGAAACATTTTCCAAAGAACGGAACCCGGATTGTTATCGGCGTCGATGAGCAAAGTGAACATCGGGCCATCGCGACCATCGAGTTTCTCGATCATAAGGGCGCCCTGGTAGCACGCATGGAGGACTACGAGTGTGTCATCGACCAGTCCCTGGCCAAGGCCTTTAGCCGCAACAAGCTGACCAGCAAGGTCTGAACCAGCAACGCTGAGTGAGAAACTCAATCGCCATTGTCGGTATCGGAGGAGTATTTCCCGGCAGCACCGATCTAGACAGTTTCTGGACGATGATCAGGAGCGGCGGCAATGCCGCGCGAGAGGTCCCGCCTGATCGTTGGATTCTCGATCCGGCCCAGGTCTTCTCCAGCGAGGTCTCGGCAGACAAGGTCAATTCCAGGCACGGCTGTTTTATCGACGATTTTGCATTTGACCCAAAAGGCCTGAATCTCGACCCCACCACGCTGGCCGGTCTCGATCCGGCGTTTCATTTGCTGCTACATGCTGGTAACCAGGCCTGGCAGGATGCAGCCACTACGCAACTGAACCGAAAAAGAGTCGGCGTGGTCATTGGCAACATCGTGCTGCCCACTGATGCTTGCTCGGCTTTGGCGGATGAAATCCTTGGCCCGGCCTTTGAATCCAAGGTCTTGGGGCAGGCAATAGCTGAGAAAAAGGACACCCTGCGCCTCAACCGCTATGTCGCTGGACTGCCCGCCGGTGTGCTGGCCAAAGGGCTGGAACTTGGTGGTGGTAGCTACACCCTGGATGCAGCCTGCGCTTCATCCCTTTATGCCCTGAAATATGCCGCGGAAGAGCTGCTCTCGGGTCGCACGGACGCCATGTTGGCCGGTGGCCTGTCGCGCCCCGATTGTCTTTACACTCAAATGGGGTTTTCCCAACTGCAGGCTATTTCCCGCAGTGGATGTTGCTCACCTTTTGATTACAAGGGCGACGGCCTGGTGGTTGGTGAGGGCGCCGGCGTCGTTGTCCTCAAACGCCTGCGAGACGCCCTCGAGCAGGGGGATGAGATCTACGCCACGATTGCCGGTATCGGCCTGTCCAACGACGTCGGTGGCAATTTGATGTCACCAGATTCTGCAGGTCAACAGCGGGCCATGCTGGCCGCCTACCAACAGGCCGGCTGGTCACCTGGCGATGTCGACTTGGTCGAGTGCCACGGCACTGGCACGCCGATTGGGGACGCAGTCGAATTCAACAGCCTGCAGTCCCTATGGCAAAACCTGGACTATAGCGACCAGCGCTGCGTCATAGGCTCGGTCAAAAGCAACGTGGGCCATCTATTAACGGCCGCCGGTTCGGCTGGTTTGATCAAGGTGTTGCTGGCAATGAAACACCAGCAACTACCACCGACAGCCAATTTTGAGCGTGCCGCCAGCACCCTGGCGCTCACCGATAGTCCTTTTGAAGTGCTGACCGAAGCCCGCGAATGGGCCCGGCGTGACGTGGACACACCTCGGCGCGCGGCGATCAGTGCGTTTGGCTTTGGAGGCATTAATGCCCACGTCCTGTTGCAAGAGTGGCGCGAGTGTGATGCAGAGCCGGGCGTTCAGGAAAAACAAGCTGCTCCAGCCATTGCGGTGGTCGGTATGGAAGCGCAATTTGGCCCTTGGCGCTGTTTGGATCAGTTTCGCCATCGGGTCTTTGGTTTCGATAAAGATCAGCAAGCCAGCCGACCGAAAAACTGGTGGGGCGTAGACGGAGAAAACGCAAGCAAGGGTTTTTTCATCAATGAGGTGACGGTTCCGCTGGGCCGTTACCGCATCCCACCGGCTGAGTTGCGCGAAATGCTGCCGCAACAGTTAATGATGTTGCAGGTCGCAAGCGCAGCGCTGGACGATGCCGGCCTCGGCGAGGCCGAATCCGCCGTTCGACTTTCTACCGGTGTCTATATCGGCATCGGCCTGGACCTCAATACCACCAACTTTCATTTTCGCTGGTCCTTGTTCAATCGCGCCAGGGACTGGAACGATCAACTCGGTCTGAACTTGTCAGGCGCTGATTTGGAATCCTGGACAGGTGAGTTGCGCGCGGCGGCCGGGCCACCTTTGAACGCCAACCGCACCATGGGCGCTCTGGGAGGTATTGTGGCCAGCCGGATTGCGCGCGCCTTTCACATGGGTGGGCCCAGCTTTACCGTCTCAGGTGAAGAGGCCTCCGGCCTGCGCGCGCTGGAAGCTGGTGTGCGCGCGCTGCAAAGGGGTGAAATCGAAACCGCAGTGGTCGGTGCGGTCGACCTGGCTGGTGATGTGCGCGCCACCCTGGGACAGATCGAAGATCGGCCGCCGAGCGGTGACATGCCGATCGGCGAAGGCGCCACCGCATTGGTGTTGAAACGGCAGCGCGATGCAGTCCGAGATGGTAACCGGATCTACGCTTTAATCGAAGGTCTGGGAGCCGCGACTGAAGGGGGTGTGGAGCAGTTATTACCCTCTCAGGATGCCTACCAGATCTCGTTTCAACGAGCCTGTGACGATGCTTCGGTAACGCCTGACAGCATCGGACTAATCGAGCGCCACGGCAGTGGTATTGCCGCTGATGAGGCAATGGAGACCCAGGCCCTGACTGAACTGCTGATGACCGGCAAACGGACCCTGAACTGCGCCCAGGCCAGCATCAAATCCTGCATCGGCCATTGTGGCGCCGCTGGCGGTCTGGCATCGGTGGCGCGGGCCAGCTTGAGCCTGTATCATCAGACCCTGCCGCCCCTAGGTGCAGCGGACCAGGCAAAATATTGGTTGCACAACCAGGCGGAAAATCCGCGCCGCGCTGCGGTGGCTTCTTTCAGTATTGATGGCAACTGCCTGCACGCTATCCTGGGTGCCGCCAACCAGCAGACAAGTACCCAACCCAGCGCAGTACACAGCACTTTACCCGCAGCCTTGTTTACTCTGGCTGCTGCGTCTGATGAGGAACTGCTCGCACAATTGCAGCAACTTATGTCCAGGCTCCGGTCGGCTCATGACATCCACCACTTGGCCCATGATTGGTGGCAATCGCATGTGGACAAGGCGGCCTCTTGCTCGCATCTGAGCCTGCTCGCTAATGATGCACCGGCGCTGGCAAAACAAATCGATCTAGTCAGGCAGGCAGTGTCGGACCAGCGTTCCATTGCCGCCAGTGGAGTTTTCTACTCCACGGAGCCAATCGGCAAAAAAGGAAAAATCGCCTTCGTTTACCCAGGGTCAGGCAATCATTTTCACCACATGGGCCGTGAACTTGCCGTGCAGTGGCCAGCGGTACTGGACCGCCTGAACCAGGAGAACGATTCGCTCGGCAGCCAATTTGCCGAGGGCCGCTTCTGGCAGGACAGCCCAGCCACTGATCTTGATTACGAGGCAGTGATTTTCGGGCAAGTGTGGATCGGCAGTCTGGTCACCGACGTGGTGGCCCAGTTCGGACTGCAGCCAGACGCAGTTATCGGTTACAGTCTGGGCGAGACGACCGGACTGTTTTCTACCCGTACCTGGACCGACCGGGACGAGATGTTGCGCCGGATGCGGGCCACAGATCTGTTCACCCGGCAACTGGCCGGCCCGTGCACGGCAGTACGGGAAAGCTGGGGTTTGGAAGAGGACGATTCAGTCGATTGGCTGGTCGGCATGGTGGGCCGCTCGGCCGAGGTCGTGTGCACAGCCCTTGAGGGCAAAGAACGAGTTTACCTGCTGATCGTCAACACCCCGCAAGAGTGCGTCATTGGCGGCGAACGCGCGGTCGTATTGGCTTTGGCAATGGAACTCAACTGCGTTTTCCATCCCATCCAAGGGGTCACAACGGTCCACTGTGAAGTAGCTAGGCCGGTGGAAAAACCCTATCGCGACCTGCATCTGTTCGAGACCACACCACCCGAGGGTGTGTCTTTTTATAGCGGTGCATGGGGCCAGTCCTACGCGGTTGATAGCGCCAGCTGTGCCGATTCAATCTTGCAACAGGCGTTGCAGAGCTTTGATTACACTAAAGTGATCGAGACGGCGTACGCGGACGGCGTGCGAATTTTTATTGAGATGGGGCCCGGCGCTTCGTGCACCCGCATGATCGACCAAATTCTTGGACAGCGTGCGCACCTGGCAAAGGCAATCTGCGTCCCCTCGCAAGGTGATGTCTTGAACGTGATTGAATTGCTGGCGCGCTTGCACGCCGAAGGTCTGGTGCTGGATCTGGCGCCACTTTTCAACCAGCAGCCGGCGCGATCACAGAGCATGGAGGCTGGTGCACAAATTGTGGTCGCCACCGGCGGTCAACCGTTCGAGATCCCACCACCGCCGTTAATTGCCGGGCCTAGGGAAGACAACACTGTCGTCGTGCTGGATCCAACCCAGGCGGTAGCGGTACCAGCCGCTTTGGTGACAACGAAACACTCTGCAGCAGACCTTGTCACGGCTCTGATCGACCAGATTCAGGCCACCGAAAGGGCCAAAGCGGCCACCCATGAAACTTTTCTGCAGGTTTCCAACGGCCTGACTGAGACCCTGGCCCATGCGCTGGGCATGCAAATGAGCCTGCTGCAATCAGGCGCTGTGCCGGTAACGATGCTGGTCAATGATGAGCTGTTGGCGCCAACACCAGTCGCCTTCGACCGGAATCAGTGCATGGAATTTGCCATTGGCTCGATTGGCAAGGTTCTGGGGGCCGTGTTTGCCGATGTGGACCGCCATCCGAGCCGTGTACGGCTGCCTGACGAACCGCTGATGCTGGTTGATCGCATTCTGAAAGTTGAAGGTGACCGCGACAGCATGGGACCGGGTCGAGTGACCACAGAACACGATGTGCTGCCCGGCGCCTGGTATCTCGATGGCGGCCGAATCCCAACCTGCATCGCGGTGGAAGCTGGCCAGGCTGACCTGTTTCTTGCGGCCTATCTGGGCATCGATCATCAAACCAAAGGGCAGGCGGTTTACCGCTTGCTGGATGCCAAGATCACTTTCCACGGCCCTCTGCCCAAGCCAGGTGATACCATCCGATACGACATTCACATTGATCATTTTTTCCGTCAGGACCAGACTTGGCTGTTTCGTTTCGGATTCGAAGGCACGGTCAATGGTCGACCGGTGCTGACCATGACCGAGGGCTGCGCCGGCTTTTTCTCTCAGGCCGAACTCAATGCCGGCAGAGGCATTGTGGAAACCTCGTTGGAACGTCGGCCCATGCCGGGCAAGATGCCCGAAGACTGGCTGGCCCTGGTGCCAATGCAAAAAGAATCCTACCACGATGAACAGATCGCGGCGCTCGCCGGCGGCGACCTGCAAGCTTGTTTCGGTTCTGCTTTTGCAGATCTCGGGTTGAACAATGCTGTCGGCTTGCCCGCTGGCCGCATGAAGTTGGTACACCGCATTCTCGAACTGGATCCAAACGGTGGGCGCTTTGGCATCGGGCAGATTACCAGCGAGGCCGATATTCAGCCGGACGACTGGTTTCTGACTTGTCATTTCTCTGACGATCAGGTGATGCCCGGCACCCTGATGTACGAGTGTTGCCTGCACACACTGCGCGTTTACCTGTTGCGTATGGGCTGGATCGGGAATGCCGGCGAAATGGTCTACGAACCGGTCCAGGGTGAGATCAGTCAGCTCAAATGCCGCGGCCAGGTGCTGGCCAGCACCCAACGTGTTCAATACCAGATCACGCTCAAGGAAATCGGCTATCAGGATGATGGCACGCCGTTCGTGCTGGCCAATGCTCTAATTTCTGCCGATGGGCACGCCATTGTGCAGATAGACAACATGTCGGTGCAGCTGAGCGGGCTCAATCGGGCGGGACTGGAATCACTGTGGGCCGGTCGGATCAAAGGCGACGACCTCATTGACGGAGAAGGTCGAGCGATGCCTGGGTCGAAAGCCGAGGTATCTGGCGAGCCATTGTTCGGTTTTGATTCAATTTATGCGTTCGCCTGCGGCAAACCGTCCGAGGCCTTTGGCGAGCGCTACCAGATCTTTGATCACAAGCGGGTCATCGCACGATTGCCCGGCCCGCCCTACCAGTTTATGGATCGCATTGTTGCCATCGACAACTGTGAGCAGTGGGTGCTGGCCGCCGGTGGCGAAGTCGTAGCTGAATATGATGTCCCTGCCGATGCCTGGTATTTCGCCCAGGATCGCCAGCAACGCATGCCCTTTGCCATATTGCTGGAAGTCGCACTACAACCCTGTGGTTGGTTGGCAGCCTATCTGGGCTCGGCTCTGACCAGCAACATAGACCTGTCGTTCCGCAATCTGGCTGGCATTGGCAGACAGTTGATGGCCGTGACGCCAGCCACTGGCGCCTTAGCCACACGGATCAAGATCACCAACGTGTCACAGTCTGGCGGTATGATCATCCAGGACTACGATCTGGAAGTCAGTTGCGGTGCTGGTATTGTTTACCAGGGCGATACCACCTTCGGCTTTTTCTCCAAACAATCTCTGGCTAACCAGGTCGGAATCAGAGAGGTACAACCGTGGCAGGCCAGCGAGCGGGAGCAGGCTCGCGGCCTATCCTTTTCCTATCCACAACTTGCACCCTACCCGGACCAGATGATGCGCATGGTCCATGCGGTTGAGTTGTTTGATCCTGAAGGTGGCAAACACGAACTTGGATTCATTCGTGGCACGGCTAAGGTCGACCCTGAAGCCTGGTTCTTCAAGGCGCATTTTTATCAGGATCCGGTTTGGCCGGGATCACTGGGGCTTGAATCCTTGATCCAATTGCTCAAGGTAGTGGCGCTGGATCGCTGGCAAGACCGTGGCGACGGCAAGAAAGTTGTTTTCGAGGTGATGGCGCTGGGCCATGAGCACAGCTGGATCTATCGTGGGCAAATCATCCCGGCAAATCGGCAAGTGACCGTTGAGGCAACAATTTTGGCTTTCGATGACAACACTATGACGCTGCAGGCTGAAGGCTACCTGAGCGTAGACGGGAGAATTATCTATCAGATGAACAATTTTGCACTTAAGATGGGCCACTGAGATGAGATATTCCCGCGTACAAATGGAGTCCATCGGCTACCAACTAGCCCCAGTGGTGGTGACTTCCGATGAACTCGAAGAACGGCTGTCACCATTGTATGACACCCTGCACATCGCTCCTGGACAATTGGAAGCGTTGACGGGCATCTCCGAGCGACGCTGGTGGGAAGAAGGACATTTGCTCTCCGATGGCGCCGCCAACGCGGCGCGCCGGGCCATGCAGCAATCCAACGTCGAGCCCAAGGATATTGAGGCGCTGGTGTACACGGGTGTGTGTCGGGAAAATTTTGAGCCCGCAACAGCCTGCGCAGTCGCGGCACAACTGAGCATCAGCACCGATGCGAATGTTTACGATATTTCCAACGCCTGCCTGGGCGTTCTCAACGGCATCATCGATATCGCCAACCGCATCGAACTTAAGCAGATCCGCGCCGGCATGGTGGTGTCCTGCGAAACCTCTCGCGAGATCGTGGAAATCGTCATTGAGCGTATGCTCAAGGACCAGTCGATGGACACCTTCACTCAATCCCTGGCAACCCTGACCGGTGGCTCGGGAGCGGTAGCGGTGCTGCTGACGGACGGCTCCTTTGACAACCCCTACACCCATCGCTTACGCGGAGCGGTGACCAAGGCAGCGCCCGAGCACCACCGACTGTGTCGCTGGGGAATCACCCTGAAACCGGTAGCCCTGGGTGAGTTGATGTTCTCGCCCGACAGGCTGCTCAATGCCATTGACCAGGTGATGGAGCCCGATGCCCTCGCCACAGCAATGCGCGAATTGATGACGCATGAAAAGTTGCCACCGGCGCTGTTAAACATCATGCCATCGGAAAAGTTGCCGGCGGTACTGACCCAATTCATGTCGACCGATTCGGTGGCGGTACTCAAGTATGGCGCCAAGCTGGGCGTGCGCACCTGGGGTTCGTTTCTGACCAAGATGGGCTGGGCCCGCGACCAAGTCGACAAGGTGATCTGTCACCAGGTTGGTGCAGGCCACCGCGCCACCATCCTGAACGAACTGGGCATCGACCCCAACAAGGATTTCAGCACCTTCAAGCACCTGGGCAATATCGGCACGGTTTCGGTGCCGCTGACAGCAGCAATCGCTGAACAACGCCAATTCCTCAAGCCTGGCGATCGGGTCAGTTTTCTCGGTATCGGCAGTGGTCTTAACTGCCTGATGCTGGGCTGGGAATGGTAAAAAATTCGAGCGCCTGGCTCACCACACCAGCAAGTCTTGAAATTTCCAGCATGACCATTGATGTATGGCGATGCCCGCTGGATCTGGCGGCCGATCAAATCGATAAATTCAACAAGTGCCTTTCAGAGCAAGAACGACATAGGGCAAAACAGTTTCGCTTTGGCGGCAAACGTTATCAGTTTGTCACCACCCGCGCCCGCCTGAGACAGTGCCTGGCGCTCGCAACCGGCATCCGGGCAAGCGAGATCGAGATTGAAGTTAGCGCCTCCGGAAAACCGTTTCTGGCCGGCAAGGCCCACTCTTCGGACGTTCAATTCAACGTTTCTCACACCGATGGTCTGGCATTGATTGCCATCACCCGGGGACAGGCTATCGGCATTGACGTCGAATCACTGGAGCAAAGCGTTCAACATACTCGTCTGGCAGAGAACTATTTCTCGGCCAAAGAAAAAAACACTATTGCTGCGCTACCCAGTGAGCAAGTGCCCGCATCTTTTTTTGCCTGCTGGACCCGCAAGGAAGCAGTGCTCAAGGCCATCGGAACCGGCATTGTCCATGGTTTGGATTCGTTTGATGTAGCGACCGAGCCGGAGATCACCCACTGCCAAACCGAACTTCATTCAGAAGATGGCTCAGTCGACACCTGGTGCGTTGAAATGCTACCTTGCGGAGCAGAATTTGTGGGCGCGTTGGCTTACCAGAAGCAACCCGTCAAGATCCGATACTGGTATTAAATGTTGACTACTCGGTGCCAGTGTTACGTCTTCCCCTATTTTAGGTCAAATGGTCTGAGCCCGGGAAAGGAATTTTGTTGCCAAATCTCTCCCTAATAAGGAATAATTCACAACCTTTGGAAATTTTAGGCTGAGCCAAGAGTGATGGTGGATTCACCGTTTTGTTTTAAACCATGGATCGTTCTCTTGTTTGCGACCGTTCTGCTTGCGGCGTGCGCAGGTACGGCACGCGGACTGAAGACTTCCGTATACCAGCACGAGGGAAATGTTTCGGTGGTTGACTACAGTCTGTCCAAGGCTGACGCGATGGTCGTGATTCGTTACCCGGCCATCATTCATGCCGATGCCGAGCAATCCTATTTCCATGCTTTTTCGATCAACGCCATCGGGGGTGAAGTGCCGCCTGCCAATCGTACAAAAAAGGCAACCACCCGAATAGCGCAATCAGTCATCGCCAAGTCTAATTATTACGTGATGACTTTGTATCGTGAATTACAAAAGGAACTGCCGCCGGATACGGTTCTGCTGTCGCCTCACATCATCTTGTGGGACCGGGAAACGGGTATCTACAGCCGGCCCATACTTGCGACAGAGCAGATTCCCAGTGTTGTTACCGTTGATTTCAACGTCTATTCCTATCCGGATACCCAAGAGATGATGGAATCACCGCCGGTAACATTCGGTGACCTGGTGACTCCCTTGTTCGTGGTGCACAGCAATCGGTGGGTGAGGCCTCCGACCAATGGACTGTGGCTCTCCAGCGAGCCCCTGATGCAGGCCGCCTGGCAGCAATCTTCCACGCAGGCCCGTAAAGAGGTCGAAAGCAAAGTGGATCAAACCGGGGCCGTTTATCAAAGGCCGCTGGATTTCATAGCCTTTCTGAATACCCGGTCCAGGGACCGGCAAAACCTTCCGCTCAAAATCGTGGGAGCTGCCCATCGTGACATCATCGCGGTGGAAGATTATCCCGTTGAGAAAATCAAGATGGACGGTGTGCTGCTCGAAAACCTGAGCGATGACTGGACGCAGGACCCGTTTGCAGAAAGTTTTGTGAAAGGCGCTGCAAACCGGGTCAAGCAAACGCTCAATTCCGTGAATCACGACCGGGCAACCTTTTTTGCCCGGCAGAATGCACTGGCAAGATTTGACCCTGAACTGGCAATCGCTTTCTTCGCGCAATCCGGCGGCGAAAGTGTGCGTACACGCCTTCAACTGGCCGAAGCACTGATCGAAGCCGAGAGGAAATTCCTGGCGTCCCAATCTCTCGGTCTTTATGAGGGCACTTATGCGGGCGACTACGGCACCAAGATGCGCCAGATGATCGAGGGTGAATACAAACTGCTTGAA
>SMVB01215055.1_pt1 | contig 18142 bp, 13 predicted proteins | sample 2456461 | NCBI WGS metagenome assembly SMVB01 (sample SAMN11095934, study PRJNA526329) | marine sediment metagenome | biome: Marine sediment; feature: Surficial sediment; material: Deep marine sediment; isolation source: Hadal surficial sediment | place: Pacific Ocean | collected 2014-05 | depth...
GAAGCTCTGTAATGGGATCCGCGCCTTAATACGCCGCATCTCTTGTTGGAGGACTTTGGCTTCTTCTTTGCCGAGTCCGCCGCCACCATATTCTTTCGACCAAGCCGGCACCGTCCATCCACGGGCGGCCATACGTTCGAACCAATCACGCTGATCGTCGGACTTGAAGGAGGCTTGACGCCCACCCCAATAAATATCTGAATCGTCTTCGATGGGTTTGCGCATGGATTGAGGACAATTTTCCGCCAACCATTGGCGCACTTCATGCCCAAAGTCTTCGAGCCCTGCCACCATGGTCTCCCTTCCTAAATGGTCGCCCCACCGTCCATGACCAGTGTTTCCCCCGTGGTAAAGGCAGCCGCATCAGAGACAAGATAAATAACGCCGCCAACCATATCGATAGGTTGCCCCAGCCGAGAAATGGGAAACGTCTTGAGCAGTGCCTCGAGCTTTTGCTTGTCGGATGTCAGCGCCGCGCTCAATTTCGTTTCGATCAGGCCGGGCAGGATCGCATTGACCCGAATATTGTCCTTGCCGTATTCGCGGGCAAAAGCCTTCGTCATATTCACCATGGCTGCCTTGGTGATCGAGTAAATGCCTTGATAGGGGCCGGGATGCAATGCGTTAATCGAGGCGACGTTCAGGATCGTGCCGCCGCCACTTTGTTTCATTCGGTGAACCGCTTTGGCACTCATGAAAAATGGCCCGCGCAAATTGACTTCAACGGTCTTATCGAATGCCGCCACCTCCGTGTCGGCAATGGGCCCAAAGTAAGGGCTCGCCGCCGCACAATTAATCAGGATATCCAATCTCCCGAAGTCCCGGTCGATAGTGTCGAATAGATTGTCAATATCTTCCATAGTGCCGGCATGGCATTTCAAAGCCGTCGCTTGCCCCCCGTCGGCGCGTATCCCTTGAGCCACCTGCTCGCAGGCCTCCAGCTTGCGGCTGGTCACGATGACGTGGGCGCCGAAAGCGGCCAACCCCTCCGCGATGGCTTGGCCAATTCCACGGCTCGCCCCACTGACCAGGGCAATTTTGCCGGTTAAGTCAAACAGTTCATTTCGCAGCATATGAAGAGCTTCCATTCCATGGTGGGTACACTTTATGTATGAACGGGCAAGCGACAGAGTCCGTGACGTCAATCTCGCTCGGGCCGGCAAATAGAGTGTTTCCAGGCGTGAAGACCGTCCTTGCCAAGGTCAATCGATCCGGTGGATCGATTGAAGGGATGAACGGACCCGGTTTTCCTGAATGCGCTCTAATCCCATCGCGCCCGTCTTCGTTACAAAAAGCCCTGGATTTCCGGGTCTTTTTACTTTCTTATCGGTCATAACCCCCGCTTGGTCTAACGTGGGCCTGTGTCCACTTCGCGCGAAAATGCTCTAATTGGACCGGGGATGCAAAGCAAATATCATGGGCCTCGGTTGGAGGGCACAAATCGAGCCATTCTTGCCGTCCGCGGTGCAGGAAAGTAGATAACAACACGGGTGGGTATTGTTACATGACCGACATCATGTCCCTCCTTGAGGCACACGCCGAGCGGTTTGGTGACAAGCCGGCGCTGTGCAATGGCCCCACGGGCAATACCGAGTCGATTTCCTATCGGCAATTATGGCACGATGTTCAGCGCCTAGCCGGTCACCTTATGGATCAAGGTGTGGTACCGGGAGATAGAGTGGCCATCCTTTCCGAGTCGCGCGCCGAATGGGGCGTCTGTTTTTTCGCCATACTCCACGCCGGCGCCATCGTTGTGCCCATGGACGCGAAGATGAGTCAAACCGAGTTCGAGTCCATCATTCGCGATTCCTCGCCAAAGGCGCTTTTCATTTCAAAGGACTTTCTCGACATTGCCGCCCCGCTTCGATCGAACGACTCGTCTATAGAACACGTCTTTGTTATGGACAAAGACTATCACGGAAACGACTTTCCCTCGATCCATCAAATCCAATCGACCACGCCCCTGCCCGATAGGACACCGGAACCCGATGAACTAGCCGTCATTTTTTACACTTCCGGCACCATGGGAAGCTCAAAGGGTGTCATGATTACCTTCGGCAATTTAAACTTCCAAATGGACAGTTTGGGTGACATTGTCGCCTTTACCCACAAAGATCGCTTTCTATCCATCTTGCCGCTCAGTCATGTATTGGAACTCACGGGCGGCCTTCTTTATCTCTTGAGCCTTGGCACCACCATCATATATGCGCGCACGATCCTTCCTCAGGAGCTTTTAAAATTGATGCAGGAACGCAAGGTGACCGCCATGGTCGCGGTGCCGATGTTCTTTCAAGTGCTAAAGAACAAAATCGAAAGCGAAATGCGAAGCAAAGGCAAACTGGCGCAGGTTTGGTTCGATACATCCATAAAACTGGCTCAATCAATTCAATCCGAAAAAATACGCCGGCTTATGTTTGTACCGATATTGCGCAAGTTTGGCGGCAAATTGCGTATCATTTTATCGGGTGGCGCGCCGCTGGATCCTCAAGTGGAACAATTCTTCAATCTGATCGGCATTAATTTGCTTCAGGGATACGGTTTGACCGAGACAAGCCCCACCATCTCGGTCAATGTTCCCCATGCTCAACGGGGTGGTTCCGTCGGCAAGCCGCTTAAAGGGGTGGAAGTGCGTATCGATGCCAAAGATGGTGAGCTGGAAGGAGAAATTCTCACGCGGGGGCCTCACGTAATGAAGGGCTATTACAAACTCGACAATTTGACGAAAACGACGGTGGACGAAGAAGGCTGGCTGCGGACGGGCGATTTGGGGCATCTCGATGAGGACGGCTATCTCTATATCACGGGTCGTGCCAAGAACTTGATTGTGTTGAGTAACGGTCTGAAAGTGCAGCCTGAAGAGGTTGAAGAAGTCTTGTTGCGCGCCTCGACCATCCAAGAAGTCTGCGTCTGTGCGCCTGCGCAGAATACCGCCCGCGCCCAGCGAACGTCTGAGATTTGTGCCGTCGTAACACCGACGGAATCACTTCTCGAATTGGCCGAATTCAATTTGGAGAAACTAAGATTAGCCGTTGAAACGGAAATCGCCCAGCTTGCGCAAAGCCTGGCACCGCACAAGCGGCCCAAGCGCGTTCTCATTTATGACGGCGAGTTGCCTAAAACCACGACGAAAAAAGTCAAACGACTTATCATACATGAATGGCTGGATAACGGAGAAACCAACAAGAACAATTCCGATGCCACCGAGGCCGTTGCCGGCGATCGCGAGCCCGCACCTGCCAAAACACAAACGACAAATCCTGATTTGGCCGATGGATGACGGCGAACACCGCAATCAATAAGATCTCATCACAAGAAACTCAGACTCCTTGAGAAAAGTGCAACCCGGGGCTATGCCGATTCCATGCTTGTAGATTTCGAAACCTGCACCGACCAGGCCACTTTTGAGGCCGATGTCTGTATCATCGGCGCCGGTGCGGCCGGCATTACCCTGTCACGCGATTTGATTGGGGCCGGATTCCGGGTGTGTCTACTGGAAAGCGGCGGTCTTGATTTTGAGTCTTCAACACAGGATTTGGCGCAGGGCCAATCGATTGGCTTTCCTTATTATCAACCCGGCGATTCACGACTGCGCTTTTTCGGCGGGACAACGTCCATTTGGGGCGGCCGATGTGCCCAGCTCAATGAATGTGATTTCGAACGACGGCCATGGGTCCCCCATAGTGGCTGGCCCTATGGCAAAGACACGCTGGCCCCTTATTACCGACGCGCCCAGCACGAATTGGAACTGGAAGAGTTCGAGGGTGGCGAAGAGACGTGGGACTTACACGGCCTTCAAGCCCCACCTTTCGACCGGGATCTTTTGCGCACATCGTTTTGGCAGTTTGACTTGGTGGCGGACCGATTTGCCCATCGCCGGTGCCGCGATCTTATGGATTCTCCCAACGTCACCATTCTGCTGCACGCCAATGTGATCGATATTCAAGCCAATGGGGACGGCACCGCCATAGATAAGCTCCACATTGCCAATCTACGGGGCGGACGGGGCGAGGCTCGGGCAAAGATTTACGTACTCGCCGCCGGTGGCCTGGAAAATCCGCGGCTGCTGTTAGCCTCGCGCAGCATCCAATCCACTGGTTTGGGAAATCAGAATGATCTTGTCGGCCGCTTTTTTATGGAACACCCGCACGCCCGTGGCGGTCACATTGTTTCGCAGCATTTCTGGCAACTCCTCAAGATGCTGCCCCGCTCCTATCAGTATAAAGGGCATCGCTATGCGGCCCTTGCCCGCGCTTCCGAAACTCTGCAGCAACGCGAAGGCATTCTCAACTCGTCCTTTACGATTTCGGTTCGTCAACCTCCCAACGAACAAATGGCGACATTAAAGAATGCTTATCTGACTCTTAAAGAAGAACTGGAGCCTAACCGGCTGGGCCGCGCACTGTGGCACATCAACAGACGATTTCTCCTGTGGGCACGCGAGGGCATTGGTCCGGCCCTCGGATGGTTTCGGTTGAAGACCAGTCGTGACGGCCTTTACACCGTGGTGCGTGGCGAACAAGCGCCCAATCCCGACAGCCGCGTGACACTCACATCGGAAAAAGATGCATTGGGCGTGCCTCGTCTCGCACTCGACTGGCGCTTCAGTGACATCGACAAGCATACGGTGCGCGTATTGATGTCGGCCTTAGATAAAGAAATTCGGCGTTTGGGGCTTGGACATGTCACACCAAGCCCGTGGCTCCAAGAGGAAGACGCCCCCTGGCAGATCGATCCTCTTATCAGCAATCACCCGATCGGCGGATTTCACCATATGGGCACGACGCGCATGTCGGCAAGCCCGAGCGAGGGTGTGGTTGACGCCGATTGCCGAGTACACGGCCTTGGAAATTTGTTCGTGGCGGGAAGTTCCGTCTTTCCCACAAGCGGGTGGGCCAATCCGACGCTGACCTTAATAGCGCTAACGCTCAAATTGGCGGATCATATCAAGGCCACGCACGAGCCTAGGGGGGTGAGGTGAGCGATCAAAAATGTATCGTTGCCCGGACACCATATCTGAACGGGTCCGGCAAATTGGCAACGACACCGTTGACAAATTTGGCTGACGAAACGGATTCGGTCGCGCTCGCCCCTTCTCTAAAAACGGTCGTGTTGACCAGGTCCGGATCAATATAGGCGGACTTTATCGTGTCATTGTCCAAAACATTATCGGCAAAGGCCAAAATATTCCAATGCTTGGATTTGAGACCGATTCTAATGTTGACTTCAAAGTAAGAGTCCAATTGCACGATATTATCGGCGGATAAAAATCTTTTGCCTTGATAGCGACCATCGCCTTCGACAAACCAATCGATGTCGCCCCATATGAACGGAGCGGTATAATTTGCCAATCCGACAAAAGCGTGCTTTGGCGCGCCTTCCAATTTATTTCCCGATCGGTCGACCAGACATTGATAGGTCACGGGAATTGTCGATAAGCCAACCACTTCATCGCAACCCGATGCCGCAATCGTATTGGGATTGCTCGTCAACCCGGAAAGATCGTCATATTCTGCATCGAGAAATGTGTAATAGCCGCTAAACGACCAATGTTCGTCGGGCTGCCATCTTACGTCCAGCTCAATACCAAAAACCGAGGCTTCGGCATCGTTGGTATAGACTTGGCTCAGCACACCCCCGATCACTTCGGTTGTGGTCGCCTGTTTCTCCGCAAAGTCTTGATAAAAAAGCGTGCCGTTCAAATTCAACGTGTTGTCGAACCAGCTTGTCTTGGCACCAAGTTCGTAGACATGCATTTTCTCGGTGCCAAATTCCGTTTCATCCGGCAAGCCGTTGCCATTGGGATCGAGCCCCACGGACCGAAGGCCCAATGTGCTGAAGCCGCCGGGTTTCTTGGCCAATGCATAAGACGCGTATATCAGCGTATGGTCGGACGGACGCCATTCCAACGCGACTTTTGGCGTTACGAAGTCATCGGTTCTCTTAAACGATTCCAAGGTAAAGCCGTCAGGCGCGCCGGGCCCAGGCACCAGCGCATCAGGCGTAAAATCAAGCGGCACGGCCAAGGCGGCGCACGATTGGTTTGGCCCACACAGGGTGAAATCCCCCATGGTTGTGCCCGCCGTCGGGGTTGGGCCGGACAGTTTATGGGTTTCACGCACATAGCGTGCCTCTGCCGAAATGGTCCAATCACCAAAGCTTTGCGGTAGCCAATTCAGCTCATTGAGATCAAGCTCAAGCCATCCGTAAGCGGACCAATGATCCGTCTTTCGCTCGATCGGCCGCGCCGGCTGGGCGGCAAAAAAATCATCGACGAATTCGAAAACCGGCACGCTGGTAAAGCCCGGGCAGTCACCGAAATCGCATCGCACGCCCTGGCCGATGAGGGTGCCTCCCCTTTCCGTTTGATCAACATCCTCCGACCACCTTAATCCGCCCAAAGTCAATTGAACCGGATGGTCCCAATCGGATGCGAAACGCAGCTCTTGGCTGTACAGAATCGTCTCGTTTTCCATGGACAAGATTGAATGAATGGCCGTGCCGTCTGGTACGCCATTTGCGAATGAGCCTGTTGCGCGCTTGTCAAAATCGAAAAAGCTATCAACGTCGGCATCTGCGTAATGGGTTAATGAACGAATGGTGCCGATGCCTATATCCCAATCCGCGATGAGCGACACGCGAAAGACTTTTCGTTCGCTTCCCGGATAGTCAGAGAACGCAGGCAACGTGCCACCGGTCTTGACGAAATTGGGGCTAAACCGGACTATCATTTCATCGGCGTCCGGTAATGTGCCAATGACGGACGGCAGCATTGTATCGGTAAAAAGCAATTGCCCGTTCCTAGGGTCAGGTCCTGCGGCGATGTCCAATCCCGGATTGACCGGCACAACGCTCTGAATACCAGGGGTGATCAGATCGTTGTCCGCCGCCGCCACAGCCGGCACCGACAATGTGCCGTTGACGTCAACCGGTGCCTGTGCTGATTGTTCGAACCTATCGTCGGCATATTCGATCCGTGCTTTGAAAGTAAGCGTGTTCGTGGGTTTGAATTTTGCCGTGATCGACGCAGCCCAACCGTGGCCGCCGCCCACGTCAACGCTGTTAACGGCGTTCTCCGTGAAGCCTTGCTCGTGCCAATAAGCGGTATCGATCCGAATCGCCAATAGATCTTTTATAACGGCACCGCTTGCGCTGAGCGCCCCTTCATAGCGGCCGTAATTGCCGGCATCACCGGCAACCTGCCAATTAAAATCGTCGGTAGGGTCCTTGGTAATATATTGGATTGCGCCATTGAAAGCGTTTGGACCGTAAAGCGTACCCTGCGGCCCCTTAATGATCTCGACCCGTTGAATGCCGATCAACCGTGGGCTGATCAACAAGGAACTTCCGGGAAAGCCGATGGCCTCGCTGGAAATGTCGATACCGTCGACAATCGTCGCCACGTTGGGCCCACCCTGTGTGGGGGATAGCCCGCGGATCACGATGCGCGAGTCGGTTTGCGAAGCGCCTTCGTCAAACTGTAAACTCGGCGAAAGATTCACGATATCTCTGATGTCATTGATGCTAAGCCGCTCAATTTGCTCCAGAGAAAGCACATCCACCGCGACAGGAATATCCTGACGCGTTCCCCCTCTCTTACCAATTTCGACCGAAATCCGATCGAGTCCGGCCCAGCCGGGAGCCGTAAAGGAAAAGAAGAGTGACGCCGCCATTAGCGTCGCAATTGAAATCGCAATGATCTTACGCCCAAAGCGAGAGATGAAGTTTCCCCCTCTTGATCCCACAGCCTTCAGTTGCAGCCTAGAGCACGTTCGCAAAAGATGGAATCACTAGAGCGTTTCCGAACTCAACAGACTCGCGAAAACGCTCTAAGTCCTTGTTTGGTCGCATTTTCTTAACGCGAACCGGTGTCCACTTCGCTCGAAAATGCTCTAACGTGCTCTAGGTCTTTGTTTTGTCGCGTTTTCGGACGGAAAACCGGGACCACCCCGGCCTTCGCCGGGGCGTGCTTTTCCCGAAAACCCTCTAGAAATGCATACGCCCGACAATCCTACCGCCGTAACTTACGATATGATCCTGACCAAGTTCGGCGCCCGATACGCCTAGAGACGTCGGGTTATTAACTTTCGGCACGAGATCGCTTCGAACTTCGCCCAATATCGACATTTCAAAACGCCCGAAATCGGCCTTGAACCCGATGGTCGCGCCGGCTCGATAGGAGTCGAACGTCTCCTTGACTTCCGTCTCCGTACTGAATGCAGCGGCACCTGGGCACGGATTCTCAAACAGTTTTGCGACGGCCGAACAATCTCGCGCGTCCATGTCGGTTTCCATGCGCACATAAGCAATGGTGCCGCCGGCCACGGCGCTCAGCGTATTTGTCAGCGCCACGTCCACAGCCAGCCCCGCCTCAACACCAACGAACCAGCTATCGACATCCTCATAAACGGTTACGTTGGACGTCCCTGTGGGATCTCCATGAGCGATCAAGGCCAAGTATTGTTGTTGCTGTCCGCCGCCGAATAAGGCCAAGGACGACGTAAATGTCACGCCATCGCTTACGCTGAAATCAGCCAGCCCGCGGAGGCCCGTATCCCAGTAATTGTAGTCGATCTCCAAGGAGCTCGCGATGTCCGGGCCCAAAAGAGAAACCGAGTCGGAACCGTCCACCGCGATCACGAGGTCAGCACATGCCGCGCACGGTTTAGATACCATCTCCACCGGTTCGCCGTTGAACGCCCCAAAATAGGTTATGAACACTTCGGCGCGGCTGGCATCGCCAACAATGGCATCCTCGAATTCGTATCCGCCTTTGACATTGAAGTAGGGTGCAAAGTCCCGATCGGTCATAAAGCTCACAAGCCGTCCGGACGACGTGCCGTCCGTGCCGTAAGACCAACCGGGAATCCCGACCAAGAGGGCGCCCGGCTCACCGCTAAAGTAAACATTTTTTGGTCCGCTGGGATTTCTAATGATCTCGGTGTCGCCATTGAGCGAAAATATCGGACCGAAATCGAGTTGTGCGCGGATTTCAAAAATATCGATGTCGTTGTCTCCCGGCATACCAAAGATGAAGATGTTCTCGACGCTGCCACTGGCTTGGATTTTGGTGTGCACGTAGTTTGCCGCAATGCGGAAATAATCGTTCAGATGCCAGTTCAAAGCGGCGGTATAAGATTCTTGACGGCCGCCATCAATTCTAAACTCATCCTCTAGATCGAGTTCGTCATATCGCACGGCAATCTGCCATGCACCCCATCCGCCGTCGGTTACCGGGTTCCTTACATGGGTCCGACCGAATACTCCCTTGCGCGCCGAATAATTGCGCTGTTCGCCGGTTAGATACCAGCTCACATCCGCGTAATAGCTGATAAATGTGGGATCGTCCAAGTCATCGATGTCGCCCGGAAAGTCAAGCTTGTCGCGACCGAATTCTGCCTGGAATGACACAGGACCCCACACGGCGGCTGCTTCGAGACCCCAGAAAATATCGTGGTCCGCCGGAACGACGCCTGTCGACAGGTAGGCCACCTCGGAAAAATGCGATTGCGGCCGGGCGTAATAGGTCGTCGTGGGCGAGCTCTTTGCATAATCGCGCCAGAACCAAGATGCACCCAAATGCAACAAACGATTGCCGCGATGGATGGGCGCCCATGTGGCGCGCGCCGCCAGCAACCATCCTTTTTCGGACGATGCCTGAGGATCGATTTTCTGACCGAACCCGCCGACACTCAGACTCCAATGATCTCCCGCCCAATCAACGCTCACACCGATGCGCCGGCCCATGCCCAAGCCTTTAATGTAAGACGCTTTTTCCATAAAGGTGCTGTGCGATAGGCTCTGCTGGTGCTCAAGCGAATTCAGCTGCTTGAATTGACCCAGCCTAACCACCGTACGCGAGCCAAAATCCCAAGCGACATACGCGTCGGTGATTGTTACATCATTGTCATCGCTTAAGTCTTCACCGGCTAACCCGCTCAGTGCAGCGAAAATCGCCGGGCTGCCGAAATCAAAAAACGCAAGGGTACCCAAACGCTGCAACTCGACCAATGGAATGCCCAAGGCGGCGAGCTTATCGAAATTATTGCGGGTCACGATATTGACCGGCATTTTCTGCTGACCGAATTCGAGCTCAATCACATAACGGGAATGATCGAATAGATTGCCTTCAATGCCGAAACGGCCGGATCGCACTTCGATGCCGTTATCGTCAAAATCGCCGAATGCCGGGTCGTGGTCTGGATTGAGATTGGCATAATCGATCATCAAGCGGCCCCGTGGTCTCAACGTGAAGGGCGCCTTACTGCTGGTGAATGTGGGAACCGGATCGTTATCCGACGATTGGCCGTTTCCGGCGGCGTTGCCATTGGAAGTATCAAGCTGAGCCAAAATAATCCGACGCTCGGAACTGTCAGCAGTCGCGCTGCTCTTGTCCCCGGCATCCGCCCAAGCAGCGCCCGCCAGCCCCATTACGGCCAAAGTGGAAACAAGAAGCCGCATTCGCCATGTGATCATGCCTAAAAATCCTTTAATAATAATAGGTTCGAAGCTCGGTCCCGACCTTATCCGTCATGAAGACAACCATGAAAATGAGTGCGCTCCCCCGATTCCCAGCGCCACGGACAATGGCACTTTTGCGGCGGTTGTTCCAGAGCCCATTCAGGAAAAGCATGCCCCGGCGAAGGTCGGGTGGGCACCGGTTGACCTAGGCCTTTAGGAACCCAACGACCGCTTCAGTCCACGCCTCAGGTTGCTCATCGACGATGTCGTGGGTGCCGCCTTCAAGTTCCACATAGGCGAAATCGGGTCTTATTTCCCTTGTTCTTGTCGCCAGAAAATAGATGCCGTCGCCGGTATTGGTGAGAATAAGGGTTGGTTGTTCCAGCTTCTTAAGGGCAGCGGCTTGGTCATATTGAGAGACCGCATTATGGGCGTACCAATAAAACTCGCCCGCCAGCAGACCATAGACAACTTGTCGATTCATGGACTCCAGATCCGTCCAACCTTGCGTGGCTCTGGCACGGGAATCCCAAAGTTCCTGCAAGTGAGTGCCATCCGGTTTGACGTGCCAAGCCTTTTCGCGCGCGACGGCGGCTCCTATGATCGTTTCCAGCTCCTCATCGGTGAACGGCACGGGGCCATTATGAATCACCTTGTCGATCCGATCGGGCCACAAAAGAGCGGCCTCGTTGACAATCATGGACCCGGTATGATGACCCAGCAAACTAGCCGAACCCAGATCAAAATGATCGAGGATGGCCGGGATCATGGTTGCATAATCGGCTATGGTCGGCAGGCTTTGCGGCCGGTCGGACATACCGAAGCCGGGCATGTCGACGCCAATGGCTTGAACGCCCGCATCGGCCAGCAAGGGATAGGCTTTTTGAAACTGAACCGAAGACGTCAAGGTTTGATGGCATAGGATCAAAGGAATCCCTTCACCGCAGACTTGGTAATGGAGTTGGCCGAATGGGCCGTCGGCATATCCGCGAATTGGTTTCATGATGCCTCCGCACGGTTTGAACTTTGGCTTATGATAGCGATCAAGGGCGGTGGGTCGAGAGCATTATCACCACAGGGCGGCGTGCTGAATGCTTTGCCCCGCTTGGGCGCCCACCGGGATAATCGTCACGATCTCCCCCACTTCCGCCGAAAGCTCAACACGGGAATAAGACCCAAGCAAAAGTAGGGATTTAGTAAGGTATTCGGTTCCATTTGATTTTTGTTCCCGGCCACCGGACGGATTTCCGGGGATTGAACGTTGCCAACTGCGACTCTTCGCCGCGACCGGCTGCCTTTTTCCCTGTCAGGGTCATAAAGGTATTGCGTTGGCATGCCGCTGACTTATAAAGCAAAGCGCTTAATGCATAAGATCTCCAAATCGATCCGAGGAGCATCATCGAGACATGGCTGAAACAACAACGACAAGCGGCAAGAAATCTCATTTTTGGGCCAAACTGTTTGTAGCAGTGGTTGGCACCCTGGTGATCTGGGGACTAGTCGTGGTGAGCGGCAACATCATCTACACGCCGCAACGCCTCCTTCAACCGGCTTATGCCATTGAAATTCCCGGCGGTGGTTCCTTGGAAGCAAGAGGCGGCGTTGATTTGGCAACATTGCAGCGGCGCTGGCCGGTCACGACCGAAGGGCTGGTAGACCGGGCAAAATTGGCCGATTTCATGCGCAACATAGCGGACGCGCCGGTCATTGAGCCGGCGCAAGGTGTCGCCTCCGGCCCTGTGGTGGCCAAAGCCGCGCCGGCGGTCGATTTGCCAACCCTGTTGGCCAGTGCCGATTCGAGCGCGGGCGAGCGCGTGGCGCGAAAGTGTCAGTCATGCCACACCTTCGACCAAGGCGAACGTAATAGGGTCGGCCCGAACCTGTGGGATGTCGTAGGAAATCAGCGGGCCGGCAAACAAGATTTCAATTATTCGACGGCCATGCGCGAATTTGGTGGTGAATGGAGCTTCGATTCTCTGTTCGATTATCTCGAGAACCCCAAGAAATATCTTAGAGGCACCAATATGGCCTTTGCCGGTCTGAAGAAGCCCGAGGATCGCGCCAATTTACTGGCCTATTTGCGCACCAAAAGTGACAACCCGGCCAATCTGCCGTAGTTCATATCACCTCGCTGCCAGCGAAGGCTGGGATGGACCCGGTTTTCCTGAAAACGCTCTAGTGGTGAATGATCGGGGTCGTTTCTTCGCCCAATCCAAAGAAAATGACCCGCGTCCATTCGGTGTAGTCCCCTTCGACTGCCATGAGTCCGACAAAAATCAACACCAGTACCGGCGGGACCAGAATGGCGTACATCAATGCCAACCGTTCCCACATCATATGCATGAACACCGAAACGATAAGCCCGGCCTTCAAGATCATGAACAGCAGGATGAGAAACCACCGCACGTAACCCTGGAAATCAAGATAGTCGACAAGATAAGAGCAGGCGCTGAGAACGAAGAGTAGTCCCCAGATCTTAAAGTATATGCCGATGGGATGTTGCTGCCCCTCAACGTGTTCCATAACTGCCCCTTACCAAAGATAGAAAAATGCAAAAATGAAGACCCAGACTAAATCGACAAAGTGCCAATAAAGACCCATGGTTTCGACCATTTCATAACTGCCTTTTCTACTTGTGAAAAAGCCTTTCCTGCCGACCTCGTAATCGCCCCGCCACACCTTTCGGGCAACGATGAACAAGAAGATCACACCGATGGATACATGGAATCCGTGAAAGCCCGTGATCATAAAGAAAGTAGAACCAAATTGCGCCGCCCCCATCGGGTTGCCCCAAGGACGAACCCCTTCGGAGATTAGCTTGGTCCATTCAAAAGCCTGCATGCCGACAAAAGACACACCGAACAACGCCGTCGCGATCAATAAAATCGTGGTTTTCTTACGATCGCGGAGGTAACCAAACCGAACCGCCATGGCCATGGTGCCGCTGCTGGAGATCAAGATAAAGGTCATAATGGCGATCAGAATGAGCGGTATAGATTCACCAAAGATGGTGAGAGCAAAAACCTCACTAGGTATTGGCCACGGCACCGTGGTCGATATTCGCACCGTCATATAAGACAGCAAGAAACAAGAGAATATGAATGTATCGCTCAGCAGGAAGATCCACATCATGGCCTTGCCCCAAGGGACGTTTTTGAACGCCCGCTGGTCCGACGACCAATCCGACACAACGGAATCCCAGCCCTCGGGGGTTGTTACGGCATCTTCTGCATTTGTCAGCGTTTGTTCCGCCACGTTTGATTATCCCCTTTACGTTGCCAACAATAAGCCGAAAAGGATGAGCCACACCAAGAGCAGGAAGTGCCAATAAATAGCACAAAGCTCCACAGTGACGCGCACCTCGTCCACTTGACTACCGCCCATTAGTTTATTTGTCGTCATACCCCAGACCACCAAGCCGCCCAGAAGGTGAAGTCCATGCAATCCCGTCAGAAGGTAGTAGAAGGCGTTGGCCGGGTTTGACGATGCAAAATAGCCCAGAGCAATGAGTTGTTGCCAAGCCACATACTGCCCGGCCAGAAAAGCCAAAGTTGCCGCGCCGGCGATAAGCAAGCCAAATTTTAGACCGCTAAATTGTCCGCGGTCGGCCGATACCCGCGCCCATTGTAAAGCCACACTGCTCACGATCAGCAATGCGGTGTTGATCCACAAAAGGCCCGGATCGGCAAGCGGACGCCAATCGGCCAGCTCCATGCGCATAAAGTAAGCACTGATAAAGAGCGAAAACAGAACCGAGACGACAGCAAGAAAGATCCATAAAGCAATCTTTTTGGCCGGCTGGGCAAAGCCATTCTGTTCCTCTAGAGCCCCCTGATCGGCGATCCAGGGCTTTACCATCAATTTATCGATAATGCTCACGACTTTTACCGCCTCGGTACCTTAAGTAGGTTCGCTACGGCCGGTCGTCTCATCCGGCGCTTTGTTTTGAGGAATGAAGTCGTCTACGGCGCCGGGCACGCTGTAATCGTAAGCCCAGCGATAGACAACAGGCAATTCGTCACCAAAGTTGCCATGCCCCGGAGGCGTCTCAGATGTTTGCCACTCCAATGTGGTTGCCTGCCATGGATTGTCGCCGGCAGGCTCGCCTTTGGTCAGGCTCCTAAACAAATTGTAGAAAAACACCAATTGCGCAAAGCCTACAATCAGAGTCACAACGGTGACGAATGCATTGAGCGACTGGGCCGAAGCCGGGATGAAGGCGGTTTCACCGATCTCGTAATAGCGGCGAGGCACACCTAAAAAGCCCAAATAGTGCAACGGGAAGAAAATTGAATACGCGCCGACGAACGTGATCCAGAAGTGAAATTGACCCAACGTTTCGTTTAGCATTCGCCCGGTGATTTTGGGGTACCAATGATAGATCGCGCCGAAAATAACCAAGAGAGGCGCCACCCCCATAACCATATGGAAGTGCGCAACGACGAACATGGTATCCGACAGCGGTACATCCACAACGACATTACCGAGGAACAAGCCGGTTATCCCGCCATTGATAAAGGTGAAGATGAATCCGATGGCAAATAACATGGGTATCGTAAGTCGGATGTTGCCGCGCCACAGGGTGAGCACCCAATTGTACACTTTGAGCGCCGTGGGCACCGCTATAATCAGTGTGGTGGTGGCGAAGAAGAAGCCGAAATACGGGTTCATGCCGCTGACATACATGTGGTGGGCCCACACCACGAAGCTGAGACCGCCAATCGCTATAAGCGCCCAGACCATCATCCGATAGCCGAAGATATTTCTTCTGGCATGAACGCTCAGAAGATCGGAGACAATGCCGAACGCCGGCAGGCCGACGATGTACACTTCGGGATGACCGAAAAACCAAAACAAATGCTGAAACAAAATCGGCGTGCCGCCGCCGTAATCAAGTGACTCTCCCATCAAAACAATGGACGGCATGAAGAAACTGGTGCTCAACACCCGGTCGAGCAGCAACATCACGCCGCCGACGAGCAAGGCCGGGAAGGCCAACAGGGCCAGGATGGTGGCGATGAAAATACCCCATACCGTCAACGGCAGGCGCATCAAAGTCATCCCCCGCGTGCGTGCTTGCAGCACTGTCACCACATAATTCAGACCGCCCATGGTGAATCCAACAATGAATAAAACCAGAGAGACGAGCATCAAAATAATGCCCCACTCGTGCCCCGGGGTGCCTGGCAGGATGGACTGGGGCGGGTACAGGGTCCAGCCGGCACCGGTCGGACCGCCCGGCACGAAGTAGCTGGCCATCAGCAGCAACACGGCCAGCAGATAGACCCAGTAACTCAACATGTTCATGTAGGGGAAAACCATATCGCGGGCGCCGATCATCAGCGGTATCAGATAATTTCCAAAGCCCCCTAGGAACAGCGCGGTCAGCAGATAGATGACCATGATCATGCCGTGCATGGTGATGAATTGGTAATAGTCGGCGGCGTCGATAAACGAGAAGGTTTCTGGGAATCCCAATTGCAGCCGCATCAACCACGACAACACCAAACCTACCATGCCCACCGCGATCGCCGTCGCTGAATATTGTATCGCGATAACTTTAGCGTCCTGAGAAAAGACGTATTTCGTGATCCAGCTTTTCGCATGGTACAGTTCGACTTCTTCAACTTCAGCAGGCGGGGCGAAACCTACATCGGCAGGCGTAGTATCGGTCATCACAACACCCTTTTCGCTATCTCTTCGTTACATACCATTGAATTGAGTCTCGATTTCCGGAGTCTTTCTACCCGGAATCCGATCCAAGCTCACTCAAGACTGGAGTCCAAATAAGCGTTTAGCAGGTTCAACTGTTCGTCGCTAATCTTATAGTCCGCAGAAATCGAGGCGACGCTTTGCGCGCTTGCCGTTTGCTCCTGACCATCGGTTCCAGGCGCCCGAGCCAAGGCCATAGATTGGGCAAATGTCGGCTGCTCGGCCAACCATGCCTCAAACTCGATCTGCTCGTCGACGACCACAATGCCGCGCATGGCATAGTGCCCCTGCCCGCATAATTCAGCGCACAGCACCTCATACGATCCGATCTTTGTCGGGGTGAACCAAAAGTAGGTTATCAAACCCGGCACTAGATCCATCTTAGCCCGAAAATTCGGCACGTAGAAGTCATGCAGCACATCTAACGAGCGGAGCAACACCTTGACCGGCTGGTCAATCGGGACGTGGACTTCATCACTCTGCACTAAGATATCGTCTTGTCCGTAAGGATCATCGGGTTTGATACCAAATGGGTTATCAAAATCGACGTATTTATTATCTGTGGTACCCAAAATCCCGTCTCTACCGGGATAGCGATAGCTCCATTGCCATTGCTGGCCCATCACCTCAAACACATGCGCGTCTTCCGGCACGGTGACGAAATCGGCCCACACGATCAAACCGGGCGCCAGCATGGCAACGACGCCCAGTGTCGTTAATCCGATGAGCCACCCTTCCAGCTTCTTATTTTCAGGCTCGTATTCGGCCCGCCTGTCTTTCTGATAGCGGTAACGCCAAATGGCATAGGCCATGAAAAGATTGATGGCGATGAGCACAACGCCCGTGATCCAGAACGTGAGCATGATCGTGTCATCGATTGATCCCCAATTGGAAGCAAGCGGGGTGAACCACCAGGGGCTCATGAAATGAAACACGGTGGAGCCAACAATCAATAAAACCACGACGATTGCTATAGCCATACTTTACGTATCCCTCATTGGTATCAGCGACGGGTCCTTATTATAGGCTAAGGATTCCAATTGAAAGAAGCCGCCTTGCTCGATATCGACCCGCGCAGTCTGCCCGATTCATTGGGTAACTTAACAAAGGGTCTGCAGCAAGGATTTTGAAGCATCGCGACAATGTTTGGCAAGTGTTTGAATCGGCTCTCTAATTGTCTTCGCAGTGACATTTTGTCACAGGATTAGGCAATGTCTCAGATGGCAAGGGCGGCGCATGGTGCGGCAAGAGACAGCACAGCGGGAACTAACTAATTGAAATCAAAAGGCTTTACCGGGAATCAAAGGGTTCAATCAGACCGATCATGGGCGCCATAGGTTCGAACGGATGTTGGCCGTACATTTCATATGGTTTTACTTCGGTCATATGGCTTTGCTTCGGTTGTCACGGAATTTTTGACCCGCCGCCGCAATGTCGATCCGTCATCGCTCACCTTGAAAATACCCAGAGCTTCAGGCTCAAAAAGGACAGGACCGACCACCCCGCCGAATAGGCCGTCGCCGCAAGCCAGGGTGTCAAGCCCAGATCGACCACCGCCCGTACAACTGGCGGAGATTGATCCTTATGTCCATCGATCGAATTTCGTCGTTGCCGATATGGCAAGGGCGTTTCGGGTGTATCGCGACATTTTGGGGTTTAAGGTCGACGTCTTGGTGCCGGCGACCAGCTTCATGCATGCGGTATTCGAACTTTCGCCCGAAGCGAAGCTACGCATCGCTTTTCTGAGTAGCGGCGAAGGTGAATTCGGCCATATCGGCTTGACGGAATTCCCCGACATGGAACCCGCCGTCCGCCGACAGCATTCATTCCAGCGTGTTGATTGTCGAAGTCCAAAGAGACATTGAAACGCTATACGATCAACTCAAAGCCGAAGGGTTGGATGTGGAGCGAATTTTCGACCTAACCAATCCATCGCGCAGGGAAATTCCGTTTACGGATCATGATGGGCATC